>ERZ780150.2102-NODE-2102-length-10992-cov-2.620920_pt1 | contig 10992 bp, 8 predicted proteins | sample MGYA00511019_ERZ780150 | MGnify/ENA primary metagenome ERZ780150 (study PRJEB29588, sample SAMEA2151633) | human gut metagenome | biome: human gut; feature: human-associated habitat; material: faeces | place: Denmark | collected 2008/2010 ...
CCAGCCACAGCTTCCATTACATCCCTGTCGTACTTTTTTATTTTTTCTAATGGATGTGATTGCCGCGATCATGCCAAGCAGCAATAAGCTCAAAACTATAACGGTTGCCATTTTATAAAGCCTCCTATCCAAGCCAGCCCATGAAAAGATAAACGATCCATGAAACAAGCCATGCAATCACGCACTGCCCCACCACAACGACCATTGCCCATTTCCCGCTCAGCTCTCTTTTGATCGAAGCCACTGCCGCAACACATGGTGTGTATAATAAGCAAAATACCAGCAAAGATGCGGCCGCCGCAGATTGGAAGGGCGCCAGCAGTACATGGGTGCTGCCAAATAAAACCGTTAAAGAGGATACGACACTTTCTTTTGCCAAAAAACCGGCAATCAGCGCCGTTGCAATACGCCAATCACCAAATCCCAGCGGTGCAAACAGCGGCGCAAGCATTCCTGCTACATTTGCCAAAATGCTGTCCTGAGAATCATCGACCATGTTAAAGGTCAAATCGAAATTCTGTAAGAACCAAATAACGATCGTCGCAAGAAAAATAACGGTAAATGCCCGCTGCAGAAAGTCTTTTGACTTATCCCACAGCAAATGGGCGATATTTTTGGCTGCCGGCAGTCGATAATTCGGCAGTTCCATCACAAAAGGTACCGCTTCTCCTTTGAATGTCGTCTTTTTGAATACCAATGCCATGATAATGCCCATGACGATTCCTAATACATACAGCGCAATCATTACAAGCGCCGCATGTTTTGGAAAAAATACATCGGTAAAAAACGCATAAATCGGCAATTTTGCCGTACAGCTCATAAACGGTGTCAAAAGAATGGTAATTTTTCTATCACGCTGGGAAGGGAGCGTTCTGGTCGCCATGACCCCCGGGACCGTACACCCGAATCCAATCAGCATCGGCACAATACTTCTTCCGGAAAGTCCAAGTTTTCGAAGTAATTTATCCATGATAAATGCTACTCTTGCCATATAACCGCTGTCTTCTAAGATCGACAGGAAGAAAAACAAGGTTATGATGATCGGCAGAAAACTAAGTACACCGCCGACACCGCTGAAAATACCGTCAATGATCAAGGCATGTAAAGCTTCATTGACCTGTGCCCTGTTCATCCACTCATCGACCAATACGGTAAGTGAAGTAATGCCTGTTTCTAATATTTCCTGAAAAAAGGCGCCGATCAAATGAAAGGTCAGCCAGAAGATCGCCCCCATAATTAAAATGAATAAGGGAATACCGGTATATTTCCCGGTCAAGAAATGATCGATCCTTTTGCTGCGCAGACGTTCTACGCTCTCTTTCGGCTTCACGATCGTCGCTTCACATACTGCCAAAATGAAATCAAAGCGCATCTTCGCAACGGCTGCGGAACGATCCAGCTCTGCATCTTTTTCAATTTGCTGTGTAATTTCTTCTAAAATATGCACTTCATGGTCGCTCAAATGTAACATTTCGATGATCTTGGCATCGCCTTCGATGATCTTTGTAGCCGCAAAGCGAAGCGGTATTGCATGTTCTTGGTGATGGCTTTCAATGAGTTCCATTACGGCGTGAATTCCTCGATGCAGCGGGCTGTCCGGTGCACAAAAATCTTGTTTCATTGGTTTTTCCTGATATTTGGCTACATGGATCGCATGTGCAACCAGTTCATCGACACCCTCGTTTTTTGCCGCTGAAATCGGTACGACCGGAACACCTAGTAAATGTTCTAATTCGCTTACTTTTACTGAACCGTCGTTTTTACGAAGTTCATCCATCATATTTAAGGCAATGACCATAGGAATATCCAGTTCCAGCAGCTGCATCGTTAAATACAGGTTACGTTCAATATTAGTGGCATCAATGATATTGATGATGCCTTTTGGTTTCTCTTTTAATAAAAAGGTACGGGTTACGATTTCTTCACTGCTGTAAGGCGACATGGAATAAATGCCAGGCAGATCGGTAATGGATGTGTGTGGGTGCCCTTTTATTTTTCCGTCTTTTCGATCGACGGTTACGCCGGGAAAATTGCCAACATGTTGATTGGCGCCGGTCAATTGATTGAAAAGGGTCGTTTTCCCGCAGTTTTGATTACCAACTAAAGCGAAGGTAAGCACTTCTTCCTCAGGGAGGGGGTGTTCATGTTTTTTATCATGATATTTCCCGTCCTCACCATAACCGGGATGAATTTTATTAGGCTGTTTCAAGAGCGATCGCTTTGGTGTATGGGCATATTCTTTTGTTACTTCGATCTGCTTCGCATCATCCATGCGAATCGTCAATTCGTAGTCATGAATCTTTAATTCAATCGGATCACCCATAGGCGCATATTTTACGATACTTACTTCAATACCCGGAATTAACCCCATATCTAAAAAGTGCTGGCGCAATGATCCGCTGCCTCCAACCGATACAATTTGGGCAGACTGTCCGATTGCTAATTCATTTAATCGCATCTGTATTCACCTTCTCTATTTTTGTTAGCGGTTACTAACTAACAACACAGAAATTACAGTGTTTCAAGGCTGAAACACTGCGTTTTTGATCTGTTGTTTTTATTTTTACAGGGGAAATCATAACAAATAATAGGATTCCATGCAATAGCTATACTGGAATTTGTAATTATTTTACTTTATTTTCTGATTTTTATTTTGATAAGGAATTGCTGCTGTTCTTAAAATAGCAGAATGTAGCGCTAAGCCCTGCTAAGGCTCCAAACAATAACATCCAAAGCATAACTTGGTTTGTATCATCTCCGGTTGGAACACTAGGTACCAATTCATTCAGATAACGATAACTGTAAATATCCTTATCAGGATCTACGAGCTCGTCATTAAAGAACACACCTTCCTCATTGATCTCTACCTTCAGCACTTCATCAGATAATAAGTATCCCATAGGCGCTTGTGTTTCCTTGATGTAATACACTCCATAAATTACATCTTCAAATGTTGCCGTTCCTGATTCCTGATCCGCATGTTCTGTCTTGATTTCTTGTGTGCAGTCAGGATCCGCATACATCGTGAATGCAAAGTCTTTGGATCTAATGAGCTGATCTGTCTGTGCATCCACTTTCTGTACTTGAATGTCAGTTAAGATCTGTTTATCTTTCATTACCACTTCCTGTACCTCGCCGGTTGCTTTTACCTCGAAGATCACATCTTCCGCTAAGTGATAGCCATAAGGTGCTGCTTCCTCATGTAAGCGATACATGCCCGGTTCTAACATCGTGATCATATGCGCTTCCTCTGTCGATGTCCAGCGTTCTACGATGTTCTTTGTCTTTTCACTTGTCAAAATGAAATCTGCACCTGCCAATGCCTTACCGGTTGTCTCATCTACTTTTAGTATTTCAACCTTCGTGTAGTCATTGGTCATTTCCACTTTCTGTGTTTCTGTTGTATTGGCTACTGTGAATTTGATCTCTTTCTCGCTTAGCATATAGCCAAACGGTGCGATCGTTTCCTTTAAGGTATATTCCTTTCCGACTGTCAATCCCTTGATCAGGTGTGCTTCCTCTGTGCTGACCCATTCTTCTACTACCTTTCCATTCTCATCTAGCACCTGCAAGGTTGCGCCCTCTAACTCTTTTCCGGTCGTCAGATCGGTTTTGGAAATAAGCACTTCTGTCTGTTTGTTCGTGAATTGTTTATGCACTTCATACACTGCTTTCTGATCGTCTTCCAAATCAAATTTGATCTCATAAACCGTTTCATCTAAGACATAGCCATCCAGTGTTCTTGTTTCCTGTAAAAGATAAGAAGCTCCATCTGTTCCAAGCGGTAAGCCTACGATATGGATTTCACCTAATTCATTTGTCATATAGTAACCGTCTTCCGAAATATCCATCGATACCGGATCTCCTGCTTGATGGATCACTTTACCGTTCTGTGGATCGATGATATCATACTTCGTTTTCAGCTGATACTGCACACCGCTTAATAACTCCTTTGTTTCCTCGTCTGCTTTCTCGATATGGATCTCTGCGGTTGGCTTTTCATCTTTTACTCTTACGATAATGAGTGGATCGCCGTCATCATCTGCTTCCATGATACTGCCTGTGATTGTGAAAGGGATCGGATCGGTATTGAGCAGATATCCGTTTGGTGCGGTGATCTCTCTTGCTTCATACTCGCCGGCAAGAAGCATAAGCGGTAAAGTTACTTGTCCTTTCTTATTGGTCGTGAAAGTATCGATCCAATCTTCACCTACTTTCTGTTTCACATATTGTTGTTTCTTCACGTTCCAGATCTTAAAGGAAGCATTTGATAATGTGATCGGTTCTTCTGTATCAGCATCCAGCTTGATCAAGCGTAGATATGCTTTCTTCCATTCGTTCTTGATGGCATAATGGAAAGACTGATCTTGGGTACTGATCGTAAACTCCACAGATCCTTCCATCGGGATCAGATCGACATGCGGTGTCTTGGTCTGTTTCATGACATAAGCACCATAAGACAATTCACCTGAAGAGGCATAGCCTGTCTTATCGGTCGTTAAGATCGCATATTCTTTTTTAGAATACGTATCTAAATGTTTTAGTGCTTCCTCAAAAGATCCGTATCGATCTATATATTTCTTTAAGATCACTGTAAACTCGGCATTAGGTTCCGGTTCCAATACACTGGTTTCTTCATCGGAATACTTATGAATTTCAATCTTACCGGTAATGACCTGATCGGATACGGTCATGTTTTGAGTTACGACACTGACTGTTTGACCGCCATAAGCAAGATCTACATTGTATTTGTTTGGATCTAATTGATAGCCGGCAGGTGCTTGGATTTCTTGAATATAATAAGCGCCCAAGTTTTGATTGAGAAAACCTGCTGTATTGCCTAAAGAATCGGTCGTTGTTTGAGCAACGAGGGTATCTTTTGCATGATAGAGCTTCCCGGAGATCGGATTGACGATATTTTCTCTTGCATAGAGACCATAGACAGCACCTGCAAGGGTAGCGTCTCCCTGTGCTGTACTTCCGGTATCGGCATCTTGTTTCTTCAATGTGATATTACCTTTTTGGATTGCATTTTTTGCATTGAAAGAAACGACATCATTTGCGATGATGGTAACCTTATAGATCTTACTATCTAAGACAAGATTAGCAGGGACATTGGTTTCCTGCACATAGAGATCTTTAGGGAGCAGATCATCGATCTGCACGGTACCGTCACTACCTGTTTTATAGGTACCGATCGGATCTGACATATCGCTGTTATAGGACAATGCGAAAGATGTGTTAGGCACATAGTTTCCTTCTTCGTCCTGTTTTGCGATCTTCAATGAGCCTTCTTTGTTTACTTTAAGTGATATTTGAGCAGGGAGTGGATCTGTTTGATAAAATACGGCGGTGTCTTGTGCTCCTGATTTTCTATAAACCATAGTAGTACCCAAATATTCCTTAGCGATCCGGTTAAAAGTCAGAGTAACATTTTCCGGAGCGCTGTCAGTAGGTGTAAGCGTAATGGAATTGCCATTACGGACAACATTGACGCCATTCTGACTGCTTACTTCTGCGAAGTCAGAGATCACACCGTTTAGATCGGTAAGGGTAATACTTTCGTTCACGTTTACCGTTGGACTTGTGTTATCAAATTTGGGATCCAATTTGCTTCTTTGAATCGCAGCCTGCACCTGTGCTTTGTAAGTAGGGTAATCAAATCCGGTAATGGATACCGGTGTATGTCCCATTGCCTCATAGATCATATATTGGGTTGTAAGACGCCAATGAGTGGCATCGGCTGCATTCTTATGCAATTCCCACCCATAGTAAGCAATTCGCTCCATTTGATCTCTCACTGCATGAGTAAATTCTTCATCTGCGTAGTCATTCCCATCAGCAAATGGGGTAGTGGGATCCACACAAAATGCGACTTGCCCGTTTGCGGTCATCCAAAAAGCATCGCCCCAAGCCGGGAATCCGTTTGACATTGTGAAGCGATAAGTATATCCCGGATAGTAACCGGTTCTGACTTGATTGTTATTAGCAGCTTTGGTGCTGATTGGCGTAAAGCATGTAAAGATCATAAGCAGTACACTTATGATACTGAATATTTTTTTCTTGAGTTTATACATTTTTCTTCCTCCTCATCATTGTTATTCGCACCTTCTTTTCTAAATCCTAAAACTTTTTCATTTTTTCTACGTAGAAAAGGCAACCATAAGACTGTCTATTAAATATAGTATTAGGATTATAGATTTTACGTAGAAAACAAATAACAATATTTTTATTCTGATCATAGGTATTACATAAGGACTGCGCATTCCTTAACACCTTTCATATTCCGGGGGATCTTTGTTTTTCGAGGAAGCATACCTGATCATTGTTTCACGTCCTTTCTTGTAAAAGAAAAGAGCAACCAACTTTGATTGCTCCATATCGTTCCCTAAACTAAGCATTTCTAATAATCAAAAAAATGAACATCCCAAATTCCTTCTGCTACTTCGCCACACGAATCAAGTACAGTCCCAGTTCCCATACTATATCTTGGCCATCCATACCAAGGACTATTTGGGTCAATTAATTGTGCATCTCCCCATGCTCTTGCTTCTGCTTGACTATTAAACCACATTCCGGAATTACCTAAGTTTGTATATGTCCCATTAGGAACACATACATTCTGTGCCGGTGGAGTAGGGGAAGTAGTATTTCCACCGGTAGATCCTGTTGTAGTAGATCCATTGGACCCGCTGGTATTAGCAGCCGGTGGTGTAACGGTAGGCGTTTGTGTTGTAGGTGTTTGTGTTTCTGTTTGTTCCTCTGCCGGTGCCTCTTCAGGAGTTTGGGTATTTGCGGTTTCTTCCTTCGCTTTCACATTGACGGTCAGTTCATAAGTTTTCTTCTTTCCGTCCTCGCCGGTTACTACATATTTCAATACCTGTTCTCCTGCTTCAGAAGTATCCAGCTTCGGATATTTCACTTTGCCTTCCACATTCTTCACGAAGTCTTTTACATCCACTTCATCTCCCTGCATCACTTCAACCGTATCATCTTTGAATGTCAGAGAAGCAGCTGCTTTCTTTTCCTCTTTTACAGAGCAGCCTGCTAATGTCATGCACATCATCAGTGTTAATAGTAGTGTCGTTTTCTTCATATAATTCCCTCCGTTCTTAGTAATTAGGGGGCTTGACAAGCCAAAAAATTTTTTCTTTTTTTATGCTTTTTTTCGTTTTTTACGTGTCAGTGACTGATACATCATCTAATTTTTAATGACAAAAGCCGGGAAAACTAACGAAAATCAGTAAATTTCTGTTGATTTTACCTCTTTTTTTATCCATTTTCCATTTGATTACCTCTAGATACACTTATATCAGCATACATATTATATCACATTTTACTGTGGAAAAAATGAGGAATTTTTTTGGAAATATTTTGGTTTTATTTTGGTTTTATTTTGCTTTTATTTTGGATTTATTTTGGAAAAATTTTGGTTTTATTTTGGTGTTTCTGAGATATGTTCGCATTATGAAAAGAATAGAATCTATTTTTCCGGTAAATATTCGCATAGATCTAAAATGATTGCCATAGACAACAAGCCTCTTTTTTCAATTTCCCATTTATTCCATTCGCTTATATTTAATAAGTTTTGGATTTTATCACTAGAGTATCTAAGGATATATTTCATATATAAAACCTGTACCTCGTCTGCTTTTAGCTTTGACATCGCTTGGATGATCTTTGTGATCTGTTCACGCTTTTCATCGTGATGCTGGATCTTGCTGATGATCGGATCAGACAGATAACTTGCGATCCGCACAACAGAATCATAGGAAAAACCCTTTACTGTATAATCATCTTGATATAGTTGATATAGATCCGAAAAGTCTGCCATCTCTTTTCGCATGATCTTGATCGTTTTTTTCTTGTCGATTCTATCCTGATAACTCATATTACACCTCCTTGTGTCAGTGACTGACACTTTTATTGTCGTTGTCTTTGCTATAAAATGGTGATAGATCTGTGGCAAGAGCCGGTAGATGATCTTATGATCTCTTTTCATGAAGACTAAATAACTAAGTTTCAATCATTATCGACATAATTAAGATAATTCAGTTATTCCACAAAAAGAAATAATTGATTTGTTTTGACCTAATTTTTATATTGATAATATAGCATGTTATCCCCGAATAATTGAGGTGATAACTGCAGCTCATCTACCGGCTCCTGCCACAGAATAGAAATAGGGACTTACATCAAAGTGTATGGGAAGAAGAAGCATACACTTTGAATGCCCTGTGTCAGTGACTGACACATTAAGTATTTAATATTCTTCTGCCAGCAAGATCGTAGTTATGCTTCGATCATATTCTGTTATGATATAGATCTTGACTTGGTCATGTTTATAGGCCGAAAGGATCCGTTCTCCTTCTTTTAGCGCCATCTCATTCATCTGTTTGTCTTCTTCGCAAAGATCGCCCCAATCGCCATTTCCATGCCGCTGCAAGCAATCATGTATCCATAATGCAAAATCCGTCTCCATAAGATTTGATATTCCGCGTGTCATGACAACTTCGCCGAGATCAAATTTCATCTTCTTCCTCCTCTTCCTGATAAGAGGCCGCGGCAACTTCAAAGTTTCTTCTGATGAGTTGCAGCGCTTCTTCATATTCTTCCACACTCTTTGCCATCTCCATTGCAATTCTTAAGTTGGTACCGTAGTAATAAGGATCCTCTAGCAACGATCCGTAGCAATCTCCATACCAATTATCAGGCAAGCCATATTCTCTACGCACCTCTTCCTCAATTTGATCGATTTCATATTCCACTTCATATGACGTTCGTCTTTGATATGCCATCTTATAAGCATATCGTTCGATTTCCTCAAGGCTGATCCATTCCGGCTTTTTATCATCGGGGAAACTTTCATAAATGGCTTTCATCGCTTCGATCTGCTCGGTTACGTTTCCCGTCCATAAGCATTTACTGTATCTGTTTCCATTGCCTAAAAAATATTCGCAATCTGATCTCATTCTATCCAGCATCATGTATCGGAATCGTTCATCATGTTCTAAAATTTCATCGATCGTCATTTTTTATCACTCCTATCTAAAATTCGTTTGATCATTGTTGTCAATTCATTTCCTCCCGGATACTCTTTTAGATCCTCATGCAATGTAAGCAACATTTCTTTTATTTGTTTTTTTGCTTTTTCCAAATAGGGGAGGTACTTACGGTACTCCGTACATTGCATCTTTTCTTCCAGCAGCTCCATGTTGTAGTCGATCCGAGAAATACATCCTAAAATCGTATTCTTTCCATAACGTTCAAAAAATAGAATAATTCCCCATGGTGTTCCAATATAATTTCCTGTAGATCATCTTCAGGATCCATCTCATACAGATCATTGATATCATCTTCGGTTGTATCAGTGACTGACACATTATCTGATGTATTATCAGTTATCATACCTTGATACTCTTTGACGGTCTTTAGCGTAATATCGCCGTCGTTTTCCTGAATGAACATGATCTGATCCTCTTCCGGCATATCAGCCAGTTCAGCTGCCGCATTGATTGCTAATTCGCCGGCATGGATCTTTTCTTTGACTTCCGGGATTGCGTGATCGATCACTTTCTGATAAGTGCCTACCTGTGTCGGTTTGAGTCCGGATGCCTGCGCTACCAGTTCTCTGACTCTTCCCGGCATTTCCGTTCCTTTTTCCGCTTTCTTGCGTTTATAGTAATCGATCAGCCATTCGATAGCTTCCAGTTTTTCACCGTTGCTGTAGCCTTCGATATTTAGATTATTCATAAGTTTTCTGCGATGCGCCTCTTCCTCATCATCATAATTCTTGATAACACAAGGAATCGATCGATAAGTAGTATCGCCATCCTGAATGTTTTTGCAGATGGCGTTGAACCGTCTATGTCCTGCCACTAATTCATAGCGATACTGATCATGGTGGATCTTTCTTACCACCAGCGGCTGTTCAAGTCCATCATTTTTGATGTCTTTCGCCAATTCATCAATGTGGTTTAGGGTGCGGTTTATTTCTGCTTCTTTGATGTCGGTGTAGGGGATCAGTACAACTTTGTAATTTTGATTGTTCTGCAATGCTGCAGTGTTCTTAAATGATCCTAAGATGCTGCTCATACTAATACACCTCCTTTATGATTTCTTCGGCAAGTGCTGCATAGTCTTTTGCAGCAGATGAATTGCCATATCGTTTACCGATCGGCTGCTGTCTTTTTCTTGCTCGCTCAACGCTGTAGCAATGCCGGATATACTGCTCAAAACATAAATCTTGTAATTCTTCTCTCAATGCTGCCATATCTTTCATGACCGTCTTTCGCTTATCCGCTACATCCGTAAACAGCACCTTGCACTCTCTGATATTGCCGAAATTAGAAGCCTCATCTAATGTGGTCGCCATACCGGACAGAGAATCGCTGTTGATGCAGGTAGGAACGATTAGTAGATGGCAGCAGTCCATCGCCATTGCAATAAGCTCGTTAAAATATGGAGATGTATCGATAATGATCGCCTCATATTCCAGCTGTAATAGATTCAGACGGTAGCTGACATCTTCCAGATCGACATGTTGGATTTCCGAAGCAAGAAAATCATTTCCCGGCATGATATGAAAACCAAAGCGGGTAGGGGCGATCGCGCTTTTTCTATGCAGAAAATCAATTACCGATCTCAAATATCCCTTTTTAGATAACCCCTGCGTTGCATTGCTCTGCGGATCGAAGTCGATCAATAGCGTTTTTTTCTTTTTACCTAATTCATAGGCGAGATTTTTAGCGGTGGTCGTTTTCCCACAACCGCCTTTTCTGTTTGCGATTACGATTACGTTTGATTTCATTATTTTTCCTCCTGTAGTTTGTTATTTTTTTACGAGCTCGACGTAGATCAGTTTGTATTTGCTGTTTGCGCGATTAGAATGTCTGATCGTACTTTTATCTACGATAATGTATCGTTGCTCTAAGTGAAAAAGCATATTTTGTAGGTCTTCTTCTGTGATAAATTCAAGCCGCATTTTTAACA
>ERZ780150.2103-NODE-2103-length-10987-cov-11.866813_pt1 | contig 10987 bp, 13 predicted proteins | sample MGYA00511019_ERZ780150 | MGnify/ENA primary metagenome ERZ780150 (study PRJEB29588, sample SAMEA2151633) | human gut metagenome | biome: human gut; feature: human-associated habitat; material: faeces | place: Denmark | collected 2008/2010 ...
TTCCTTCAGATTCCACCTCACGATGGACACCCTTGCCTTCGGCTATATCCTTCCCACTACCGGGCGGATTTGGGACTTGCACCCTTAAGAAACGTGCGCCGCCAGGCGCACTAATGTAAAGGCGGGCAAGCAAGATCGCTTGTCCGCCTTACAACGCATCATTAAAGTTTAATCTTCTCTGGCATAAAAAGCTCCATCCCAATCCCAAAGGACATATATATATTTTCTGCTATCATCTCCCTTTACAGAAAACACACGCATAGTTACATTTCCATCGGTAACTGCCCCTAAATACTCACCACGATCAGCACTTGAAAATCCATCTGCTCTTGCTCCGGCTCTATCTTCGACATACCGAACACCATCTATTTCAATAAAATCGTACTCTGCTCCTGTTATGCTGCCGATTATCGGAACTTGAAAAATAGTCTTAAAAAAAGGTGTGAACAACAAGATCAGAACCACTAAGATGGCAATTAAAGAAACTTTGACAATTCTTTTTCTGTGCATTTTATTTGCCCCCTGATTTTCTGGGCGGTCATATTACCTGCTAAAATAATCAAGGCGTATTCTGATTGTGTGCCTTTTTATTTTTTGCAATTTTCCAATCTGTTAAAATTCCGATGGCAAGATAAATTACCCCAAAGGCAACAAATGCAATAGGCGGATTTACAATTATTGGGTATGGAGCAATATAGCCAATCCCAAGGAGCATATTGCAGGCAGCTGCCAGAGGTATAAACGGTACAGTCCAAATGTTAATAGAGATAAACTTCTGCTTTGCAACGGACTTTGTTTCTTCATCAGAGATAATCATGCCTATTCCGTAAATCATACATCCCATAACAACAAAGATGGCTCCAATCGCTATCGCAACTGCATTTTGTCTATCATACCATATCATTGCAGAAGCGATGAGCCCAATAAGATTGAGAGCTGTTCCGGCAGCGGAAAATATACTGGCGTTTGGATTCTTCCTTGATTGTGTTACATCTTTCGGGAGAGGTTCAATTCCTCTAAGTAGATAATCGATTGTCACTTCAAACAGTTCGCTCATTACAATAACTTTTTCCAAATCCGGGGTGCTCTGTTCACTTTCCCATTTGGATACCGCTTGCCGAGAAACACCAACTTTATCTGCCAATTCTTCCTGTGAGTATCCTTTTTGCTTTCGCAAATATTGAATTCTGTCTGCTATATTCATTGCTCATGCTCCTTTCCTTTTGACAAAAGCATAGCATCTTTACTGGTTGCCTTTCCACCATTTTCGCTTGGAAATATGTCAACTGCCAGTTGCCACCCTATTTTTTGTAGTTTATTGCCACAAATGAAGTTGAGGTGAAGTTATTATACAATGATGACTCACTTATGAGAAGAAATAAATTGTAAATTCTGTTTTGGGTATGGGAAAGGCGCGACCTGACAGCCGCGCCTTTATAATCTTGCTAATCTAAAACTACTTCTTCCTGCTCCATGCCAGTATATTTGTCGATTTCCTTTTGCCATAACCTCCGCAAACCATCTGTAATAATGTTCCCTCTACCTTTTGCAATCAGGTCTGCTTCTCGTTCTTCAATAGAGCGGAGCGCATCTTTATTGATTAAGGTACTTTTACATTTTGTAACAAAGGCGGTAAAACTGTCGCAAATAAAACTCTTTTGGAAGCCGCGCTCATGGTCTGCAAAGGAGATAGCACCATTATCCAAAGAAATCAAAATATAGTTTCCAAATAAATCACAGGCGATTGGAAATTGCTTTTGGGCAATCCAATCTGGCAGGTCGGAAAGACAGTCAAAACTGTACCTTACATTTCCAAAGCCAAAAAAGCCGCGCAAATCGAAAGAAATCTTTGCCGCTTTATATTTTGTGTTTGGGGTGTCGCCACCATTGTATTTTATAAGAAACTTCCGGTAGTCTTGGGGAAGCTTCGTTGAAAATCTCGTTTCTAAGTCACTGATTCGCATGGCTGCGTGATTGTTGGAGAAATGAGAAATTAGCATAAGTAAATTTTTCCCCCTGTTTACCTCCTGCTGGCCAGACAAAGTGTCCAGAAATTAGGACGGGCGGTTATGCCCTCCTGACTTTGGGGCACTTTGCCCCAGCGGGGACGAGACCTTTTTCATTATCGTAATAGACTTGATTTTTCTGTTCCGCGTTCAACCTTTTCCATTCCAATCCGTTCAATCAACCAATTTATAACTGGCTCTCCGTCCTTATAATGCCTTGATGAAAAATCAACGGAAATATGTTTGCCAGTGTCCAGCATAAAAGTTATATAAGGAACCCTGTGGACTCCCACGCGCCTAAAGCGTTCATCTACCTTTTCGATCCTGCTCAACGGAATAACAACAAGTCGGCTTTTGTTTCTGCTTATAATAAAATCATGGAGCAAGTGAATTTCTCCATACGCAACTTTATAGACGGGATGCTTTGTAGTATATTGCTGTTCCAACATTATAGTTTCGTTGTCAGAGAGGCTATGTGTATCTGTTTTGCTTTGTAAAAAGCGTGTGACTGCAACGCCCAAAGCAAAAATGATGATGACAGAAAAGGCAACGGCAAAGACTGGTAACAAGGGGCGTACCTCTGGAATAAAGTAAACGGCAATCAAGCACAAAATAAGTCCCGCCACATACAAACCGAACCTTTGAACTTCTTTCTTTAGAAAGCCATTTATAATTTTTTTCATATTACCTCACCTCGTAATTATATTTTCTCCACCACCCGGCTTTGGGACACTTTGTCCCAGCGGAGACGCGGCCTGTCTGCCGCGCCTTTGTTTTTTCATGTACTCTCATTCTTTTTGTCTGTAACCCAATTCATAAAAACTTCTCCTGCACCAATATTAGTTTTTGCTGAACAAATCTCTTTATATTGATAAGCAACATTAAGTTTTTTTGTTTTCACATCATAAATCATTTTAATCTCTGTGGGGGTGGGATAGTTGTATTTCGCACATATTTCTTTAATCTTGTCCAGTCCGTGTGTTCCTGTTCTTAAAAGTTCCATAGCACAAGAAGGGACTGTCCCCATTTCATTTAATGTTTTGATTTTTCCGTCTAATTCAAAGAACACATTGAACATCTGGCTCTTGGCTTCTATGGAGCAATATGCAAATATCTTATCCTCTGCTTTACCGACCATATTTAACGTAAGCGCAATCAGTTCAGACTGCGTATCCATCAATTCATCTTCAAACACTGTATTCTTCTTTCCGCCTTTTAGCTTATCAAAAATCCCCATATAAATTCTTCCTCCTTTTTACCTTCTGCTGGCTGGACAAAGTGTCCAGAGGTGGGGCGGCTACTGATGTTGGGCTTTTCGCCTTGCTTTTTTCTGTGCGTGCTTGCTTCTGTTATCTTGTTCAGGCGTGGAAATACTCACTTTAAGCGTAATTCCTGCGTTAATACGATCCTGAATCCGCTCTTCAATGGTGCGACATCGCCTCAGCTTCTTGCTTTTGCATTTCTGTAACCGTTATCCAGCCATGTAATTCTATCATTTTCATTTCACCTTTCTTTAACAGCTGGAAATATAATAAGACAGTGCTTTGTCACAGAAAAGCACTGTCTTATCATGTGATACCGAAGGCTGCTTGATTTTCAAATGATTTCAATGGAACTTTAATTGTTCAGCATTTAGGCTCCGCCCACTCACACGCTATTTGTGCTTTTTCGAAAAACACCTATATGCACAATTAAGGATAATTATATTTAAATCGTAATCAGAGATGGCCCGATATGATGCGTAATAATTATTGATTGTAGTATTTTTGGTATTCCGGCAGAATGCCGTATTCGTTGGTGATGACCTCTTTGGAAAGAGGCTGGTCGAATGGGACAGCGAGGTATGGAGAACCCTGGAACGGCTTTTTTCCCTGCCAGAGCTGTTCATATAGCTTCCATCGTTCTGCCGTCATGGATTTTGGGTCATTCTTATCCTCATGCTGCCAGAACTGGCCGCCCAGCAGATAGCTCTCCATCATTTCTTCCCAATTCTGAAAAAAGGACTGTGCCTTCATCCCGGCATCCACACACAGATCCAGCATTTCCTGCATACTGATATAACCGGCCAGATAGCAACATTGCGTGATATATGCGCAACGTCCCATGTCCCAGCCTAACAGGGCATTTTCCCCATAGCGCCGCCATGCCAGCAGCATTTTCGGCAGATAGCTGTCCTCATCTGCGTTTGGATTGGTTTTGCGGGCTTCCTCAATAAGCTGGAGTTCTGTATAATCCCGGTACTTGTATGACAAAAGCATCATTTCCCGCCGGTAGCCGGCACGCATTCCCGTGTCGATCAGACTGCGCATTTCCTGTATCGCTGTCTTGTGCCCCTGAATCTCCCAGTATTCCCACAGCATTTTTTTGATGCTTTCCCGGTCAAATTCGTTATTGTACCGCCAGCCAGCCAGCAGATGGAAGTTTGTATGTTGATTTGCTGCAATCAGAATCGACCCCGCGGTATTCATCCAGCGCAGCGTAGGGGACAGCGGATTATACTTCTCCGCCCGTCTTTGTTTGGACCTATAAATACAATACAGGATACCTGCAAGGCCAAATCCTATGACTAAAGTAGCGACCAGTGCAATAACAAATGGGGCAATGACCCCCATTGCGCCTTTCATGTGATACCTCCCCCTCCCCATCCTTTTAGAGACTGTCCTCTTACTTCGTACTGCTTTGTCCGGTTCTGATCAGAATTTCCTTCGCGCTACGGAGAATTGCTGTATCTTGGATGATCCTCTGACGCTGTTCCTCAATGGAAATGTCGATAAAAATATGAAACGGGTTCAAAAACTGATTGCAGGTCACATACAGGTTTTTCTCAGAAAAGGAAAGATAAACTTTTCCATCCACAGCCTCCTGAAAAGCTGTTATCTGCTCCATCACCTGGGGCGTCAGGATGTAAAAAGCATTCTGCTCGTTTTCTGCAAACACTGCAAAGTTTTCGTTGAATACGCTGTTCTCGGTCTGGATAGGAAGCGGTGTCCGGGTTTCCTTCATATTAGCCAGGACTTTTTTGGAAAATACCTGGACAAAACCATCACTGATTTTCCGCTCATCAAAATAGGAAAAAGCAATGACCTGTCCCTCAAATAGAATTTTGGGGGCAGCACCTCTTCCGGAAACTTTTTCTCCTGTGCAGACATTAACAGCACGGAAGGGGACGCCTCCCAGCTTGCCGGTCAATTCATCCGAAGATTGATAAAAGGCCGCCTGACCTTTGGGGATCAGCTTCAAACGGTTCATTTCCTCATAGGAAAGGCCGCCTTGGGCATTGTAGCGCAGTTCGGAAAAATCCGGCAGTTCCCGGAGAGTGTCCAGCACATATTTGTTTTTGAAATTCACACAAAAGCGTTCATACGCTTTTTTAAATACCAGCATATAGTAAAAAATAAAGACGGCGGCCACCAGAATCAGACTGAACATCAGATCTCCCGTCAGCCTCGAAAAAGATCCCTGAGTTGCCGGGTCGCTCCATCCATATTTGCTGATGGCGGTAAACAAAAACCGATTTTTTACCAGTGCCAATCCTATAAACAAAATCAGGCACACGGGAATCAGCTTCCACTGAAGTTTCATTTTTTTAACAGCATCCTGCCGCATCCGTTCCAGCTTGACACCGCTGATATTCTGTTCCGCCATTTTCATAGATTTTTTCCCCTTTCTTCTTAAAACTGCACCTGAAAGTCTTTTTTCTTTTCTTCCACAGTGTAAAACTTCGCCTCTTTCATTCCATGAAGTTTTGCCAACAGTAGATAAGGAAAGGTGTGAAGTCTCTGATTATACAAGGATACATTAGAGTTATAGAGCCGTCTCGCCGCCTGTAAGTGCTCCTCTGCGTCAAAAATATCCTGCTGGAAGTGCTGCATGGACGCATAAGAGTAAAGGGTGGGATATTGTTCGGCCAGTGCGTTAATGGCAGAGTTGACACCGGTGAGTCCCTGTTGGACGGAAGTAAGCAGGCCGATCTTCCGGTCCAGACTTACCTGATGTCCCATCAGCCTGTCATCTCCCGTGTCTGGGGTTTCTGCTTCAGGAGAATGATCCTGCCCTCGCTGCTGATCCAGCTGCTGCCGGATTGTTTCCATCTGCTTTTGCTGTTCGGCAATCGTCTCGTTGATTGTTTTGACCGCTTCTTCAGAAAGTTGTTTCTTTTCCTGAAATATGTTTTCGTTCAGTTCTTTCCCGGCGCGGGTAGCTGTGACCTCTGTGTAGACCTGATACTCATGCGCCAGATACTTTTTTACCGCCTCAATTTCTTCTGACAGCATATCATAGCGTTTTTCCAAAGCAACATCAATTCCCGCACTGCCTTCCTGCACCTTGACGAAAAGCCTCTGCAAACGGTTATAGAATTTAACGTAAAGAATGAGTAGTATTGCGATGGCGGCCGCTGAAATAATTACCCACATTATGAAACCCTCCCGTTCATTCTGAATCTTTCGGCGCTATGGTATTTCCTCGCAAATTTCCACGCCGCCTCCTGGCGTTCCTCGCTGTATGACGGCATAGTTTCCCTATTTTCAATTATAGCATATCTCAGAATTTTATTCAATCCCGCTTCTTCGGCACTGGCACATAAATCTGGTTCGGCGCTCGAATCTCCCGGCGCACCTACGGGAGCGGTCCGGCGTCCTGAATAACCCAGCCCTACTAAAAACACACGGCTCAAAGCGGAAGAAGCGCAAACAAAAAGCAGGAAACCGAAGTTTCCTGCTTGGGGGCTGCCCGCTGGCTGGGCCTATAGGATAGAAGATAGTGAAATACCATCAAATGGCTTTCCATAGTGCCCGTCCCGATGCTTCGTGATAAAATTCAATGCTTGCTGATTCTGTGGCAAGGGGATGCTATGCTCTGTCAAAATCTGTTCTGCCTTGTCTATGGCCGACAATGCGGATGGTGTGTGATCGGTCTCTAACTCCCCCCAGTCCAGTGTGATGACATCAAAAACAGTATCGTAAAGTTCGTTGATAACAGGGAAAAAGGGGGCATCTTTCTCCTGCATATATAGTTTCTGCAAAGGAATAAATTCTTCCTCTGTTAAGCTATACCAAAACCCTACACCGGACTGCAGGCTGATTCTTTTCATACGATCTTCTATTTCCTGATAGGAACGATACTCCAGTACTGTTTCGGGAGAGGCGTCACCAACGCGGCCTACCCATCCATCAATGTCCCAGGTGGATGTGATCTGCCACAATTCTTCGAGAAGCCATTTCCAGCAATCTAAATTCTCGCCGTAATAAAATTTAAGAGCTTCTTCAAAACAAAGGATGAGGTAGGCAGCCCGCCCGCGCTTGGATATGGGAAAAAATCTGTGATTCTGCCATCGGCGGTGCTCGCCTTTGATGGCAGCATTTCTCTCACGCGCCTGCCTTCGTTCCTCTGCGGAGCCGATGTAGCCACGGTAAAGAACATAGAGCGAAGGAGGGCCAAAAAAGAACAGTAACCACGGGTGCTGACATATCAGTGCCAGCAGTAAAATGGCTACAATGATCAGCAGCAGACACAGCACAAGCACAATGATTCGCCGCACTTTCTTGTCCTTCATCGGCTTTTTCCTTTCTCCGCCCGCTGGCTGGACAAAGGTGGACTAATTTCATAATCTATTTGAAGCCCCTTTAATTTACTAAGTATTTCTTTTATATCATAGGCACTTCCCGTAGCAATTAAAACACGCTTATCGTTTAATATACTTTTGGCCTGTATATAGTTCACATTGAACAATTTGGAATACACTTTGATTGCTTCTAAATTGCAGCGATCCTGATCCAAAACGAAATAGAGATGATAGATTGTCTTATCTGTAGGTTGCAAAGAAGTTACAGGATATATGGGATCTCCACAATCACAGAAGTAATCCTCAAAAATTTTTACAGAAAAAACTATAACTTGCCCCAAGTCATCCAGCACCTTTACTGCACCAGGAGTACACTCAAAGGTGTACTCTTGCCCAATCGAAAAACTACCAATGTCTGGTGTCCGAAAGCAGGAACACACTAAATGAAAAATCCTTCTGTAAGGCATATCATATTCTCCTTCTCTCGCCCCGCCTTTGGGACAAAGTGTCCCAGCAGGGGGCGGCCCATCATGGGGCAACAGACTTGTCATCCTGCTCCAAAGCAATCACATTTGCAATATCACAATACAGCGCCCCGCAGATACGCAACAGCGTTTTCATGCTGATATGCTCCCCCCTTGCCCATGTTGGCGATCATGTTGGTGGTAAGTCCGGCGGCAAGCCACAAGTCCTCTTTCCTCATGCCGCGCTCCTTCAGGGTGTCCCACAGCATAAAATAACTTTACATTCCCTTATCTCTCTGCATATTTCTCGAAATCTGCAAACAAATCTTTTACAAAACTCTTTAGATAAGTCTGGTCAAGTTCATTTTCAAAAACAAGTTCGTGCTTATATCCATAGGCACCTCCATTATGAATATTGCCCTTAACTTTGATGTGACCTCCGTTACAAGCTATAAACTCTATGCAGCTATGAACATCATACGGCGCTTCTAATTTTGCAGAGCCTTTGAGTGTTTCATATAGTCTATTTAGAGATATAGCAAAGCCTGCAAGTCCTCGAACATCAACATCCATCACAGAGTCAGCGGAAAATCCATAACTGAATACCTTTATATTCAGACTGGTGTTTACCGGAAACGCAAGATCATTTTCATGTATTATTGGATTGAATTCCAAACGAAAATTTTCTGATTCTAACCTGTACATGATAGTTTCCCATTCTATTTACCCTATTGTTTTCTACCGTTCATTGGCTGGACAAAGTGTCCAGAGGTACTCTGTCAGCGGCATATATCATTTTCCTCACTACTATTTAATGTTGCCACAAATCCAATAGCACCATCAATTAGGGAGTTTAGACTAAGGGCAAATTTTTCAAGCAGCCCTAATTCACTTCTTACATAAAAGCAGCTTCTATGCTTTCTAACAGGATTGTCGTTGATTTCTACATCCACCTCTATTTTTACATGGCCTAAAGGATCGATTTCCTCGATATTCATGGAAAAAGCGGGAGTATAATTCCCGTCCTTTTTCCCAAACTCTAAATAGCAATTTTGATCTAAATGTTCAATGCAGTCTTTAATCCTAAAGCAAATATCAGCCAAATCGGACTTTCCAATATAGCAGGTTTGAATTGCAACAGCATATTCTGAACTACATTTTATTTTTAACTCTAAGATGTCGTTTTCATGTTCTTGCCAAAGTTTTTCAATTAGAATATTGTCAACCATATTTGCCTCCTGTTTCTGACTGTTGATTGAACAAAGTGTCCAGGGGTTTGAGTAAAGCTCATTTCTATTATATCATACCATAGTGCCCGTCTCAATGTTTCATGATAAAATTTTTCTTGCGTAAATATTCCAAAGAGAGCGTTGCTACGCTCTTGATTTTATGTTACAGTTATTATATCTCAGTTTGCAAAAGGGGTTGATAAACGTGATGATGTCTGCTTTGCTAAATCAAGCAGAGCGGGGTTATAACTATGTAGCTCCGGCTTTTGTCATGCCCTTATTGATAAAATTAGAATGGCGATCCTATCCATGAGGTCAACCGTGTGGGTGGGAGCGCCATTTATTTTGTTAAGAATCTTCAGTCTATACTTCTGGACCAAAAGTGTCCAGCCGTCATGCAGAAAGAGCCGGGTGTAAAACTTATGAAAGGTAAAAGATAAACATTGAGAGGGGGATTAGAACATGGAGGAATTAAAGAAAAAAGAGTTTTTCAAAAGGTATGCAAGCAAAAGAAATATAAAAAGCGTGAATGGTGCGGCGGCTCTTACATATTTGTGCGGTGTAATTTCTGCCGGGCTTGCAGTTTCTTCATTAAATTATTTTGCTCTTGTGGAGGTAGTTTTAATCGTTGGGCTTGCGCTGGGTATTCAGATTGCCAAAAGCCGGGTCTGTGCGGTTCTGCTTTTGATCTATTCCGCCCTCAATACTATTTTAATGTCTGTCAGTACGGGGAGGCTGGCCGGATGGCTGCTGCTTGTAGCCGGGTTATGGGCCGTAGAGAGCACTTTTACTTTGCATAAAGAGTATAAAAAATATTTGGAGGATGGCACGATCCCGGAGAGCATTGAGCCGGAGGCCCCGTCGGCACAGGAAGTTCCGCCAGAGCCGAAAGCGACCGTTGGACAAATGATAGCTACATCTGCCCCTTCTATCGGTATGTTTTTAGGGATTCTTATCCTTTGGCTCTCCATATCTCCTGCCGTTGCAGGGATATTTGTGGATGACACTCAATCGCCGGAGTTACTCCTGCAAGGGTACAGGAATTGGTACATAATGATTTTGGCCGCTATTGCATTGTCCCTGTTGTTGACTGTGGCTGGGATCGTCATTTCCGTGAAGAAAGGTATGCGGGTGAAATATTCTGTCAAGCTCATGGCCGTATCTCTGATTCTGCCGCTTCTCCTTGGCGGGTTCATGATAACAAAAGAGGATATTCCTGGACTGATCTCCCAGGCTTCAGATGACTTGGCGCAGATAAAAAACGGCCAGCTCCAGGAAGTAACCGTGTGGTTAAGCCCTAAAGCCCATGAGTCTCAGTTGCCGGGGCCATACGCAAAAGGACAGCCGGAGCCGGTCATGGACTATGGTGGGATCAGTGACGATACAAATGGAATATGGGTTCATTTTTATGTGCCGAACTGCTTAGGATTTTCACTGGATCAAAGTGCGCTCTATAACGAAAATGAAAGTATAGAGTGGAATGAAGAAAATGCGCAGATGTATCATCTTCGCTATACCAGCAATTTTAATTTGGTTGTATCAGCGCAAGCAATGCACCAGGATAGCCATTCGGCTCCTGGCGCTGCTTGTTGGGGAGTCCCCCAAGCCCCCTTGAACGCAGAATTTCATTCTGCGGCTGCACGTTCTGCGAACGCTTATGACCAGGACCAGCTTACCGCTGGCCGTGGTCTTTTTCTTGTTCTTTTTTCTGTTCCTCATCCATTT
>ERZ780150.2108-NODE-2108-length-10979-cov-5.313438_pt1 | contig 10979 bp, 16 predicted proteins | sample MGYA00511019_ERZ780150 | MGnify/ENA primary metagenome ERZ780150 (study PRJEB29588, sample SAMEA2151633) | human gut metagenome | biome: human gut; feature: human-associated habitat; material: faeces | place: Denmark | collected 2008/2010 ...
CTATCAATAAATCTTTTTATGGATACCTTCTCCTTCTTCCAATGCACGCAATGTACTGTCATGCATTCCTTCGCGAATATATTTATTTTGCTCCACATAGTAAGCATAAATAATATCCAACATGACTAAAATCGGAAACTGTGGTGAAATCATATTGCCGTGATTCAAATGTCTTAATGAAGATAAAAGTACAACTTCTGAACAATAATCTGCAAATTTTTCTCCATTATTTGCAGTAAAAAGAACTGTCTTTGCGCCTTTTCTATATGCTTCGCGTAACAAATAGGCAACTTCTTCTCTTTCTCCACTAATACTAAATCCAAATACAAGACTTCTCCTATCCTGAAAAACAGAAGACATTTTCATCATATCTGAATCCGTCAATGAGTCCACGTCTATACCAATTCTCATAAATCGGATTTCCATTTCATTTGCAGAAAGTCCTGAACTACCACATCCACATACTAATACTCGTTCCGCTTTATTCAAATATCCCACAATTCTTCCAATTTGGGTTTCATCTACCAAATTATATGTCTTATTCAGCATTTCCTGATAAGCACTTAATACCATTCTGGTATTTCCAGTTATATTTTCTTTCTTTTCTACAAAAGTGTTTTCGTATTGATAAATGAATTCCTGATAACCATGATAGCCTATTTTTTTGCAAATCTAGAAAGAGTTGGTTTTGATGTATATAACAATTCAGCTATATGACGACTGGAAAAATCCATCTTTTCCTTATTGTGAATAAAAAAATCAGCAATTGTTTTCTCTGCTGGCGTCAGCTTGTTATAATTTGATTCAATAATTGGTATAACCGATTTTGCATAGTATTCCATAATATTATCCTGTCCTTTTAATGCGAACTGCTGAAATGATAAAATGCACCTAGCATACCTGCGTCATTCTGATGTTTCGCAAATGTAATTTTTGTATGTTTTTCAATGCTAGATACAAGATATTTCTTTAAAGCACTTTCTATTCTTTCTTTCAAAAACTCTTCTTGAGCCATAATTCCACCACCAAGTACAACTATTTCCGGATTAATTACGTAACATATATTTGCAATTCCTTTTCCTAGAATCTCTGTCATCTCATCAATTGCCAAAAGACAAATTTTATCCCCCCTTTTAGCCTCTTCAAATATATGATATCCATCCCACTTTTCCTGTGGTTCACCTTTCCATTCAGCAACTTTTTTAGTCAAAATACTTGCAGCTCCCAGAGTTTGGAAATCACTGTTTCTCCCATAGAGACTTTACCATAATTTTTCTTTTCTTTCCATACATCATAAGCTTCAATAACTTTCCGCTCTGGATCTGCTAAAAGTGTAAATGCCAATCCATATTTTTCCTCAAATCTCTTATGAGAGGATACAGAATCCTTACTGACCCCAAGAATAACTGCACCTTTTTCAATAAACTGAGGATATCTCTCGGAAAAACCACATGCCTGTTTCGTACATCCCGCTGTATTATCCTTGGGATAGAAATATAAAATCACTTTTTTTCCTGTATAATCCGATAATCTATGTATTTTCCCATTTTGATCTGGCAACTCAAAATCCGGTGCCTTAACCCCTACTTCCAACATTATTTATCCCTCCCTTTCTGTATCTTTCTCTTTATTCGCCTTTTTCTTCCTATTCCCGGTAATCATTTTATGACCTGTATATATCGCCATTACCATACATAACATAGAACTTAAAGCAAAGTATTTGTGACTTGATTTTTGCTTTTTATATCCAGTGTAAAAAGTCCCAAGCATTGTGATCAATGCTCCTACTGACCAATATTTATGTGCTTTCATGTAATTCCTCCATTTTTTCAGTGTATTCAATTCTAATTATACGCTACCATATTCCTATGTCAATTTGATAATAGAGCATTCCTATAAAATTTTTCAAAATATCATTGTCAAAACTATGTATTGTTATCCTTTAATTTTTCTTTGAAATAATTGACAAAAAGCTTGCTTTCAGGAGATTACTATTTAATCTCTTTTCCATCTATATATAGTTGAAATTTATCAGGATTATTGACAACATCATAGTCCTTTCCGTATTCTACAGGTCTATATTCGGCTGTCATTACCGATTCCCCGTCTTCAATATCCTCTTTCCCTAAATAGATGTTCATATCAATGCTCGTCGCATATCCTCTGTCTGTGAAGAATTTTGTCGAATGAAAAGAATCATCCTTGTACATCTGCAAAAGTTTTCTTGCAAACGCTTCTCTATCCTCAATATCTTCCCTATTTGCGACCACGGTTATATTTTCATCCCGATTTACAGAAAAAGTTCCAACTACATCTGGTTCGCCTTCTTTATGACTGGATTCAAATTTCCCATAAATACTTCCTGCAGCAATTATCAAGATTGCTGTTCCTGAAATTACTGCAATTATCTTTTTCTTCATATTTTTAATTTCCTTTTAATTTTTTTACTGCGTAATTGATTACTTCTTCCGGTGTGGGCCTGTTTCCTTTAAGTGTCATTTTCTTCCATTCTTCCTACACAGCCGGGTCAGGATTATCAAATCCTGCATCTATGGCTATCTGCATTTCTCTGCGTACTTCTTCTGGTGTTGTGTTATACTTTTCTGCAATCTTCTCATATATAGTTTTCTCTCTCATTCATTTTCCTCCGATATATAAGTGGAATTATATCTTGTTCTATAAAATCAATTTAGCATATTTCTGTTGGCATGAAAAGAGACTTTACAACTTAAAATTGGATAAAAAGGACAAAAAAAGAAGAGCTGCTTGCTCTTCCCATATAGTAGTAAAATAATATGTCATGCCAGCGCAATATATTACCTAGAATATCGCTATAACAAGAAAGGGGCTGCATTGTGGCAGCCCCTAGTTTACTTCACCACGTTGTCTACATTCTGAGTGAACTCGTTCCCTGGTTTATTTTAGCATCGGTCTGGATTTTGTTTCATAAAGATAAATTTTGCCACAGAGCGGTCGTATGTTTTAATGTGTCCAAACAGCCAGTCGATTACATTTTTCTGTACAAGTTCACTGAACCGATCTGTTGGTCCTTCATACTCCTGAAGGTATTCATACAGTTCCTGAATTGTCTTTTTAAACTCTTCATGTTTTTCATAATGTTTTTCACGCTCTGGATAACCGGCTTTTTCCTGAAGTGCTTCTTCTTCTTTAAAATGAAAGTCAGTATACTCGTTAAGATAATCCAGAAGTTTGATCGCCTTTACCTTGCTGTCGCCATTTTGACAGGCAATTACAAAGTTCTGAATACGGTCAATCAATTCTTTGTGCTGTGTATCGATTGTTTTATTTCCTGTTACTAAATTGTCATCAAAGGTAATGTTTAAATCGTAAGTCATAATTTAACCTCCATTTCTTTTATATGTTCTCTTAGGCTCTTTTAATGTCTGGCAGTTTCGTACCTGCATTTTCTGCTTAGTCTTCTACAGGAATGAAAACATCTTTTCCTAATCCGCAGATTGGGCATGTCCAGTCATCTGGAATATCCTCAAATGCAGTTTCTGGAGCGATACCGGCGTCTGGATCTCCTACTGCCGGATCATAAATATATCCACATGGTTCACATTCATATTTTTTCATAGTCATTTTCCCTTTTCAATGTCGATTTATTTTTGTTACCAAGTTCCTAGCAATTTTTCTAACACTTTGTTTCTTATGTATCTGTATTATACATGATAATTATTCTTTTGTCAATAATAGTAATTATTATTATTATTTTTTTATACTTAGCATAAACTGATATTTGAATTGCACATTTACATATTGCATATATCATGGGAATAGTTGAATAAAAAAATGAACTCTATTCATTAAAGACAGAGTTGCTGGAAATTATTTCTCTCCAACAACTTTCTTCGTCTTTAAGTCCTTGAAACACAATACTGTCCAATCAGATTCATCCAACTGTTATATTTATTCTTTTCACACACCTTTCGGCAAATTTCATTTTCCATCAATACACAGAACATCTTATCATAATCAAATTCCCAAACAGCACCATTCACATGGTTTTCCACTGCTTTCTAATCTATGTTCTTTAAACATGTGACCATTTTTTCAATTTCTCCATTTCTCAAGTTACCGATATTTTTGCAGATAAACCGAAAGAAATTCAACGTTGCATATTCGTCATGCCAATGGAACTCTTCTGGATTGTTTTTAATTTTACTGACTCGCTGCTGTTCTTTGATTATCTGATCAGCTACACCTTTCATCGAATCTTCGTATCTCATATTACTCACCTACTCTTCCTCAACGCCCAGTGACGGTTTAAATCTTTTATCCTTTGCCTGCGGTACCACAATCTCATAAAAATAAAATCCTAAATACCCAAGTGCCTGCTTCTTCATTTTATAAAAAGAAGTCCTGCCTATTCCTAACTCCTGTTGTACTCCGCTAAAGAAACAGTATGAGGAAATGCACAAGATTGGCGTAAATATTAATCAGATTGCGAAAAAAGTAAACAGCACCGGAGATCTGTATCCGGAAGAAATGCAAGAATTGAAAGAAATGGTGAAAGAATTATGGCGTATCTTAAGATCTTCCCCATTAAAGTAACAGACAAGAAAACTCTGGACTATATTACGAATCCAGATAAAACAGATGAAAAACTGTTAGTTTCCAGTTTTGGCTGTTCCCCGGAAACTGCAGATCTTGAATTTTCTATGACAAGAGAAATGGCAAAAAAGAATGGAATGGACAAAGGCGATAACCTGGCATTTCATCTGATTCAGTCGTTTAAACCTGGAGAAGTTGATGCCGAAAATGCTCATCGCTTAGGGCAGCAATTTGCAGACGAAGTACTGAAAGGAAAATATGAATACGTGATCAGCACCCATGTTGATAAAAATCATATCCATAACCACATCATCTTTAATGCAGCAAGTTTTGTTGGATCATCACAAGTATGTTTCCAATAAGCGGAGCTACCATAAAATCTGCCGGATCAGTAATCGCATCTGCCAGGAAAATGGACTTGCCACTAGTATGCCAACCGGAGAAAAAGGAAAAAGCTATAAAGAGAACATGGAATATCATCGTGGCACCAGTTGGAAAGCCAAGCTACGTGTTGCAGTTGATAAGGCAATCTGGACTTCCATTAATTATGAGGAATTTCTACAAAAAATGCAGTTAGCCGGATATGAAGTCCGCCAAGGAAAACATCTGTCCTTCCGTGCACCGGAGCAGAAGAATTTCACTTATATGAAATCTCTCGGAAGCTATTATTCAGAAGAAAATGTCCGCATCCGCTTGGCTAAAAATCGTAACAAAGTGAAAACTCCAAAGCATCTGTCCAGAGAAGCTCGCCTGTATATCAATATCTCCACGTATGTTACAACCGGCAATCGAGAAGGATTTGAACATTGGGCAAAAATAAATAATCTAAAAGAGGCAGCCCGCACCTTCAACTATCTTTCCGAAAATAACCTATTGAATTATGAAGATTTCAGGCAGCATGTATCTGACATTGAAGCTTCTGTGAAAGTTGCCGACCAAAGAATAGCACAAATCAACAGTGATCTGAGCACACAGAAAATCATTCAAAAACACTGTGATTCTTATCGGCTCTGCCGAAAAGTGATTGAAGATTGTAAATCTGCTAAAAATCCGAAAGCATACCGGACCAAACATCAAGCAGAATACCAACTGCACGATTCACTAAAAAAAGAGTTTCAGGATCTCGGTGTTACCAAAATCCCAAGCTTTAATAAAATTCAGAAGCGGATAGAAACTCTTGAATCTGAACAGACTGCTACTGTTCGTGAAAAACAAGAATTACAGAAAAAGCTGAAAACTCTGGAAATCATTCAGCAGAATTTCACAGCACTGCTCAATGCTCCGGAGATACAAATTCCTGTATCAGAAAAAGAGCCAACTCTTTAAACAGAAGAGGTACCTACTTAACGGTGCCTCTTCCCGGATTTCCTCCATATCCGCCTGATAGGGGGAGCCCCCGGCGTTGATCCGCTTGGCGATCTGATTGATATTCCGTCCGATGGCGGAAAGCTCCGCGGTGAACGCTCCGCTTCCGGTTTGCCATGCTCCGCCTCCGTTTCTCATAAGGGTCTGGGATATCCCAGCAAGCATTTTTCATTTTCGGGCAAGGGACCTGAAAATCCGAAAAATCGCAAGCGGGTACTCGCTTGCTGTGCTTGCTATCGAAACCCTACCTTTGTTTTTCCCTCTGTTAATACTACAATTTGGAGCGGAGATTTTGGCTGTTCGGAAAAGATATATCGGATAAATTGACAAAGAAAACGCCAGAGAAAAAATCCCTAGCGTTCATGATGTTATTGCTTATGTGCCATCTTCCGATAATCTATCGGCAAAATTCCTGTGCTTTTACGGAACAGCTCCGCAAACCGGCTGGATGTAGAATAGCCAATCATTTCCGCAATTTGTCCCATCGTAAAATCCGTATCTATCAACAAGTGTTCAGCTTGGCTCATGCGACGCTGTTGAACATATTCCGTGATCGTGCAGCCTTGTAATTGCTTGAAAGATGATTTCAACTTGGTTGTTCCCATGCATGCAATCTTGGCAAGTCGTTCCAGCGGAACGTCAAAAGCATAATGGTCGTTCAAATAAGCAATCACATTTTCCAGTTGTGCTATATCCTGATCGGTTAACTGTTTTTCCTTGCGAGTGAGAAGCTTTTTCTGTTCTTCCACCACAAGAGAAACCGCCTCGGCAACCTTAGCTTCATAAAATAAACCTGCAGCAATACCATCTCCTCGATAGAGTTTTACTTCATGGAGCAACTTTGCCATGGCTGGAAAATCCGTTGTCTGATCCACCTGCTTGAATGCAGCAAGAGGATTTATATAATCACTCGGATACTGCTTTTTCAGATAGCCCTCATAATATGCAGGCATGACCTCAATACCGATGGAATAAATGGGAATCTTCTTGTGGATCAATGCCTTATAGGGCTTGTCACCTCCGATAAAAGTCTTGATACATCCGGCAGAAAGACGCCGATATGGATTCAGTTCTTCGCCGGAGATTGATTCGTATTGAGTGATACTCAAACATTCCGGCAAATTAAATTCCATGAAAAAATCATCGTGGAAATAGAAGTCGTGAATCTTAATATCATACAGGTCTTTTTTTGCATAGACCCAATAGAAGCCTTCTCCAAACTCATGAGAAAGCCTCCAATATTGTCCAGCAGAATTAAAGCTGTTGTTGTCATCTGCTGGAATAAAATGATTATCTGTTAAAAGCGGTTCATAGTAGTCCGCAATAATGCTATTGTCCAAATAACGGCCTCCTTTGAAACGATTGGACGAACCTTTGCAATGAAAGGACGAACATCTCCCTGAATTATTGTATAATCTTCGTCCTGTGAGTATTATAGGAGTGTAGTTAGCAGCAACTAATCATACTATAACAGATTCGGGGCGAAAGGTCAATCGCTCCTGAAACAAGGAGGAAAATTTTATGAGCAATCAAGAAACTGTGAGAAAAGGATTGTCCGTCAAGGACTTGGTAACGACAGGAATCTTTACGGCGCTGCTGTTCGTTTTCACGATGGTGGGCGGTGTTTTCTTTGCAACAAACCCGGTACTTACGTTCTATATGCCGGCAGGCAGCGCCCTGCTCTGCGGGCCAATCTACTTATTGATGGTCGCTAAAGTGCAAAAATGCTGGAGCCTGACGATCATGGGGGTTCTGATTGGCATTGTTTGGTTTGTGACGGGTATGCATTGGGCTTTTGCTCTTGGGTATATGCTTATGGGTATCATCGCTGATTTTGTCGCTGGTGCAGGACAGTACAAAAGCAAAAAATTCAATATCATTTCCTACATCCTGTTCTCCCTCGGTGGAACAGGCTCGTATCTCGTGTTCTTTGCAGACCCGGATGGATGGGCGCAAACAATGTTAGGAAACGGGACGGAACAGGGCTACATTGATACCATGCAGGCAACGGCAAATACCGGGATTCTGATTGCAATGTTCGCAGCTGTGCTTGTGACGGCCACAATCAGTGCCATAGTAGGAAGCCGGATGTTAATAAAGCAGTTTGAAAAAGCAGGTATTACAGCATGATGGGTGAAAACCGTAAGAAAGGGTTCTGGCTCGATCCACGGGCCAAACTCTTTCTTATTCTGATGTGTGTACTGGCGTCCATGGTTGCTCCGTCACTCGGATATCAATTTATACTTGTACTTCTGATTGCATTATTAGGAGTATTGTTCGGAAAGTGGAAGTATGCTGTAAACGCAGTGTGCTTCTATGCTGTTATCTGTGTTTTGACGGTGTGGATCATGACAGAGATGACTGGCACGTTGCGGACAATGTTTGTGGCGTTTCTCGGTCTGTTCCATAAGGTTTATGCCTGTGGTATGTTGGCCGGAATTGTCTTGTCAACAACGAAAGTCAGCGAATTTTTATCAGCAATGAACCGGATTCATGCACCCAAAAAGCTGGTTATCCCGCTGGCGGTCATGCTGCGCTACATTCCAACTATTCAGGAGGATTGGCGCTTTATCAAAGACGCTATGCGTATGCGGGATGTTTCCCCAACGCCAGCCGGGTTTCTTAAAAATCCGGGAATGACAATCGAGTGTATTTATGTACCGCTGATGATGGCAGCTTCAAAAGCGGCAGACGAACTTTCCATCGCTTCTATTACTCGTGGCATTGAAAACCCCAATCCCCGCACTTGCCTTGTTCAGATAAAATGTGGGGCTACGGACTGGATCGGAATGAGCGTTGCTGTTGCTTTTTTTGCACTCGAATTGTGTTTGCAGGGAGGTGTGATTGGTTGATTGAATTTGAAAATGTGTCTTTTTCATATCAGGGACAGGAACATAATGGCCTGCATGAAATCAATCTGAAAATCTCAGACGGCGAATGTGTCCTGTTCTGCGGACGCAGCGGATGTGGGAAAACGACAATTACAAGGCTGGTAAATGGTCTGATTCCGCAGTTTTATCAGGGTGAGTTACAAGGCCGCATATTGGTAGACGGGCAGAAAATCAGCAATCTACCTATGTATCAGATCGCGTCAAAGGTCGGTTCGGTTTTTCAGAATCCCCGGACACAGTTTTTCAACGTGGATACTGACAGCGAGATTTCTTTTGGAATCGAAAATGAGGCACTGCCTCCGAAAGAGCTGGCAGAGCATGTAGATCAGACAACGGATGATCTGAATATTCAAAATCTGCGAAACCGCAATATTTTTGAGTTGTCTGGAGGGGAAAAGCAGAAAATTGCATTTGCGTCAGTCTATGCAATGAACCCGGAAATCTATCTGCTTGATGAACCTTCCTCTAATCTGGACATGACTTCGATCCAGGAATTAGCGGGACATCTGCGACTGATAAAGGCGCAGGGCAAAACCGTTCTGATTGCCGAACACCGTCTGTATTACCTGATGGATATTGCAGACCGCATTGTGTATCTGGATAACGGCAGGATTACAAATATTTTCACGCCGGAGGAATTGCGGCGGTTGCCTCAGGATATGCGAGAACGAATGGGACTTCGGGCAGTGGATTTGCAGGAGGTTCTTCCATTGACATGTCAGCCTGCATCTGGAAAGGAAATGCTGAAGCTATGTGATGTGGCGCTGCATTATAAGGAACGGTCGATTTTACATAATATCAATATTTCTGCTACAAAGGGTGAAGTGATCGGAGTGGTCGGTCACAACGGAGCCGGAAAGACTACATTTTCCCGCGCCATCTGCGGGCTTCACAAAGACTGCGAGGGACAATTCCTGTGGGAAGGTAAGCCGATGGATCGTAAGGCAAGGCTGAAACGTTCCTATATGGTTATGCAGGATGTAAATTATGAACTTTTTGCTGACAGTGTGGAAGCAGAGTGTTCCTTTGGTATCCGCAATCCAGATCAAACGCTGATAAATGCGACTTTGGAGGAACTGGGGCTTGCCCCATACCGGGAACGCCATCCAAACACACTTTCCGGCGGTCAAAAACAACGGGTGGCGGTAGCCGTCAGTATGATTTGTGGGAAAGACCTGCTGGTATTCGATGAACCGACCAGCGGCCTTGACTTTGACAGTATGACACAGGTGGCAGGACTGATCTGCAGGTTGTCCAATATGGGAAAGGTTATTTTCATTGTTACCCATGATTTTGAGTTTGTCTGCCGTACCTGCTCCCGTGTCCTGCATTTTGACGAGGGCGAAATGCCCGATGATGTACAAGTTACAATGGATGCCCTCCCGAAATTGAGAGAGCTGTTCTCTGTTTCAGATGGAAAGGAGAGGTAGTCTATGAAGCAGAAAAAGGAAAACAGAGTGGCTTTGCTGCTCCACTGGGCCGGTGAGCAGAAAATCTGGCTGTTTCTGGCGATTTTTCTATCGGGGGTCAGTGGTCTCTGCATTATCGTCCCTTACATTGGGATTTACAGGCTGATGGATGCCACATTTAACAATGCCTGCACAAAAGAACTTGTGGTACAGACTGTGGCAATGATTGCCGCCGCTGTCACCCTGCGTTTTGCATTATTCGGCTGTTCCGGCGTGGCAGCCCATAAAGGCGCATACGGCGCACTGTTCAAAGTGCGCTGTATGGTTGCGGAACACATAGCCAGAGCGCCTTTGGGGGCCTTGAATGAACGGCGCACCGGGGATATTAAAACGGTTCTGAATGAAGATATTGAAAAGCTGGAGTTGTTCCTGGCCCATAACCTTCCTGACCTTGTGTGCTATCTGGTTGGGCCGGTAGTCATCTTTATTTACCTGATGACCGTCAATATTCCTCTGGCATTGATTTCCCTGGTTCCGCTGATCCTTGCTGTTGTTGTAATGGGGATGATGTTCCGCAACACGGATGACCTGATGGAACGGGCCAATCGCTCCATTACCACACTGAACTCGGTTATGATTGAGTACATCAGCGGTATGAAATTGATTAAAGCCTATAACATGGGGAGCAAATCGTTTCAAAAGTTTTCAGACGCTATCCAGGAAGAAAACGCCATGTGGA
>ERZ780150.2109-NODE-2109-length-10977-cov-2.417872_pt1 | contig 10977 bp, 19 predicted proteins | sample MGYA00511019_ERZ780150 | MGnify/ENA primary metagenome ERZ780150 (study PRJEB29588, sample SAMEA2151633) | human gut metagenome | biome: human gut; feature: human-associated habitat; material: faeces | place: Denmark | collected 2008/2010 ...
GGGGGATAAACCCCAGTGAGTATGTGCCTGATAGATAAGGAGTAAGCCATGGAGAATAACCAGTATGACCTGTTGGAGGTCTTAAACAGCATAGAGCCAGCGGAACTGGATTACCAGCAATGGCTGAATGTAGGGATGGCCCTGGACCAGGAGGGATACAGCGTGGAAATCTGGGATGCATGGAGCCAAAGGGACCCAGGCAGGTATCATCCTGGTGAGTGTCAGAAGAAATGGACTGGTTTCCATGGCCATGGAACACCAGTGACGGGCGGTACCATTGTCCAGTACGCCAGGGAACAGGGCTGGACACCTCCTTATGACCCGGGACATGCACTGGACTGGGATGACGCCATATCATCCGAAGGGATTATCGTAGATAAAAACTGGGTGGAAGGCCGGGAGATACAGGAGCCCGGCAGATGGGACCCGGTGAAGCAGCTTATCACCTATCTGGAAACACTGTTTGAAGCCGGTGAGAATGTCGGTTATGTGGTTAAGAGCTACCAGGCGGAGGATGGAAGATGGAAACCCACGGATAAAGGCTCATTTGACCGTACGGCAGGCCAATTGATTGAGGCCCTGGCAAACTGTGATGGGGACATCGGGAAAGTACTGGGGGACTATAACCCAGCGGGAGGGGCCTGGATACGATTCAATCCCATGGATGGAACAGGTGTCCGTGATGCCAATGTGGCAGACTATAGGTATTCACTGGTTGAATCAGATGGAATGGACATTGAAAAACAGAATGCCATCATCAGGGAGCTGGAGCTTCCGGTAGCCTGCCTTGTGCACAGTGGAGGGAAAAGCCTGCACGCCATTGTGCGGGTAGATGCCGCAGATTATACGGAATACCGGAAGCGCGTGGACTACCTGTACGACATCTGCCGGAAGAATGGCCTGGAGATAGACCCACAGAACCGTAACCCATCCAGGCTGTCCAGGATGCCAGGGATTATCCGTGGGGAACATAAGCAGTTCCTGATGGATACCAATATTGGAAAAGCGAACTGGACCGAATGGAAGGAATGGATTGAGTCTGTCAATGACGATCTGCCGGATCCAGAGAGTCTGGATGATGTCTGGGACAACCTTCCGGAGCTGGCGCCATGTCTGATTGACGGGGTGCTGCGGCAGGGCCATAAGATGCTCATAGCCGGGCCATCAAAGGCCGGAAAGTCCTTCCTGCAGATTGAGATGTGTATAGCCATTGCGGAGGGCAGAGAATGGCTGGGCTGGAAGTGCACCCAGGGGCGTGTCCTGTATGTAAACCTGGAACTGGACCGGGCCAGCTGCCTGCATCGTTTCAAGGATGTGTACCAGGCCCTGGGATGGAAACCGGACAGCCTCAAGAACATTGATATCTGGAACCTGCGTGGTAAATCACGGCCTATGGACAAACTGGCGCCGATGCTCATACGCAGGGCTGCCAAGAAGAACTACATAGCCATTGTGATTGACCCCATTTATAAGGTCATCACCGGAGACGAAAATAGTGCGGACCAGATGGCTAATTTTTGTAACCAGTTTGATAAAGTCTGTACGGAACTGGGGGTGGCGGTTATCTACTGCCATCACCATAGTAAGGGTGGACAGGGAAGCAAGAAAGCCATGGACCGGGCGTCCGGCTCTGGTGTATTTGCCCGCGACCCGGACGCCATGCTGGATATGATAGAACTTGAACTGTCTGAGGATGTGCTTAAGGCCGAGGAGAACAAGGCAGTGTGTGCGGGCTGCAAGCAGTATCTGGATGCTCATTTCAAATGGGATGACGACCTATCACAGGACGACTTATGCAGCAGTTATCAGATGCTAAATTACTGCGAGAACAAGTTGGACAAGTGGCAATGGGCAACCCTACAGCGCATTGTGGAGACCGCTAAGATAAGGGCCAGGGCTGTGTCAGCCTGGCGCATCGAAGGGACGCTGAGGGAGTTTCCGAAGTTCCCCGCGGTCAACCTATGGTTTGATTATCCCTGCCATAGAGTGGATACCGTGGGCATCCTGAGTGACATACAGCCAGAGGCGGACGGGACATCTTGGCAGAAAAATTTCAAGAAGAAACGGACGCCGGAGCAGGCCAAGAAGGACCGCATGGATAGCCTGGAAGAACAGTATGAATCCTTAAAAAGCTTTAATCAGGATGGGAAAGTGACCGTGAAGGAACTTGCGGAGAGCATGGGGACGACCGAAAAAACAGTCCGGAACCGGATAAAGGAGCATGGCGGATTCTGGATTGATGAGGGGAATGTGGGTAAAAAGTAGAAGGAAAAACACGGAGGGAAAGGGCTTCCCTTATAAGGAAAAACTCGAAGGGAAACAATTTCCCTTAAAAGGAAAAATTCGATAAATTTCCCTTTCCCTCTTAAAGTGAAAAACTCGAAAATTACCGAGAATTTCCCTTTAAGGGAAAAAGTCGAGAAAATACCGAGTTTTTCCAAGGGAAGGAAAAGCCTATATATTATAAATATATATTATGGCATTTTCCCTGACAGTCAAAGGGGGAAAGAAAGGCGGGCTTAAGCGCTGCCCGCCGTCCTTCCTTCCCCTGTCCTTTGACAGAAGAGATTTTCACAACGAAAGAAATTGATAAAAATTTAACAATCATGAAGAGGAGACAAATATGGATAAAAGAAAACGAAGCAAGATGTTAGACGCTGCACGAACAATGCCACCCCTGAGACATTCCATCCCAGGGAAGGAATTTAACATCAAGAATAGCGAAGTTGTAAAATGGTTGTTAGAAAATCCAGTGGTGTGGAATTATGTATGGAACAACGTGAAAGAGTCTGGGGCTGTCTCATATGATTCCGATACGGGGAAATGGCAGGGAGTTGATTATCATGGTGATTGATTTCTTCATGGCAATGGAGCCGCCCGCCTGTACCCATCAGGAGAAGCAGGTAAGGGTGGTGAATGGGAAACCGGTATTCTATGAGCCGGCAGGACTGAAGGCGGCCAGGGCGAAGCTGAGAGCGCACATGTCCAGACATATACCCATAGAACCATTCCAAGGGGCGGTGCGCCTGACAACCTGGTGGTGCTTCCCTCTCCAGGGGAATCACTATGATGGTGAGTACAAAACCAGCAGGCCAGATACGGATAACCTGGTCAAGATGCTTAAGGACGTCATGACGGACCTGAGGTATTGGCAGGATGATGCGCAAGTAGCCAGCGAGGTGATCTGTAAGTACTGGGCAGAACGGCCAGGAATCTATGTAAGGGTGGAAAGCCTATGAACCTGGATGATGTGGTAATCCTGAGTGATCAGGATGTTAAGGGGATATGCAATGATGTTTATAACGGGTTCTGGCGCCGGTATAAGGATCCCCCGGACTGGCAGTCGCCGGAATGGGAGGATGTGGTGCGGCAGGAAAAAATGCTGCGGGAACGGTATCAATCCTGTCCGCTGGTGCTGCACATGCTCCAGGATCTGATGGACCAGCTGGAGGCTAGAAGTAAAAGGAGAAATCAAGGTGAATGAGATAGATCTCAAAGAATTGGCAGAATATATGGCTGATGTTGAAGGCAGGAAGTCATGCAGCGAAAAGGCCACAGAATTATTTGAAACCAGAGGAAAGGACTTCTGCACTGGACTAATCCTGCATCTGGTCATGTACATTTCTGGAAGCTATGAAGGGATTAAGAAATGACTAAGGCAAAAGAAAAAAAAAACAACCGGAATCCCCGGTCTACATCTGCAGCCAATGCGGGCAGGAGATAAGCGGGGACCATGTATATATCAAGACCAGGCGGCGGACGGAGCTGCACATACACTACGGATGCATGCCGGGGAGATGTATCAGGAACGAATGATATTATAAATCGAAATTTGAGTGATTAAGAAGGGAGGCCGGAGCGGTGGCCACCGTGACAGGATATCCTGGCTCCTTTTTGAAAAATGGACTTAGAAAAAAAGGCAATAGAACGAATTAAGATGGCATCAGAAATGTCCCTGCATCATTATGGGAAGCCATTGGTATGTACATACAGCGGGGGTAAAGATAGCGATGTAATGTTAAGATTATTCAGACGATCAGGAGTACCATTTGAAATTGCCAATAGCCACACTACTGTAGATGCACCACCAACAGTAAAGCATATACGAGAGGTATTTGCAGAATTGGAATTGCAGGGAATTAAGTGCAGCATTGATTATCATATACAGCCAAATGGAAGCAGGACCACGATGTAGAATTTAATTCCAAGAAAGCTCATGCCGCCCACCAGGCTGGTGAGATATTGCTGTTCTGTCCTGAAAGAAACATATGGGAAAGAAAGATTCATTTCGACAGGTGTTCGATGGGATGAAAGCACAAAGCGAAGAGAATGGGGGAGTATATCAGCACCAAGTATAAGACTCCACGCAACGGATGAAATTATGCTGATGAATGATAATGACACCAAGAGGAAACTTATTGAGCAGTGCGACCTAAAAGGAAAAATGGTTGTAAACCCCATTATTGACTGGACTCACAGAGACGTATGGGATTACATACAGTCGGAACATATTGTCACCAATACGTTATATGAATGCGGCTATGATCGAGTCGGTTGCATTGGTTGCCCTATGGCAGGTAAATACAGATGGAAAGAATTTGCTGATTTTCCGACATATAAAAAGGCATATATTTTAGCGTTCGATAAAATGCTCGAAGAACTAAAAAGACGAGGGAAAAATATAGTACGGAAGAGTGGGAAAGAGGTATTTTCTTGGTGGATGGAGGACAAGAATATAGAGGGACAGATGAACCTTTTTGAGGATGGGTTTGTTTCTGACAATTAAAATTTCCAGGAGAACCTGAGAAAGGAAAATAATGAAAAAAGTTGATTTGAAAATTGTTTACCCTATAGAAAATCCGCCGGTTAAAAAATGTCCGTACTGCGGGAGCGAAGAATTTTACATTAATCAGCGCGCCAGAGGAAATATCGAATATCATTATCGTTTTGATGGCAATGAGGGAGAAAATGGCGAATTGCATGAACCATTGAATTATACGGATATCGGAAAATTTGCGTATTGCACAGACTGTCGTAAGAGATTATTTAGATATCGAAATTAGCATTTTAATGGAGGCAATATGGTTCTGGAAGTATATGATAAAGAGACAAATAAAACAGTCGATGTGAAAAAAGACAGCTATTTTAAAGATTATGGTGTTGTGATTGGACTGGATGGACATATGATGCTCACGCATTATGGAGATATAGTTTGTAGTGTTGACGATAGGTATTATGGAGTAAGGGTAGTAAGCCGCAATTAGTATTTAACGGCGGAAAACCGGGAAGGAGCAGTATGTTTTTTTGCGAAATGTGCGGCAGCGGTGATTGTTGCGAGAGGACAGATATACATGGTGGTCCTATACTATGCGATACATGCTACGCAGAGGCTAAACAGGACCAGGAGGATAAGGACGCAATCGAGGAGATTTTTAAGGATAATTAAAATTTAAGGAGAAAGTCCAAATGGAGAAAAGCAAAGTAATTGAAAACCTAAAGCGCGCAGAAAGATATATGGGAATGCCAGAACAAGGTTGCAAATGGACACCAAATGCGTCAACGATAGCCATTGAAGAGGCCATAAACAGCTTGGAAAAATTATCACGTTATGAGGCAACCGGCTTAGAGCCGGAAGAGATTTTGACTGGTGTGCAACTGGCTGAAATAGCTTGTTTGCAAATCCGGTACAAGAAAAGGCAGGAACTGTTGGAACGTGCTGCTAGATGTATAGAGGGCTGTTATGGACGGGAAACGGAGTTGTCAGAAGCAATCAGGAAAGAGATAAATTAAAATTTTGAAAACTAAGAAAGGAGCCGTTCCCCGGCCGGGAAAGCATATGCGGAACCTTTTAGGAAATGAAAATATTGGTGGCGTGTGAGGAATCACAAGCGGTAACGATTGAGTTACGGAAGTTGGGGAATGAAGCCTATAGCTGTGACATAGAACCGTGTAGCGGCGGCCATCCAGAATGGCATTTACAGGTGGATGCCCTGGAACTGCTTAAGATACGGTGTGATATGATAATTGCATTTCCGCCATGTACATATTTGAGCAATGCCGGGGCCTGCCGACTGTATCCCAAAAAAGGGCAGTTAAGCCAGGAACGTTACGAAAAGGGATTGGAAGCAAAATCCTTCTTCCTCCGATTTTTGAACGCAGATTGTCCCAAAATTGCCGTGGAAAATCCAGTATCAAGCACGGTGTTCCAGATGCCGCCGCATAGCCAGGAAATACAGCCGTGGCAATTTGGTCATCCGTATACCAAGAAAACAAGGCTATGGCTACGAGGTTTGCCATTGCTTAAGCCTACAGACATTGTACAATCAGTTGGACCATATGTGCCAGCCGGAACTGGAAGAAGAGACCGGAGTAAGTATGGAGCCGCAAAGCGTGGTGAAGATGCAAAAAACAGGGCAAAAACATTTCCTGGTATCGCAAAAGCGATGGCAGAGCAGTGGGCAGGCCAAGGCCAACAAGGTCCTGCGGGCATCAGCTGTAGCGGCCTGTCCGGTTCCGGAGCTGCGCAGGCTGCCGAAGGGAGTGATACGGTATTATGAGACAGTGCTACATAGACAACGGGCGCCGCGGGTGTGATGGCCAGCGCAACAACAAGGGCAGGATACGGTACGGGTGCTGGGCGTGTCCGCATCTGGATGCGGGAGGAGGTGATACCGGTGAAACAGACAGAAGCACTGGAGGAAGTGGCCAGGCTGGCCGCAAGGGAAGCCCTTAAGGAGCATGAGAAGCAACTCCGGAGGGAAAAGAGAATAAAGGTATTCCAGAACACCAAGAAGCTGATGGAGAATTATAACCGCATCTGTCAGAGCGTGGAGGAGGGAGTGGCAGAACTGTCCGACATGGATAATGGCGATGAACTGGAGGAGTTCACAGAGGAAGATATCTTTATCAACAGTATCCTCAAGAGCAAGCTCCGGAGTATTGTCATGATAGGACACATAGACAAGTGTTTGAAGCTCCTGGAGGATGAGGAGTGTCGGAAGAATACGCATGAGAAGTATCTGGCATTCAAGTATTTCTATCTGGATGGGATGACATACGAAAGTATTGCAGAGATTTACGGATATGGAGAGCGGACAGCCAGGCGGTGGATAACGGAACTTACGGGGATTCTTAGTGTATATCTCTTTGGGGCTGATGCCCTCATGCTGGATTAGATACTTGACAGGAGCGTGTCAAAATCGTGTCCTTGTCATGTCCGTTTGGATGATTTATAATTGTAATATGCAGAATTGGATGAAGCGGAAAGCTGATTGATTTTGCATCCTCCCCACAAATAACGGCCGCCAGGTGTTACAGCCTGGTGGCTGATTAGCCGGTTTTTGTGTAATCCCTCATAAGACAGACCTGTACATTAACGGGACAATGCCGCAGGGTACGCAAGCGGTGAGGTATCTGGTTTTATCCCCCATGACGTTTTCCAGATACGATTAGGGCATCCTAGAGGTAGGGTGTCCTTTTATTTTACCCTTGACTTTATCGAACATATGTTCTATGCTTTGGTTACGAAGAGAAGATATGGATGTGTTTTTGTAAGATTTGTGGAATTGGGAGGGGGATATTTGTATATTCTTTCCATTCGGTGTGTGATATAATGTAAGAAAAACGTCGAATTGGGGAGAGCGATATGGATGGAAAAAGAGTTACTATTAAGTATCAGTATTATCAGCTGTGTACAATTATAGGAGATGAAACAACGGAATATACTTATGATTTACGTGAATGGATAGGGAGGCTAAAATCACTTTCGTTGCAAGATCGTATAAAAGATATTGATGGAATTAGTGGGCGCCTTGAAAATATTGCTTTAGTGCATAATGATGAGTTTTATGTATTGAATTTTATGCGCTTAGATGTTGTAAGTAATACATATGTATTGGCTCCAGACACAATGGCTCGCCATGTGGATCTTGGAGAAAATGAGTATATTGGGAAGAATACAGTTGTATTGTATGATCCAAGATATCATGTTGCAATGGTTCAATGCAATCGAGGTAGTTATGGAACATTTGCTTTACAAAGCTATGTGAATAGTTTTATTGGGGATGGTAATCTATGCTATTTCAGACCAATTGACTATGACTATGACAATGTTGATTTGCTAAAAAAACAATTTTTAAAACTGGATGTTCGTTTTGCTAATACCCGCGGTTTAGTATCTAAGAATAGCAAAACGTTTGAGGACATTATTAAATTATGTGACCAGGTGGAATGCAAGACGGCACATCTTGAATTTGGCTTGGGATATAATTATGGTCATCATGATGAGTTGGAGGCTGAAACGATGCAAGGAATAGTTCGGGAAATAAGGAGTGGAGATAACCGTGAATTAATTTCTTCTGCCCGAATAACATTGAGTGATGATCAAAAGTCGGAGGTATTTGATTTATTACAAAATATCTTAAATGATAAGATTAATTATAAGGTTCCGCCAAGAGGGGAGTTGTCCTTCTATAAGCTTTCTAAAGAGATGTCTAAAAAATATAGTGAAGGAGGCTCAAGGGCACAAATAGCTAATTTATTAAAAAAAGGGTGAGGTTAAATGAATGAAACAGGGGGTAAAGGAGATTTTCATGCTTTTTGGTATTCGCATTATGCTTTAATAATTCCAATGACTATAATAAGCATTTTACTTTTTGCCGAAGTCAAACAAAAAATCCAGATTTTACAAATATGTAAAAATTCGTTATTCAGTGATATGCTTACAGCATTGATAACGTGCATGTCAATTATTATCAGCATATTTGGTTTTTTAATCCCTTCTTTAATATCGGCAAAAAATGATACTATGGTCAAATATTTTATTGAAAACGCCAATATGGATGTGTTCGTAGGTAAAATAAAAAGTGTGGTATTGTCTGGGCTTAGTGGTATTTTGTTGTCAGTTTTACTTTATCTAAGTGAAGATTTTGGACAAGAAGTATTGAAGATAGTGATTTTTTTATGGATAGGGATTATTTTTAACTTTGCATGTAATTCTTATAGATTTATTAGTATAATTATTAGTCTGTTGCTTAGTGAGAAGAAAAAAGTTAATGAGAAAGTATGTGCTAATGAAATATCAGAAGAATCTGTGAAAGAGATTAATGAGAATTTACCGAGGTTCTAAATGTGTTGCCAGATAAAAATTCGGCAGGGGATTTTCTTATGTCAGATTTTGGTGTATGATAATAGAAAAAGATTGTGGGGTATTTACATGGAAAGCTGGACAGATATTAATCGACTAAATGATGCTTTAAAGAGTTTTAGAGAGTTAGAGCAAAATCCAGAGCTGTTGGCAAAGAAGCGAAGCCTTGAAAGTCAGATTTCGTGGTTAAATGATATTGTCAGTCGTTGTTAATTACATACTATAAAATTAGGGTCCACCTCCGGGCGGCTCTTTCCATACTCCAAAACAAACAAAGGAAAGGCAGCCTAATCGGCCGCCTCATCCTCAGAAATGAAAGTGTTTATAAATTTTTTGATTTCCGTTGTGGGAGTGGTTCCTAACTCGTCGCATTTGGCTTTGAATGCCTCTAGGACATCAGGCTTTAGGTCGAGAGGGAAACGAACATATTTGGTGCGCAGGTGTTTTTGCTGAGACGCATATTTCTTTTCTTCTGGCATGATAGGCCTCCTTAAAATAAGAGTTTGATTAAACCAATGACAATGATAATTAGCCAAAGGATGGAAACAATAAGATGGAATAGGTTTTTTACATTTCTTCTCATATTGTTTTTAGAATGGATATGTGTTATATTTTAGATGGGGAGGTTTCCCTCCCCTTTGGTTAGCGGATACTCTCTACAATCATTTTAATGACTGCTATGAGAGTTCCAATTTCTAAGGCAAGCTGTGTAAGTGCTCGAACCACTTTTATTAGCTTGCCTATTTGTTTATCCATTCCGTATCACCTCCTTTCTATGATTTAATTATAGCATATACGTACGTATATGTCAAGCAAAATATAGATATTTATAAGATTTTTTTGCATCTGCGGATACTTGCAGGTGCTTTTATTATGCCATGACAAGAGGTGGTGATTATGCCAAGACCCAGGAGCCCTAACAGGGACAAAGCACTGCAGCTATGGCTGGACAGTGGGCGGAAACGCCAGTTGAAAGATATAGCTGCTGAGTTGCAGGTATCAGAAGAACAGATTCGTAAATGGAAAAATCAAGACAAGTGGGATAAAGTAACGTTACCAAATGCAAAAGGTAACGTTACTAATCATAAAGGGGCTCCTGTAGGTAATCAAAATGCTGTTGGCCATGGGGCGCCGAAACAGAATAAGAACGCAGAAAAATACGGTTTCTTCAGTAAGTACCTGCCTGAGGAGACCGTTTCCATTATCCAGGAGATGCCCACGGACCCGCTGGACATCCTTTGGGACCAGGTGCAGATAGCCTATGCTGCCATCATCCGGGCACAGTCCATCATGTATGTGAGGGACCAGAAGGATGTGACCATCACTAAGATAGGCCATAAGGACGGCGAGACAGTCACAGAGGAGCGCTGGGAGGTGCAGCAGGCCTGGGACAAGCAGGGCAATTTTCTGCAGGCGCAGGCCAGAGCCCAGAAAACGCTGGAGGGGCTTATTAAACAGTATGATGAGCTCCTGCATAAAAACTGGGAGCTGGCCAGTGAGGAGCAGAAGGCGCGGATTGCAGTTCTGAAGTCCCAGGTTGAGAAGGACGAAGAGAAGCCAATCCAGATTACCTTTGAGAAGGCAGGCGAGGTACATGGCTGATGTACACAACGTAAAATTTGTATTGAATGACCATTTCTTTGATTTCGTCCATGACTGGGACCATAAGATATATCTGACTGTTGGCGGTTATGGCAGTTCTAAGAGCTACCATATTGCCGTGAAGCTGATTAAGAAGCTGCTGGAGGAGGTCAGGAAGTCCGGCAATGTGATCCTCTTCATCGATGAGCTGCATACCATCGTGGGCGCCGGCAGCGCCGAGGGCGCCGTGG
>ERZ780150.2112-NODE-2112-length-10962-cov-3.837902_pt1 | contig 10962 bp, 13 predicted proteins | sample MGYA00511019_ERZ780150 | MGnify/ENA primary metagenome ERZ780150 (study PRJEB29588, sample SAMEA2151633) | human gut metagenome | biome: human gut; feature: human-associated habitat; material: faeces | place: Denmark | collected 2008/2010 ...
TCTTGTCCAATCTGTACTCAATCTTACCAGCTTTGATGTCGTTGATAGCCTTGGTTACGTCCATGGTTACGGTTCCGGCCTTTGGGTTCGGCATTAAGCCCTTGGGGCCCAGTACACGGCCCAGACGGCCTACAACGCCCATCATATCAGGGGTAGCTACCACAACGTCAAAATCCAGCCAGCCGTCGTTCTGAATCCTCGGGATCAGTTCCTCTGCTCCTACGTAATCAGCACCCGCTGCCTGAGCCTCATCGGCCTTTGGTCCCTTTGCAAATACTAAGATACGTACAGTCTTGCCTGTTCCGTGTGGAAGAACAACAGCGCCACGAATCTGCTGGTCAGCATGACGTCCGTCACATCCTGTTCTGATATGAAGCTCTACAGTCTCATCAAATTTTGCGGATGCATTCTTCTTCACTAATGTGATAGCATCAGCAATGTCATAAAGTGCAGCACGGTCTACGTTTTTCATAGCCTCTGCATATCTTTTTCCTGATTTCATTCTAAATAACCTCCTAGTGGTATTGACGGGGAATCTCCCTCCCACGTTCATATAACGGGTAAATGCCTTAGCAACCCGGAAACCTTGCTCGGGTGTCTCCGGATTCATGCACCAATTGTATTATTCCTCGGTATAATTCCCAGATATGATTCTTTGAAATTATTCCTCGATAGTAACGCCCATGCTTCTTGCAGTGCCGGCAATCATGCTCATGGCAGCCTCTAAGCTGGCAGCATTTAAGTCTGGCATCTTAGTCTCTGCAATCTTCTGAAGATCAGCCTTCTTAAGAACAGCTACCTTTGTCTTGTTAGGAACACCGGAACCGCTCTTGATGTTGCAGGCCTTCTTAATCAGACCGGCTGCGGGCGGGGTCTTGGTGATGAAGCTGAAGCTTCTGTCCGCATATACGGTAATGACAACAGGGATGATCATGTCGCCCTGATCTGCTGTCCTTGCGTTGAATTCCTTGGTAAACTGAACGATGTTGACACCGTGCTGACCAAGTGCTGGTCCAACTGGTGGTGCTGGTGTTGCTTTGCCAGCTGGAATCTGTAATTTGATATATCCTGTTACTTTCTTTGCCATCTTAGGCACCTCCTAAAATTATGTGGTATTGTCGGGAATGTCCCTCCCACCAGCCCCTGCCCTGCAGAAGCTGATTCCTTGTGTTACAAACGGACGCCTACATCTTCTTGACTTCGGCAAATCCAAGTTCAACCGGTGTTTCACGGCCGAACATCTCAACGTGCATGGTAATGGTCTTCTTACTGTCATTGATGGCCTTGATAGCCCCTACAGTATCCTTCCATGCGCCGGAGATAACAACTACCATATCTCCTGCTTCAAAGTCGACTAAGACATCTTCTTCCCTATGGAATCCCAGGCTGGCCATCTCTTCTTCTGTCAGAGGAACCGGTTTGGAGCCCGGACCCACAAAGCCCGTGACACCGCGGGTATTCCGCACTACATACCATGTGTCGTCGTTCATGACCATGTTGATGAGCACATACCCCGGGAACATCTTCTTGTCCGCCTTTTTCTCCACGCCGTTCTTAAGCTCAACCACAGGGAGCATGGGGACGGACACCTCTAAGATCTGGTCCTGAAGGTTCCTGTTTTCAATTGTTTTCTCAATGTCGACCTTGACTTTGTTCTCATATCCTGAGTAGGTATGGACTACATACCAATGTGCTTCTGACATACAATCACCCTCGCCTTTATTTCAATCCGCATTCGTTTGCTTAAATTAAAGAATAAAGCTCAAACCAAACTTCATAACGAAGTCCAGGACAGCAATCATCACGCCAATCGCAATTGACATGAAAAGCACTGCCACGGTCTGTTTTGCCACGGTTTCCTTGTCAGCAAAGACGATTTTCTTGTACTCTTTCTTCAGCCCGTGAAAAAAGCCAGGCTTTTTGTCCTTCTTAGCTGCCTTCTTCTCAACCTTGTCAGCCTTGGCCGTTTTCTCTGTGGTTTCTACAGCGTTAACTGTATTCTCTTCCATAATTTCACGTCCTTTACTGAGCAGGATTACTTTGTTTCCTTATGCATGGTATGCTTCTTGCAGAATCTGCAGTACTTCTTTGTTTCCATACGGTCCGGATGAGTTTTCTTGTCCTTAGTCATGTTGTAGTTGCGTTGTTTGCATTCTGTACATGCCAGTGTAATTTTTGTGCGCACGACTTCCACCTCCACTTATATTATCGTAGTTCACATTTGCCGCTCAGGTACTTATTTTTGAGCATAAAAAAAAGACCTAAGCTCTTCCATTCGCCCGTTTACTATACCATAGAAATATCCATACGTCAAGGGATTTTTGCGGATTTATGGGATGGCATCATTGTCCATGGCCGATAAATATGGTGACAAAATATACGTGCTCCGCACCGGCTTTTCTGAGGACCCGGGCGCACGCCTCTATGGTACTGCCTGTTGTGTAGATATCATCCACCAATATAACTTTTTGCATGGCGGACGGCAGGGCAGCCGCCGTGAAGGCCTGCTCCAGATTCTTTAACCGGCCGCTGGAATCCAGGTTTTTCTGCGGAGCTGTCTTTCGTTCCCTTTTCAGAACGGATGTGTTTACAGGAATTCCCAGCGGGCCGGAAAGACGGCGGGCTAATTCCTCCGCCTGGTTGAATCCTCTTTCCCGAAGGCGGGACGGATGGACCGGCACAGGAATAAGGGCATCCCCATCCATGGAACGGATGCGTTTTCCCATTTTCCTGACCATGGCTTCGCTGTAGAAATCCAGATATTCTCTCCTATTATTGTACTTAATCCGGGCCATGGAACGGCTGGCCGTGTCATCGTAATTAATAAGGCTCAGTCCATAATCAAAGCTGCGTTTATGTCTGGCGCAGTCACGGCAGTATTCGATGGTCTCATCCAACACTTCCTTTCCGCACTTTTTGCAGACAGGACGCCGTACCCAGGACAGCTTTGCCATGCAGCCCGGACATATGAGATTTCCTTTGGGCAGGACAATATCGCCGCACACAGGGCAGCGGCGGGGAAACAGGATATCTGTCAGGAAATCACTGCCTTCCTGAATTATCTTGAACGGCACCTTAAATGGTGTCTTAATTGGCGTCTTAGTCCGTATCTCCACCACCTCCTGAATTCCTTTTTAACTCACAATGCATCTTCGGATTCTCAGCCAATGGAATCCGGCTGCGCATATATCTCCCCGATCCTGCTTTTAAGCCCGGAATACCGCTTCTGTTCCACGCAGTTTGCCGCCATGGTGTAAAATGCATCCGGCTGTCCCACCAGACATACGCACGCGCGGGCGCGGGTCACGGCCGTGTATATGAGATTGCGGGTCATAAGCATGCGGGGACCGTTGTACATGGGGATGATAACTGCCGGGTATTCGCTTCCCTGGGACTTGTGGATGGTGATGGCATAGGCTAATTCCAGCTCCTCCAGCTGCTTGAAGCTGTACTCTATCATCTTGCCCTCATCAAATTCAACGGTGAGCAGCTCCGCAAATTCATTGATTTCCCGGATAATTCCAACGTCGCCGTTGAAAATTCCGGCTCCCTTGTCCACGGGTATACCGTACTTGTTGCGGACCTCCCACTCCATCTGATAGTTGTTCTTTATCTGCATGACCTTATCGCCCACCCGGTAGATGGTACCGCCCGCCTCCTTTTCCTTCTTAGTCCTGTCCGGCGGATTCAGGTAATTCTGCATAATCTGGTTCAGGCGCTCCACGCCCAGGGCGCCCTTTCGCATGGGCGTCATGACCTGGATATCAAAGGCATTGGCGTGTACGTAGTCAGGCAGCTTCTTCTGAATCAGGGTGATGGCTGCGCTTATGACAGCGTCGGGATTGTCCCTTCGGATAAAGAGGAAGTCCTGGCTGCGTTTTGCCAGGTCAACAGGCTCTCCTGCATTGATTTTGTGTGCGTTGACCACAATGTCGCTCTGGGCGGCCTGGCGGAAGATGTGGGTCAGCTTTACCACATTGAAGCTGCCGGATTCGATAATATCCCGCAGTACATTTCCCGGCCCCACGCTGGGGAGCTGGTCCACATCCCCCACCAGGATGAGCCGGGTGCCCACATTCACCGCCCTCAGCAGGGAATGCATGAGGCTGATATCCACCATTGACATCTCATCTATGATGATGACATCGGCATCCAGAGGATTCTCCTCATTTCTGTCAAAATGCATCCCCATGCTCTGGGCTCCCCTGCCTGACCTTGGAGCGCCGGGAATCACAGGGGCATCATTGCCGGACATTCCCACCGGGACCAGCTCCAGCATACGGTGGATGGTCCTGGCCTCATATCCTGTTGCCTCCGTCATCCGCTTGGCTGCCCGGCCCGTGGGCGCTGCCAGAAGGATTTCCATTCCCTCCATCTCAAAATACCGGATGATTGTATTGATGGTGGTTGTCTTGCCGGTACCGGGACCACCGGTGATAACCAGCAGGCCGCTGTTCACAGCTTCGTATACCGCCTTTTCCTGCAGTTCATCCAGGTGAATGGACTCCTGCTGCTGTATTTTAAGGAGATTGGCCTTGATTTCGGCCTGGGGAATATCCCCCTTGATGTTCAGGTCATGCAGCATACGGGCTGCATTGAGCTCCAGATAATAGTAGTGGGAGGAGTAGACCAGGGCGCCCTGGGCAGATGGCTTTACCACCACCTTTCGGTCTATCTGCATATCCATCAGGTGCTTTTCCATGGCGGACGGCTCTACTTTTAAAAGCTCTGATGCCTGGGCAAACAGCTCTGCCTGGGGAAGATAGGTATGGCCGTTGGCGGTAGCCAGAAGAAGAGTGTACAGAATACCTGCCTTGATACGGTAATCGGAATCCGTGAAGATTCCCACCCGCTCCGCTATCTCGTCAGCCATCTTAAAGCCCACTCCCGGAATATCATCTGCCAGGCGGTAGGGATTCTCCCGGATAATCCCGTACAGGGCGGGACCGTACTCCTGATATATCTTGGCTGCCAGATTTATAGTAATGCCGTAATTCTGGAGGAACATCATGGCCTGACGCATGTCCTTCTTGTCCTCTACCTGCTCGGCTATGGCCATGGCCATCTTCTCGCTGACGCCCTTTACTTCGGACAGGCGCTCCGGCTCCTCCTCCATGACCCGGAAGGTGTCTGCCTTAAAATGGCGCACGATTCGGGCAGCCAAAGCGGCCCCGATGCCTTTGATGGCGCCGGAGCCAAGATAGCGTTCCATGGACAGTTCATCCTGGGGTGTCTTCATCTCATAGCTTTCTATCTGAAGCTGCTCCCCGTACACCGGATGCTGGGTCATATGGCCGCTGGCTTCTATCATATCGCCCTCTGCGGCATAAGCCAGATTGCCTACCATGATGACTTCTTCCCCGTCGCTCTGATCCGTGACACTCATTACTGTGTAGCCGTTTTCTTCGTTGCGGAACTTGATCCGCTCTATAAATCCTGTTATTGTCGCCATCGTTTCATCAAAAGTTTAAAAGAACCCGGTGCCAGGGCGTGTCCGGAGTGCTCCAGTCTATCACGCTGTGCCGGGTTCTGATTTTTAGTAATCTTCTCTTCCGCCGCCTACTCCCATGGATGCCTCCATAGCCATATTCATGCCGTGGGCAAACTCAATAAACTTGCCGGTACCAATGGCCACCGCGGTCAGCGGGTCCTCCGCAATCATGGTGGTGATGCCCGTCTTTTCCTCAATCAGGGCATCCAGGCCGCTGAGCAGGGAACCGCCGCCGGTCATCACGATGCCGTTGGTGGAGATGTCGGCCACCAGCTCGGGGGGCGTGCGCTCCAGCACGCCGTGGATGGCCTCCAGAATGCGGGTGGAGACCTCCTCAAAGGCCTCGATCATCTCGCTGGAGGACACGGAGAACACCCGGGGCAGGCCGGTCATGAGGCAGCGGCCCTTGATCTCCACCGTCTGCTCCTCCGGGCGGGGGAAGACGCAGCCGATCTGCATCTTCAGCTCCTCCGCCGTCCGCTCACCGATGAGTACATTGTGCTTGCGCCGTATGTACTTCACGATGGCCTCGTCGAACTGGTCGCCGGCGATCTTGATGGAGGTGGACTCCACGATGCCGGACAGGGAGATGACCGCGATGTCGGTGGTGCCGCCGCCGATGTCCACGATCATGTGGCCGTCGGGCTTGGCGATGTCGATGCCCGCGCCGATGGCGGCGGCCACGGGCTCCTCAATCAGATAGACCCGCCGGGCGCCCGCCTGGATGCCCGCGTCGATGACGGCGCGCTCCTCCACCTCGGTGATGCCGGAGGGGACGCAGATGACGATGCGGGGTTTGAACAGCCGGAAGGAGGTCACCTTGCGGATGAACTCCTTGAGCATCCGCTCGGTCATGTCGTAGTCGGAGATGACGCCCTCCCGCAGAGGGCGGATGGCGACGATGTTGCCGGGGGTACGGCCCAGCATCTGCTGCGCCTCGGTGCCCACCTTGAGCAGCTTGCCCGTGTTCTTGTCGATGGCCACCACGGAGGGCTCCCGCAGCACCACGCCCTTGCCTTTGACGTAGACCAGGATAGACGCCGTACCCAGGTCGATTCCGATATCCTTACTGAACATACCCGCACCTCGAAGTCTTGAAAGCTTTTGTTTTAGTTTATCCCAGAATTTCATGAATAATCCCCTATATTATACCGAAGTATCCGACCTATTTCAACGCTAATTTCCACAAACTTTCCCTGTTTCTATCCTCTCGCCCGGGCCAAGGTGGCGCATACCACCTCTCTGGCCCCCACGGTGCGCAGAATCCTTGCACATTCTGAAATAGTCGCGCCGGTGGTGATCACGTCGTCGATGAGGAGCACCCGTTTGCCCTCCACCAGCTCTGCGTCCACGGCGGTGTAGGCCCCCAGCACATTGGCCCGGCGGGCCGCGTCGCCGTCCAGGCCGGACTGGGCCTCGGTGTTGCGCCCCTTGCGCAGCGTCTCCACCGCCACCTCCCCCAGCTCCAGCGCCGCGGCGCTGGCCAGCAGGAACGCCTGGTCGTAGCCCCGCTCCCTCCTCCTCTGGTCGGAGAGGGGCACCCAGGTGATGAGATCCCACCGCCCGTCCAGATGGTCGTGGACGCACTGGGCCACTAAGCGGCCGTAGGCCTTGTGGTAGCCCTGCCGCCCTTTGAATTTGTAGCGCCGGATGGAATCCCGTACCTGGTCCCGGTAGGCCAGGGGCGACGCGCACAGGGTGAAAAACTCCCCCGTCTGCTCCGCCTCCGGCCCCTCCAGCCAGGGCAGCTCCCGCTGGCAGCGGGCACAGAAGTCCCGCTCCCCCGAGGTGAGCAGCCGCCCGCAGAACACGCATTTGGGCGGGAAGAGCAGATCCAGCAGGACCCCCACCGACCCGCTCATGACAGCTCCTCGTCCGGAATCGGACCGTGCTCCCGCTCGAAGGCGCGGACGAACTCTTGGATGAGGTGGATGACCTGCCAGTTGAGGGAGCGTCCCTCATACTCCGCAATGTAGACCAGCTTCTTGTGGAGCTGGCTGTCCATGCGGATGCCGAGGTGCTTGTCTCGCTTCATATTGACACCACCTTTCAGGGTGATGGTATCGGTTTGTGCACGCACTTTGCACTTATGCGTGCATATTAAGTTCTTCTTTTTCGCAGCCCAAACGGGGTGGGTGGAGCCTCACCCGTTGGCCAGCTGGGCCAGACGCCAGCGCAGGCCGGAGTAGCGCCGCTGCTGGCGGTCGTTGGCGGTCATGTGGGCCACCACGTCCTCGTCCCCCACCAGGATCAGGAGCTCCCTGGCCCGGGTGATGGCGGTGTAGAGCACCCCCCGGGTCAGGAGCATGGGCGCCCCCTCGCACACCGCCAGGATCACCGCCCGGTACTCGCTGCCCTGGGCCTTGTGCACCGTAATGGCGTAGGCGGGCTCCAGCTCCCCCAGCATATCAGGGGTATATTCAACCCGGCGGCCGTCAAAGTCCACCGTGAGGAGCTCGGCCCGGTTGTCCACCTCTACCACCTGGCCGATATCCCCGTTGAACACCCCCATGCCGGAGGTGAGGCCGTCCTTCCAGACCACATCGTAGTTGTTGCGCACCTGCATCACCCGGTCGCCCCGGCGGAATATGTACTCGCCGAAGCGGCGCTCCGGCCGGTCGGGGCCGGGCGGGTTCACCGCCTCCTGGATGGCCCGGTTCAGCGACGCGGTGCCCGCCGTCCGCTTGCGGGTGGGGGAGAGCACCTGGATCTGCTCCGGCGGGATGCCCATGTTGTTGGGCAGCCGGGTCTTCACCAGCTCCACGATGGTCTCCGCCGCCCGGGCCGGCTCCTTGCGGCGGAGGAAGAAGAAGTCGTGCTTGTTGTCCCGCAGGTCGGGCAGCTCCCCCCGGTTGACCCCGTGGGCGCTGCGGACGATGGCGCTCTCGGCGGCCTGCCGGAAGATCTCGGTCAGGCGCACCATGGGGATCACCCCGCTGCGGATAAGGTCGGAGAACAGGTTGCCCGGCCCCACGCTGGGCAGCTGGTCGGGGTCGCCCACCAGGATCAGCCGGCACTCCGGCCGCAGGGCGGACAGCAGGCCGTGCATGAGGGTGATATCCACCATGGAGGTCTCGTCCACGATCACCGTGTCGGCCTTCAGCGGGTCGCTTTCATCGTGGGCAAACACCAGCCGGCCGGAGTGGGGGTCGTACTGGGTCTCCAGAAGGCGGTGGATCGTGGTCCCCTCCGCGCCGCACAGCTCCCCCAGCCGCTTGGCGGCCCGCCCCGTGGGGGCGGCCAGGGCGGTCTCCAGCCCCAGGGCATCGAACAGGGCCAGCACTCCACGCAGGGAGGTGGTCTTGCCGGTGCCCGGTCCGCCGGTGAGGAGCATCACCTGGCTGGTGGCGGCCAGCTCCACTGCCTGGCGCTGCTGTGGGGCATAGGTGATGCCCTGCTCGGCCTGGATGCGGTCGATGAGTTCCTCCAGCCCATGGGGGGCCACGATCTCCCCCGCCGCCAGCTCCCACAGCCGGAAGGCCACATACTGCTCCGCCTCGCACAGATCATGGAGGTAGACGGCCTGCTCCCCGGCCACTGGCTCCTCCACCACCTCGCCCCGCTCCAGCAGGGCCTCCAGATTGCGCACGGTGTCCTCGTTTAAATAGTGCTCCACCTGCTCCACCAGCTCCAGCTCGTCCGTGGAGCCGTTGAGCATACAGAAAAAGCGGTGGAGCACCTCGTGCCGGTGGAGCAGCCAGCGCCCCACCGACCACCCCTTCTCCGTGGGCTGGATCAGGCCGTACTTTTCAAAGGCCACCAGCCCCAGCGCGCGGAGCTGATACACCATCTTGGAGGCCGAAGAAGGACGCACGTTGAGCCCCTCCGCCAGCAGGCCGATGCGCGCACAGCCGTCCGCCTCCGCCTGGCGGCAGATCATCTCCAAATAATCCTCCATCGCCCCCGTAAGGGCGTGTTGACTGCGCATCTGATAGCCCTTCTGGGTGTAAAAATCCGGTTTTCCCTCCTGGGACATGCACACACGCCTCCCGTCCTCCGGCACCCTTTCGGGGCCGCGGCAATAGGATAGAGCACGGAAACAAAGTTTCCTCAAGCTAATGTATGTAAGGAGACCGGCGATATGAATCCATCTTCTTTGAACAGCCTCCGCGTGGGCCAGAGCGCCCGCGTCAGCCATATTGAGGCCGAGCCCGCCATGCGCCGCCGCCTGCTGGACATCGGCCTGATCCCCGGCACCCGGGTGACCTGTACGGCGGTGAGTCCCGCCGGCGATCCGGCGGCCTACCTGATCCGCGGCGCCGTCATCGCCCTGCGGGGCCGTGACGCCGGGGGCGTGTACCTGGGGGACGCCCTATGGGACTGACCAGCACCTCCACCGGCGCCGGGGCGGCGGACACCGCCCTGGTGCTCCGGCGTGAGCGGCCCGATGACCGCATCGTGGCCCTGGCGGGCAATCCCAACGTGGGCAAGTCCACCGTGTTCAACGCCCTTACCGGCCTGCGCCAGCACACCGGCAACTGGCCGGGCAAGACAGTGACCAGCGCCCAGGGCCGCTGTGAGCGGGGCGGCCGGGGCTATGTGCTGGTGGACTTCTACGGGGACGGCTGTGTTCCCTGTGCGGCTCTGATGCCGCATATCCACAAGTTCGAGGAGGTGTACGGAACAACTGTAAAATTCTGTTCCCTGAACACCACCAAGGCCAGACGGCTTGCCATTGCCCAGAAGGTGCTGGGACTGCCTGTGATTGCTATTTACAAGGATGGGGAAATGATTGATTCCAGGGTAAAGGATGACGCCACCCCGGAGAGCTGCGAGGAAATGCTTAAGAAATATGCCTGATGCCCGGGCATGGCCGGAGGGCCGGTACAAATGATGCATAACCGCAGACGCGGCTGATGTATAAAAACAGCGCATATAAGCGCGATAAAGAAAAGGAGGAGCAATGTATGGCTATACTGAAAGACAAGTATGCTATCATCATTGGTGACCGCGACGGTGTACCCGGACCAGCCATCGAAGAGTGTGCCAAGACAGCAGGCGCAAAGATAGCCTACTCTTCAACAGAGTGCTTTGTCTGAACGTCCGCAGGTGCCATGGATCTGGAAGACCAGAAGAGGGTTTTAAACATAAGTGAGGAGCACGGCCCGGAGAACATAGTAGTTCTTCTGGGAGCTGCTGAAGCAGAGGCCGCAGGCCTTGCGGCAGAAACCGTTACGGCCGGCGATCCAACTTATGCAGGTCCTTTGGCAGGAGTCCAGTTGGGACTAAGTGTATATCATATCTGCGAGGATGAAGTGAAAGCTGAGACAGACCCAGCTGTTTATGAGGAACAGGTGGGAATGATGGAGATGGTCATGGATGTTCCGGCCATCCACGAGGAGATGGAAGGTATCCGTAAGGAGTACTGCAGGTACTAGATTTGGAAAGAGCTGACAGTCTGTGAGGGCTGCCAGCTCTTTTTGTTTGCGCGCCATGGGCGCGCTCTAACGGGTGAAAGTCCCGAACACGCC
>ERZ780150.2115-NODE-2115-length-10946-cov-2.978790_pt1 | contig 10946 bp, 8 predicted proteins | sample MGYA00511019_ERZ780150 | MGnify/ENA primary metagenome ERZ780150 (study PRJEB29588, sample SAMEA2151633) | human gut metagenome | biome: human gut; feature: human-associated habitat; material: faeces | place: Denmark | collected 2008/2010 ...
AGGGCACGGTGAAGAAGCAGATGTCCGAGTTTGAACTGGACTCCCTGAAAATTGATTTTGAGAAGCGCAAGATCTTTGTCCACGGGCAGGAAATTCATCTGACGCCCATTGAGTACAAGATGATGACGCTGCTGGTGAACAACAGCGGCAAGGTGCTGACGCACCACTATATTCAGAACCAGGTCTGGGGCTACGACACTACGGACGATTACCAGTCCCTGCGGGTATTTATGGCCAATATACGGAGAAAGATTGAGGATAACACGGCCAATCCCAGGTTCATACTCACAGAGGTGGGCGTGGGGTACAGGTTTGTGGATGAATAGGGACCCGAAGGATACAAAATTTCAAACACGTTCTAAGGTATACCGGAAAGCAGGCGTCGTAAGGAGGCAGGCGGCCCGGGATTTTTTGGAATATTTATTCCGGAAGCAAAATTGTCTTGAAAAAAATCGCTAAACTGATTAAACTGATACCATGAGAATATTATATGAAAAAACGCTGGACGGGGTCTGCCTCCAGCGTTGTTATGGTTTGGACAAAATTCTGGAGATTCCGGGGACGGTTGAGGGAATGCCGGTGACAGAACTGGCCGGCTACCTTTTTTCAGATACAGTCCGCAGGCGTGAACCGCCGCCCTGTGAGTACCGGGGAGAGCCGGAGCTTTGCGGCAGCCGGGTGGAGGAAATCATCCTGCCGGATACAGTCAGGAAGGTGGGAGCCTATGGTTTCTATAACTGCTATGGCCTCAACAGGCTTTCATGCAGCAGTGCCGTGGAGGACTGGGGAGCCGGGGTATTTACCGGCTGTACAGGCCTGAAATGCCTGGATATCCGTATTGCAAAGGGCAGGAAGTCCTGCTTTAAGGACATCCTGTCTGAGCTTCACCAGACCCTGTCCGTAAATTACAGGTCCAGTTCGGGGACGCTCCTGGCAAAGCTTATATTTCCGGAATTCTTTGAGGAGTCCGTGGAAAACACACCGGCCCGCGTCATCATGAGGGAGATGCACGGCTGCGGCCATATGTACCGGTACTGTTTTGACGGAGGGGACTTCCGTTTCGATGAATATGACAGGCTGTTTCCCCATGTAAAGGTCCAGGAAAAACCGGAGCTGGCGGTGCGCCTGGCCCTGTACCGTCTGTACTGGCCCTATGGGTTAAGGGAAGATGCAGAGGATGAGTACTGGGATTATGTAAGGATTCATGCCGGGGAAGGCACAAAAGGACTGATTGAACGGAGAGAGAGGGATATCCTGGGCTTCATGGCCCGGTCGGCCCGGCTGGGAGACACTGAGATAAAGAAGATGATAGATGCCTCCGCCAGGTCCGGTGATGCCCAGTCCTCCGCGCTTTTGCTGGATGTGAAGCACAGCCGCCTCAGGGCGGCGGGAAGAAACGGATGGGGAGAGGCGGATCTGCGCGGCGGAGGGAAGCGGACATTTGAATTATAGAAGCAGGAACCGTCATAGCTTAAGTCAGTAAAGCATCAGATTATAGAAATAAAATATACCAGGAGGATAATAATGGCTAAGAAGACAAAAGGACAGGAATTACAGGAACAGCTTATATGGGCGTTTCCTCATATTGGAAAGGATAAACCGGAGCAGGCGGAAAAGGCGTTTAAATACTGTGAGGGCTATAAGAAATTTCTGGATGCGGGAAAGACCGAGCGGGAGTGTGTGAAGGAAGCTGTAAAGATGCTTAAAAAGGCAGGCTATAAGCCTTTTGACTCCAGGGAATCCTATGAGCCCGGAGATAAGGTGTATTATGTGAACCGCGGTAAATCGCTGATTGCCACCACATTTGGAAAGAAGCCTCTGGACCAGGGCCTGAGAATCAACGGTGCTCATATTGATTCCCCCAGGTTGGATTTAAAGCCCAATCCTCTGTACGAAAAGGAGGATATCGCATTTTTTAAAACCCATTATTACGGCGGTATCCGCAAATACCAGTGGGGTACCATTCCCCTGGCCATGCACGGCGTGGTGGTAAAGAAAGACGGAGAGACCGTGGAGTTTTCCATTGGAGAGGATGAGAAGGAGCCGGTATTCTGCGTGACAGACCTGCTTCCCCATCTGGCCGCCAAGCAGAATGAGCGTCCCTTAAAGGATGGATTAAAGGGAGAGGAACTGAATATTGTGGTTGGCTCCCTTCCCTTCCAGGATGAGGAGGTTAAGGAACCTGTAAAGCTGTTGGCCTTAAGCCTTTTAAACGAGAAATACGGAATTACGGAAAAGGATTTCTTCCGCGCTGAGATTGAGATGGTTCCCGCTGTAAAGGCCAGGGACGTTGGCTTTGACACCAGCATGATAGGCGCTTACGGGCAGGATGACAGGGTTTGCGCGTATACGGCCCTTACAGCTGAGATAGACGCAAAGAAGCCGGCCCACACCACGGTGACTATTCTGGCTGACAAGGAGGAGATCGGATCCGCCGGAAACACGGGACTGAATTCGGATTTTGTGCTTCATTACATAGAGGATTTGGCGGAGCAGGCAGGTGTCAGCCCAAGGGAAGTGATGAGGAAATCCCTGTGCCTTTCTTCGGATGTAAACGCTGCATTTGACCCCAGCTTCCCGGATGTGTACGAGGGCCGCAACACAAGCTATATCAGCAAAGGCTGTGTGCTGACCAAGTATACGGGAGCCAGAGGAAAGTCCGGATCCAACGACGCCAGCGCCGAGACCATGGCAAAGGTCATTGCCATTATGGAGGAAGAAGGCGTGTATTGGCAGGCCGGTGAGCTGGGAGCCGTGGATGTGGGCGGCGGCGGTACCATTGCCCAGTTCGTGGCGCACATGGATGTGGATACCGTGGATTTGGGCGTGCCCATCCTGTCCATGCATTCTCCTTTTGAACTGGCTTCCAAGCTGGATGTCTATAATACGTATAAGGCGTTTAAGGCATTCTACAAATAGTCTGTGGACGGTTGCTTAAATTTTCATGAAATTGGTGGAAAGTCTTTTTTTTCACGGACAGGTATGATATAACTATGTACAGCGCACGCTATTTGGGGATGAATGGAAAAATAAGGATAATTCAAGGTCCTGCGTGTGAAATCAGGATAGAAAAGGGATATGTAGAATGAAAAAATTAGCACTCATATGTTTATGCGGACTGGTTGCGGCCTCCATTATGACAGGCTGCGGGGCCAGCCAGACAGAAGGAAAGGAAAATCTCGGCACAGTAGAGCTGGCAGAGTATAAGGGCGTGAAGGTAAATGTACCGGCTGTCATGGTAACAGACGCCGAGGTAGAGTCAAAAATCAATCAGGTACTCAGCCAGAATCCTAAAATTGAGGAAGTGGACAGGCCCGCCGCGGAAGGCGACATTGTCAACATTGATTATGTGGGAAAACAGGACGGAGTGGAATTCGCAGGCGGCACCGGCGAAGGACAGGACCTGACCCTGGGCTCCGGCAAAATGATCCGCGGATTCGAGGACGGACTGATTGGCACAAAAAAGGGCGATAAGAAGGAACTGAACCTGACGTTCCCGGAGGACTACAGCGAGAAAGCCCTGGCGGGACAGGACGTTGTATTTGAGGTGACTGTGAATGCTGTAAAGGAAAAGCAGTCAGCCGTACTGGACGACGCATTTGTACAGAGCGTTTCTGATTTTAAGACAGTGGATGAGTACAGGGCCAGCGTTAAGGAGGACCTTTTAAAGCAGAAGCAGCAGTCTGCCGACCTTCAGATTCAGCAGTATGTACTTAAGAATGTGGTTGAGAACTCCAGGTTCAAGCTGAATAAGAATACCCTTTCCAGACGCTATAATGACCGCATCAAGCAGTATGAAGAGCAGGCTAAGATGTACGGCACCAACCTGTCCGGCATGGCTAAGGCCAATGGCATGGATGTGCCCGGATTACAGGAAGCTGTTTACGCGTCAGTGAAGGATGATGTGAAGAACCAGCTGGTTATCCTTAAGGTTGCCGAGCTGGAGAGTATTACCCTGGAAGATGCCGACCGTCAGGCATTTGCGGAGATGAACGGCCAGACTCTCGAAGCCGCAGTGGAATATTTCGGCCAGGAGACGTTGGATGAAATGGCCCTGAACCAGAAGGTAATGAAGTTCATGGCGGACAACGCAGTCAACGAAGCCCAGGATGCGGCTGCTCCTCCAGAAGAAACACCGGCAGCGGAAGAGACCACTGCCCCAGAGGAAGCAGCAGAGGAGACCACAGCTCCAGCAGAGACCGCAGCTCCGGCAGAAACAACAGCTGCAGAGACAACTGCCGCACAGTAAAGAAGGATTGCCAAAAGAAGAAGGAGGACTCATACATGCAGATTTTAAAGGACAGAATACGCAAGGACGGCAGGATAAAAGCCGGAAACGTTCTGAAGGTGGACAGCTTCTTAAACCATCAGATGGACATCAAGCTTTTTGGAGAGATTGGGAAAGAATTCAAGCGCAGGTTTGCCGATGTGGAGGTCACCAAGATTCTTACCATTGAGGCCTCCGGAATCGGGATTGCATGTATTGTGGCCCAGTATTTTGATGTGCCGGTTGTATTTGCCAAGAAGACGCAGACCAAAAATATTGCAGGCGAGGTTTATACCACCAAGGTGGAGTCCTACACCCATGGCAGGGTTTATGATATCATTGTGTCAAAAGAGTTTCTGGGAGCCGGTGATAAGGTGCTGCTCATTGATGACTTCCTTGCCAATGGAAAGGCTCTTGAGGGCCTGGCTGCCCTTGTACGGGATTCCGGCGCTGAGCTGGTAGGCGCGGGCATTGTCATCGAGAAGGGATTCCAGGTAGGCGGAGACCTGCTGCGTTCAGAGGGAATCCGGCTGGAGTCACTGGCAATCGTGGAGAGCATGGACGAGGAAGCACAGACCATTGTGTTCAGAGATGATGAATAAAAAAACGAAAGCTTTATTTTATGATATAGACGGAACCCTCCTGTCTGAGAAAACGGGCCGGGTTCCCGAAAGTGCGGTACAGGCGCTGAAGGAGGCGCGGGCAAAGGGACATCTGGTGTTCATCAATACAGGCCGTGTATATGCCCATCTGGGTGAAATTAAGAAGCTGGTGGAGGCAGACGGATATCTGTGCGGCTGCGGGACCTATATCCTTGCAGAGGGCAGGGTCATGTACAGCTACCACATTCCTCATGAGAGAGGGCTGGATATCAAGAGCCATATTGATGCGTGCGGACTGGACGGAGCCCTTGAAGCGTCGGACGGAATTCACATTCACAGGTCACAGTCACCTATTCCAAGGGTGGAGCAGCTGAAGGCGTCGCTCAGGCGTTCAGGCTGCCTGTCTGAATATGACTGGGAAGACGACTGCTATGACTATGATAAGTTTTATCTTATCTCGGATGAAAACAGCAGGCCCAAGGAGCTTTTTGGACGGCTCAGGGACATGGAAATCATAGACCGGGGAAACGGGGAATATGAATGCGTGCCCAGAGGACATTCCAAGGCAACTGCCATTGATTTGGTGCTGAAGCATTATGGAATCTCTCTGGACGACGCCTATGTGTTCGGTGACAGCGGCAATGATCTTGCCATGTTCCGCTACGCAAGCAACTGTATCCTGATGGGAAAGCATGACGAAGTGCTGGAGCCCTACGCGACGTTCGAGACAAAGGATGTGGAGGAGGACGGAATCGCGTATGCCATGAAGGAACTGGGCATAATATAACACAGCGATAGTTAATACGGAAAGAGAAGACTGCATGAAGAGAAAGACCTGGATGATAAGTGCCCTGATGTATGCCATGGTATTTATGGCATGCTTCGGGGTACTGCACGTTTTAAAAACTTTAATGGAGCCTTCAGGGCCTGCATCGGTTGAGCGCAGGGAAAGCCAGGTGCCTGAGAGCATCCGGGAAGAGGAAACAGGGGAGGAGTGGGAGGAACAGGCCGGGCTGGAATTGGCTACGGACTCCCAGGCCGGGGAAACCCAGGATGAAGTAATCCGGCAGGAGGGCTATAAGGAGTGGAAGAAGAGATTCCCCGGTATGTGGAACCCTCAGGCTCCGGAGGAACCCTACATACCGCCTAAGCTGATCCTGGCAACAGACCTTCACTATCAAAGCGCTTTAGCCGGAGACGGCGGGGAGGCTTTCCGGCTGTTCGTGGAACGGTGCGACGGGAAGGTGGTCCAGTATCTGCCTGAGCTTTTGGAAGCATTTCTGGACGAGGTCATAAAAGAACGGCCCTCTGCCCTGGTTCTCAGCGGCGATATTACCATGAACGGGGAGCGGATGAACCATGAGGAGCTGGCGGCAAGACTCAAGCGGGTCCAGGACGCCGGCATACAGGTCCTGGTGATACCGGGAAACCATGATATCAATAACCACGACGCTGCGGTATACTACGGCGCCCGGAAAGAGCCGGCTCCCTATATTGACGGACCTGAATTCCATGAGATTTACCATGAATACGGATATGACCAGGCATTGAGCCGGGACAGCAGCTCGCTGAGCTATGTCTACGCCCTGGATGACAGAAACTGGCTCCTGATGCTGGACTCCTGTCAATATGAGCCGGATAACAAGGTGGAGGGAAGGCTGAAAGACAGCACCATGGCCTGGGCCGATGAACAGCTGGCCAGGGCAAAGGAGGAAGGCATGTTTGTGATACCCATTGCCCACCATAATCTGTTGGCCCAGAGCAGGATGTATACCACCCAGTGCGCCATGGACAACAATGGAGAGGTGATTTCCCTTCTTCAGAAATATGAGCTCCCGCTTTTTTTCAGCGGACATCTGCATGTGCAGCGCATCCGCAAGCATAAGAGCGAACCCGGAGTTCCGGAAGGAAGTTACGGCATACAGGAAATCGTGACAGATGCCCTCAGCATACCGCCCTGCCAGTATGGAGAGGTGCTATGGGAGGAGGACGGAAGTATTTCCTATGCCACCAGAGCCGTGGATGTGTCGGCCTGGGCCCGGAATAACGGAAGCGCCAATCCGGACCTGCTGGATTTTGAGGACTGGTCCTTCCGCTACATACAAAAGCTGATCAGCGACCAGATACGGGGCGTTGTGAAGAACCTGGGGACAGACGTGGAGCATTCCATGGCAGCTACCTATGCGGGGGTATACATTGATTACTATGCAGGACGGGAAATTGACGTCAAAGGCATAAAGAGCACCAAGGGATACCGGTTCTGGGAGAGGAACATGCCGGACAGCTATCTGATTCGGGAACTGGATGCCATGATTGCTGATTCGGACAGGGACAATAACTATTTTCTGCTTCCGGAGGAGGAAGGATGGATGACCGGAGATTAGGCAGGCAGCATGGACCATGGACGGGAGATTCGGCGTTAAATCAGCTGGCGGTAAACCGTCCGGGATGTTACAATAGGCATATACCATAATATGTAAGGAGGGCCTGCTGTGAATAAAGGAATGTGGAAAAGGAATCTGAGGCGCGGGGCGGCGCTGGCCCTGACTTTGGTGATGTCCCTGTCCATTGCCGCCCGCGGCGCGGCTCAGGAAAGATTGGCTGCCCAGGCAGCGGGAAATGCCGGCGGAATATGTCAGCAAAGCGGGCGGAAAGGTCCATGAAGCCATTCCCTATTCCCGGAGGCCATACGAGCATTATGACCCGGCTGTCATGGAACAGGCCATGGCTGACTTTGAACAGGCCTGTGCTGTTGAAGGCCGGGATGAGGAAGTGCTGAGGCTCTACGATGCCATTGTGGATGAGTATGACCATCTGGTCACCCTGACTTATATGGCCCAGCTGAAATATGACGCAGATGTGTCGGATGAGCAGGCTGCCTCAGAGCAGGCATATACTACGGACATTTATTCCGAGATGGGGGATAAGGCCGCGGCCTGTCTAAAAAAGGGAATGAATTCATCCTATAAAGAAGTCCTGGCGGATAAGATGGGGATTGAAAATGCGCCTTACATCGAATATTTCAGGGAAAATACAGGGGAGCTGACCGAACTGAACCGGAAGGAGAAGGAGCTTCTCAGGGAGTATGACAAACTGGCTGCCGGTGATTTTACGGTGGAGCTGGAGAACGGACAGTGGAGCTACAGCCGGCTGGAACGGGAACCGGACCTTGACGATGGGCAATATGCAGAGATAGAGGATGCATTGGTCAGGGAAAAGAACCGGGTGCTGGGCAGCAAGTTCCGGGAACTGGTTCATGTGCGCCGCCGGATAGCGGAGCTTAAGGGCTATGATAACTATTCCCAGTATTCGTTTGAGGCCGTTTACGGAAGGGACTATACCCTTCAGGATGCAGAGGGGCTTTGCGCGGATGTAAAGACCAGTATTGTTCCCCTGAATAATGACATCTGGCATATGGATGTGGCCCAGGAATCATATGACTCCTTAGACCTTATGGAAGAGAGTTCCACAGAGGATATACTGGCCTGTGTGGGAAGAACGGTCCAGTCGGTGAATCCTGAGCTGGGTGAGATTTTCCGGTATATGCAGGACAATGAGCTGTATGATATCCGGTCAGGGGAAGACGGACAGGACCGGGTGGATAATAATTATACCGTAGGGTTCCCAAGCTATGGCGACGCATTTATTTTCATCAACAGAAACCACACATTTACGGATTACCAGTCCCTGATTCATGAATTCGGGCATTTCAGCTCCTATTATTATAATTCGGTGCCTGAGCTGTTCCAGGGTTACAGTGTGGATGTGTGCGAGGTCCAGTCACAGGGGTTGGAGATGCTGGCCAACCAGTATGCGGGAGATATGTTTGGAGAAGGGGCAGAGGCCTTTGAGTTTGAGTCCGTTACGGATATGCTGTATGTGACAATTATGTCCTGTATGCTGCAGGAATTTGAGGAAGCTGTTTACATGGAGCCGGACATGAGTCTGGAGGACATGAACCGTACATTCAAAGAGATACAGGATTCCTATCATGGATGGTATTATGATGTCTACGATGAGGGTGTGTGCTATGACTGGGTGGATGTGTCCCATTTGTTTTACAGCCCCCTGTATTATATGGGATACGGAACCTCGGCGCTGTCGGCCCTTGACCTCTGGACCATATCCAGGAGCGACTGGGACGGCGCTGTGGATACCTACATGAGACTTTTGCATGAAGGTCTGGATGCTCCTTACCGCGGCACCATGTACCGCTGCGGGCTGCGGGATGTGTTTGACAGCGGGGAACTGGAATCCCTGGCCGGAGATGTGCGCAGGCTCCAGGGACTGGAGCAGGATGGTGAGGGCTCTGAAGTCCCGTCACAGGAGGACGCGGGCCGGGCAGGAACGAATCTTGAGGGACGGCCTGACAGCGGATTAAGGGTTGTGGGTCTCCTGGTGATGGCGGGCATCTGCGTTATCCTTGTATTTCAGATTATGATTTTATGCACTGGTTTTGTAATCATCTGGCTGCTTGTCAGGAAAAAGAGAGAAGAGTAATAACGGCAATACAGAGTCCGGGAGGCAGATGCTTCCCGGACTCTGAGATTTTGGACATATAAAAATATTTCTACCAGATATGGGGCCTGTCTTCCGGCCTGCGGTACATCCCGTCGCCCTCCCTGACTCCAAAGGCAGTGTAAAAATCACCGATGGCGGACAGTACGGCATTTACCCTGGTGATGCCGGGTGAATGTGTATCATTGGTCATGATGTAGGAAAGGTATTCATCCCTGTATTTTGTGGCCCATATGACACCGTAGGCATGGTACAGCTCCTTCAGGTCATAGCCCTTTTCTTTGGCTATTTCTGTTATGCAGGAAACGCCGCCCAGGTCAGCAATATTTTCCGTGACGCTCAGTGTACCGTTTACCTGGATGCCGTTTACTTCCATGGTATCATAGTAGTCAATGACCTTTTGCGCCAGTTCCCTGAAACGCTGTTTATCCTGGGCAGTCCACCAATCCCGCAGGTTCCCCTTTTCATCATATTGGGAACCGCTTGTGTCAAATGCATGTGTGATTTCGTGGCCGATGACGGCTCCGATACCTCCCAGATTGGCCACAGGCTCTGCCTCCGGGTCATAAAAAGGCGCCTGGAGTATTCCGGCCGGAAACACGATTTCATTGTTTCCGGGGTTATAATAGGCATTGACTGTCTGGGGCGTCATGCTCCATTCATTCCGGTCCACCGGGTCGTGTCTGGTCTTAAAGGAGTAGTCCTGGGATGCCTTCAGGATTTCCATGATATTGTCAATATAGACGCCGCCCTCGTCCGGGGATTTCAGTACCAGGCTGTATTTGTCCTGGGGCCATTGGTCGGGGTAACCAACCTTGACTGTAATGGCCTTCAGCTTTTTCCTTGCCTCCTGACGGGTGGATTCCGTCATCCATTCCATATGGGCAAGGCGGTTGTCGTATACATCTATGATTTGACGGATGATGGAAGCCACATCCTGCTTGGCGTCCTCGTTAAAATAGGTTTCACAGAATACACGGCCACACTGAAAACCAAGTTTTTCCTGGACTGTTTCAGACACGGTCCGCTCAAAATCTTTTTTCTTTTCTATGCCTCCTGCAGCGGTCTGATACTCCTGGGCAGCGGCCAGGGAAGCGGTGTCTGTCATCATGGACAGATCCGAATAGAGACAGGTTTTGACATATTCTTTCAGGAGAGGAAGGTTTTCTTCCTTCAGATAGCTTCCAAGCTTCCTGCAGGCATCCGGCTGGGAGACAACTGTCTTTTCGCCTTCCTGTATGCCGAAAATGCTGTTTAGAAGGCTGAAGGGCAGGGCGCCGGAATACAGGTTTGCTGCCTCGCCGGTTGTGCAGACATTATATGTTTTTTCCGCGTCATAGACCTCCTCTATCTTAAGGGAGGAGGACGCCAGTTCCTTCATCATATCCGTTACCCGGGCTGCGGTGGCCCCGGCTTCCTCCGGGCTCAGGCCGTTGTTTTCGTGAAGCTTTGTGAGATATTTTTTGTATTCCTCCACCCGCTTCTGGTTGGATGCATCTTCGGAGAACCAGACTTCCCTCCTGAGACCGGAATCCGGCTGGGAGAGATAGAGGAATTTA
>ERZ780150.2119-NODE-2119-length-10932-cov-3.017376_pt1 | contig 10932 bp, 9 predicted proteins | sample MGYA00511019_ERZ780150 | MGnify/ENA primary metagenome ERZ780150 (study PRJEB29588, sample SAMEA2151633) | human gut metagenome | biome: human gut; feature: human-associated habitat; material: faeces | place: Denmark | collected 2008/2010 ...
CGGCTGCCCTCATTGGTTGCGACGGTTTTATCACGCTCGACCTGTGACTGGACAGGAGTATCGTTAGCCCCATTGCCGGTCATCGCCATGCCGGGAGCCACCCGGCACTTATAGCCAACTGTTTCTCGCTCTTTGCTGGAAAGAACAAACCAAAGACCAAATCTATTCTTTTTTTGGTGGTGTCTCGTTGTTTTCTTTCTGCATATCATGGCGCAGCCGCTAACGTGGCTTATGCTTTTTGGCAATAGCAATGGGAATGTGCCTGATGAATGGGTATTCTGTTGTCAAGGTTCCATGAGGGGAGTAGTCCGTATAAAAAGACCTCTCACTGTATTTGCCGTCCAGTGAGAGGTCTGATAGCCTTTATTTCAAAATTTCTTTCAACTTTTTCAGAATGCGCTGCTTTTTCTTATGTACCGTTACCTGAGAAACGCCTAATGACTCTGCATAGGCTCGCTCCGTCATACCCTCGTAGAACAAGGCATGGATCAGGGCTTGCTCATCATCGGTCAGCATTTCCAATGCCCGGCGCAGTTCATCCTCGGCCAACTTGCGGAGTACGGCATCCTCCACACTTTCACCGGCGTCTGAAAACTGCCTGGCATTGTCATCCATCAGCCGCTCCAGAGAATCCTCCCGGCTGGGGATGACCCGTTGTATCGTCCCGTCATCGTCCAGGATCGTCCGTTCTGTCTTCAAATCCGTCTCAAAGTAACGCATCTTGCGATCACCCTGCATATAGACCTGATAGACTTCTTCGGAAACTTCTACAAGCTGGCCGTTGACCCATAGTTTTCTTTTTTTATCATCCATTTTGCACCTCCGAATCGCACGAAAACCTTTGTGGTTCGCACGATCCGGAGGGCTACGGCAATGCAGTCGGCGGCGATATTTAGGTATAAAAAAGCGCCTGCAATACAACAAGACATGCTGTAATGCAAGCGCAAAAGCTCTCTTTATTCCATTGTTGTTCTGAACTAACAGTTCAGTGCCGGGCACATAGTAAGCCCAACTTGTATTTGTGCTTTTTTTGAGAAAAACGACCTTCCGGTCAGGTCAAGGAAAAACTGCTGCTTCTAATTACCAGCACAGGGCACAAATATGACCAGCGCATGGTGACCCCTCCTTTCCGTTTACAGAAGGAAAGGCCACACATGAGAACCTCTCCATTCTGCCGTTATTGGCGGAGCGGTCGCTCATCTGTTCATGTTTTTATGAACCCTTATGCCACTTATAATTGAACCGTCATGCCATTATCGGCATGAACTAAACCGGATAAATTATAAGTGGAGGTGAACTAACCGTGCATACTTTACCTGAAGCGCCTGGGTTCATATTAAAAACAGCGAGAGAAAGGGCTGGGATAACCGTAGAGGCATTGGCTGAGATGGCAGATGTGTCGGAAAGATATATCTATCGGATCGAGAATGAAGGAAAGAAACCAAGTTATGATGTTCTCTACCGTATCATTCGCGCTCTGGATATATCTCCAGATCTTCTCTTTTATCCGGAAACACAATCGGAAAATAAAGAGATCGACCAGCTCATACACATGCTTTACAAGTGTGATGACAGGGCCCTGGAAGTAATCAAGGCCACTGCGACAGCCCTCATCAATACCGCCCCTGGAAAGCAGCCATAAGGCTGTTTTTCTTCTTCGATTTTTGTTCATATACAAAATTGCTCCTATGATGAAAAAAGAGCCGTTGACCGCAGTCTTTCGACTGTCGATCATCGGCTCTGCGTCTTAGCGTCTGGCTCTTTGATAACTGTAATTTTGTATTCTGTTAGGTTGATCAGCGTTTCCTTCTTACATTTTGGACAGAACAAGGGAAAGTTGACCAAAATGGTATCGCCTCGGATTTTTACCCGTGTTCGTCCTCCACAGACGGGACAGACAATCCATTGTTTTTTGCGGGGCATTTCAAATCAAGGGACTCTTTCCCCATTGGGCTTAAAGCCACAGGCGTCAGCAAAAGGGCAGTTCTTTTGCTCCTGTTCCCGCAATTTTTTGAAGGAATCGTCGCTGATCGTGTGTTCCATTCGACAGGCTTCGATCTCCGCGATGTCAGCATCGACACCAGCATCCGTTAGCCTGTCCGCGAAGTATTGATGACGCTCAACCATTTTTTCTGCAATTTCTATTCCTAAATTCGTCAAATGAAGCGAATGGTCATCACTCATTGTCAAAAAGCCACCTTCGCGTAATAAACGTGTAGCATGGCTGACACTGGGTTTTGTGACATCCATATACGCTGCAACGTCCACGGAACGAACAGTACCTTTTTCTTTTTGAAGCAGATATATTGCTTTTATATAATCTTCTCCAGCCTTGTGAATCTTCATATGCAGCCTCCTCAAGAAAGTTCCCATCCAGCAGATTGGTTTCTGATATTCACGAGATTACAATATGGTCCGGATTGTTGCATCAACTCTGTATGCTTTCCGCGCTGACTGATTCTGCCATCAGTAATTACTAAAATCTGATCTGCAGCCTGAATTGTATTAAGCCGATGGGCAATCACTAATAGAGTTTTCCCTTTAACCAACTCGGAAATGGCTTCTTGTATGTAGCTTTCATTGTCAACGTCAACGCTTGCCGTTGCTTCATCTAAAACGACAATTGGAGCGTCTTTCAAAATACACCGCGCAATGGAGATACGCTGTTTTTCTCCGCCAGAAAGAGTTGCACCGCCCTCACCAACCATAGTTTGAAAACCATCTGGCAGTTTCATAATGAAATCATAGCAACGGGCTTTTTTCGCCGCCTCAATCACATCCTGCTCGGTTGCATCGGAACGACCCATTAGGATATTGTTGTATATCGTATCTTCAAAGAGATATACTCTTTGAAATACCATGCTGACCTGATCCATTAGAACTCCCATTGGCAGTTCTTTTATGTCTATACCATTGATGGAGATTGTTCCCGACTTAACATCCCAAAATCTTGCAAGCAGATTTGCAATCGTCGTTTTACCTGACCCGCTCTGTCCAACCAGTGCGGTCATCGTATTTGGCCTTAATTCAAAGTTGATGTCGTGTAGGACCTCGTGCTTCCCGTAGGAAAAGTACACATGATCATATTGAATTTGTCTCCCCGCGAAATTATCCGGCAACGCACCATTCCCATCGTCAGGGAGTGTTTGTTCATTCATGATCTCATCCAGTCTATCCAGACAGCTATCCATAATTGTTATATTTGCTGATTCTGAAAATAGAGACTTTAGCGGGTTGAATACCTCAAGGACAAAAAGCAACATCCCCATTGCATAGGTCAACGAAAGACTTCTGTCTGTATAGGCAATGATTCCGCAAATCAAAAGTCCCATTATCCCTACTGCATACAAGCAATTAAGGCCGGTAATCCAAGGCGCGATAAGTTCCTCAAATTCAATATTTTTGTCTCTGGATATTCGGAAATTATCGCTCAGTTCTTTGGATTTATCTCCCAAGAGGTTGTAGCTTTTCGTGACAGCAATTCCCTCGATAAACTCCAATACTGCATCAGTCAGATTTTCGTTTTGCTCCTGTCGGTCAGATGCCTCTTGCATGGAAACACGGCTCATTTTCTGTGCAAGAACAATCGCTAAAACAGATGTTGCAAACGCAATTCCTCCAAGCCTCCAATCAAGTGCGAACATAAAAACCACAAGAATAGCCGCAGAGAAAACATAGGACATAATATTTGCTATCTTCTGCATGACATTTTCTTCAACATAAAGCAAATCAGAAGAAAGGATAGAACTAATCTTTCCGATGTTTCCCTCTGTAAAATAGCCCATCGGGAGCCGCCTAAGATGGTTTCCCAATTCCAGACGTTTATCCGCGAAAAGCAGAAAACCAGCTCCGCTTTGCAGCCTGTCACGGGCATGATAAACAAGCATTTGCAAAAGCAATGTGACAATAACAGCTATGCCGAGAGTCAGGCAATCCCGCATCTCCATCGTCCCATAGTACAATTTGCTTATTACAAGCATGGCATAGAAAATGGGCATTTTAGATAGGATTGCTTCTAACACCGAAAAGAGAAAAGCAAGTTGAACCCTCCCTCTATACTTTCCGGATAAACGCAAAATCCGCGAAATCATTGATATGATCATGATTCTCCCTCCTTTATGACACCCCATGCCATGCTTTTCAGTTGAGCATTCCAGAGTTTTTGATATTCATTTTTTAAGGCAAGTAGCTCATCATGTGTTCCGCGCTCCACAATAGCCCCTTCTTTAAGAACGCATATCTGTCCTGCATTTCTGATGGAGGATAGCCTATGAGCAATAATAATCAGAGTCTTTCCCTTGATAAACTCTGATAAAGCAACCGCGATTTTTGCTTCACTTTCAGGATCAGCGAACGCAGTAGCTTCATCCAAAATAATAATGGGCGCATTTTTTAGGATGGCGCGGGCGAGTGTAATACGCTGTTTTTCGCCTCCGGACAGTTGATTGCCAGAATCTCCGGCGAATGTAGAAAAGCCCTCGGGGAGTTTTTCAATAAAATCGCACCCCGCTTTTTTCGCAGCCTTTATAACATCCTGATCCGTTGCACCGGGCTTACCAATCCGAATATTCTCCATCAGGCTCATATTAAATAAGAAATTGTCCTGAGAGACATATGAAACAAGTTCATTAAGAGAACTCAGGCTCATATCACAGATGTCCTGTCCTCCAATGGTGATTCTTCCAGTGTTCACATCATAATAATGGACAAGCAGCTTTGCCAGCGTGCTTTTTCCTGATCCGGATTCTCCAACCAGCGCCGTTGATGTGCCAGGCTGTACTGTAAGGTTGATATGATGAAGAACCTCCTTTTCCCCATATCCGAAAGAAACGTTCTTATATTCAATCTTATAATCTTTACCTTGAAAGTCGCCAGAGGATTCTTTTAATGGGGAACTATCCATGAGTTTTTCCAACTCATTGATTTTATAACTGATCTGCGGAAACATAGGGATGAAAGAGACGGCCCGCAGCAAGGGTATTCCAAGACTGAGAGACAGGCATAGTACCAGCACATATTCCGACAAACCCACATAACCCGATAGTACCATCCATGACCCAATTGGAAGATTTGCAAGAAGGGTGCATGGGAAAATTGCGCCATATATGGCCATCAACGGCCAGCACGCCTTATACCACGCAAGTGTAAAATCCCTATAGTTTATTACCGAATTTTTCAATTTCTCATAAGAATCGCTGGACTTATTAAAAACCTTAACAACTTCCATCCCGTTTACATACTCGATGATGGCATTATTCATATACTGCCCAGACTTGTAATAGTCACCCATCCGCTTCATGCCAATTGCATACATAATTTTCATTGCAAGCATTCCCAGCGGAATTGTAATAGCAGCAAGCAACGCCAGTTTCCAATTCAGAACAAACAGAAACACATATACGCAAGCGACACCCATCACATTTGCCACCCCCTCCGGGAGGCCATGTGCGAGCAGCTTTTCTAAACTGTCAATATCTTCAACAAACAATTTCTTCAGTGTTCCTGTGCCTTTCCCCTCAATCACACCGAGGGGGAGCTTTTCCAGCTTTTCCTGCAAAGAAAAGCGTAGGTTCATCAGCGTACCATAAGCCGCCTTGTGCGAAAGTGAAAGCCCCTTTGTATATAGAAAAGAATGTATCGCAAGGCACATTAACACGCCAAAGGAGCATAGCACCAAGAAATCCATTGTTATCATTTGATTATTGATGATCCTGCTGATAATTTGATATACGAAAATAAATGGCGCTGTCTGGAACAATACCGATACCAGTAAAACAAATGCAGATAGCAATATTTTTGAATTATTCTCTTTTCCATAGAAAAAAACTTTTTTCAGCAATGCGACTCTCCCTCCTTATTCAATATTTGAAAGAACTGCTTTAGCTTTGGCAGCGTGCCCTTGTCCAGCGAGTAGTCCTCCACCAGTTCTCCATGATCCAAACGCAGGATTTTTTGACAGGCATTTAGAATTAGTTCGTAGTCATGTGTAATAACGAAAACGGCAATTCCTTTTTGCGCCATGTCCTGCATGAGATTTCCGACACGCTTCATATTTTCTGCGTCAAGGCCGCTTGTCGGCTCGTCAAAAAAGACAATCTTCAAATCACGCATATAGGCGGCCGCAATCACAACACGTTGCTTCTGTCCACCGGATAGAGACGCCGGGTGCCTGTCTTTATATTCCGTTAAATGGAGCGTTTCAAGAACGCTTTCCGCCTCATCTTTGAATTCCGCCGCATCTCCCAAGCCAAGAGTCAGTTCGTCCAATACACTTTCTGAAAACAGTTGATATTCCGTGTCCTGCATAATAAAGTAGGATAGAGGAATTCTTTGTTTGAAAGGTATCCTTTTATCTGTAATGAACACGGCTCCGCTTTCTTCTTTCAAAAGACCGCAGATTACCTCCGCAAGGGTACTTTTGCCTGCTCCATTATGGCCAACAATCCCTGTGATGCATCCTTTGGCTGCTTGAAAGCTAATATCAGTAAGCGATTTTACGTTCTTTCTATATCGAAAAGACAAGCCAGCAATTTGAACTATAGCCCTTCCGTGACTGCATACCTTTTCTGGCAAGCACAGGGTATTGGGATCAATACAGCGAAGCCCCAATTTGTTCAATTCAGGGTATGATAGAGCAAGGAACTCGGTCGCCGTAAATTCTCTTTGAATTTTTCCATCTTCCAAATAAATGACTTTATCAATCAGATCCTTTAGATAGTATAGGCGATGTTCAGATATAATGACTGTTGCCCCAGACGCTTTCAATACGGAAAGGGTTTTCGCCAATTCATGTGTCGCCTTTGCATCCAGATTAGCAGACGGCTCATCAAAAACGTAAACTTCGGGGGCAAGTGCATATACAGACGCGATTGCAATTCTCTGTCTTTCCCCACTGGATAATTCAAATAGGCTTTTGCCTCGTAAATGATTGATGTTTAGTTTTTCAATGGCGGCATCTACCCGCTCGATCAATTCATGATGGGGTATAGCCATGTTTTCACAAGCAAATGCCACTTCTGAGACTGTATCCGTAGTGAAGAACTGAGATCTTGGATCTTGAAACACAGATCCAACTTTTTTAGATATATCTCGAAGCTCCATTTGTGCTGTGTCTTGTCCGTCTATGAATACGTGCCCGGACATAGTGCCCTCAAAAAAGTGCGGAATAAGCCCATTTATGCAACGCGTGACTGTTGTTTTTCCGCAACCGCTGCGTCCGCATAGTAGCACAAATTCACCCTTCTTCGCAGAAAAATTTATATCCATGATTCCGCCTTCGTTCGCTTCATCATAGCAATAACTTACATTTTGGAATTCAATCATTCTCTCTGTCTCCTATATCGGCAAGACGCCTTGGGCAGATTGGATAAAAACAGCAACGACCAAGAAAGTGAATCCCGCCGCCCACGCAATATCTCTTGTGTTCAACCGAATGTTATGGTAAGAAGTTCGTGATTTGTGGCTTCCAAGACCTCTTGTCAACGCTGATGCGGACAACTCGTCCGCAATTTTAATGCTCCGCATGAGCAACGGTACCATAACGTATTCTGTAGTCATGAGCGGATGCCGGATGACAGAAGAAAAAGACAACCCGATCCCCCTCATTTTCATTGTGTTTTTAATGTTCCGAAATTCTGCTCTTATCGTTGGCATAAAACGTAATGTGACAGCCAGCGGAATAATAATTACAAAAGGGAGCTTCATCTTCTCCATAGACGCAATGAAGTCGCTGATGTTTGTTGTATTTACGAGCCAGCTCCCAAGCATAAGTACAGGGATCATCCGAAGGATCAGATACGTTAACATTCCTAATATCATCCCAAACGGCGTCGCCCCTAAAAGTGGAGCAAGGCAACTTATTATAAATACAACAGCAAACACAGCAGAAAAACGAGAGGTCGCGCTATATTGCTTAAACCACAGTAAAGTAAACGCAGACAACAAGAAAGCAATGAGGATCAGCCCATTGCTTCCTGTAAAGAACGACAGCAGCCCCTGTTCTATAATTAGCAGCAGCTTGATCCTTGCATCTATATTTCTTTTTTCAAGCAGCTCTTTTTTCTTGCCCATTATTTGACGATTCCTGCTTTAACAAAGTGTTTCTTCAGGATAATCTTACCGAGGAAAGCGCCCACGACAGCGCCGACCGCCGTCGCAAGGATTACAAGCCAAAACATTCCGCCCCCAAGAAGCTCCGCAAGATGTTCATAGTACGCGGCTGTTTCAGCGGGATAGGCGCTGATATATGCGTCTTTGAACCAGACCAGCGGTGCAAAGGCCGCAACGGGGAACCCAACCATGTAAATTACAAAGGCCAACAGCATACCGGTGAATCGCTTCTTCCCAATAACGGTTGAGATAACTTCTGCAATGACGGCAAACAAACCAACAGCTACTACGCTCGGCCACCAATGCCCCATAAGAACCATTACAAGGCAGAAAACGATGCCCAAAATGAGCGCCGCCCCCTTTTTAGGAACTTTGGCAAGCAAAAGCATATAAACAATTCCTAAAGGTATGGCAAGTATCGCATTGGTAAAGAGCCAACCCATAGGAGTGCTGCCTGTAAACATCCCAATTCCAACATACACCACTGCAAAAACGGCGCTCAAAATGCCAATCGTGACTAAATCACGAACATTTAGTTTTTCCTTTTTTTCCATGATGACTTTCCTCCTAAAATAAAAAAATAGTGTACCGGCAACAACGTGTCGGTACACTTAGGTTAAACTAATCTAACTCAAATATCTATGTCCATACGGGCGTCTATGTTGTTCAATCGGGTTTACTTTTCTTTTCCTTCCGCGCAGTCGCTTGGGTAGAAACCGAATTTTTTATAAAAGGCTTTGGAAAAGCTGCTCCCGCTTCCGTAGCCAACAAGATCTGCTATTTGCGATATGCTCATATCCTTTGTTTCCAGAAGAATTCGAGCGGTTTCCATTCGCTTATCCAACAAATAGGAATAGACTGGCTTGCCGTAAACAGTTCGGAAGCCTTTTTTTAGTTTGGTTTCATTTAGCAGAACCCGGCGGGCTAAAGAAGAAATTGTAATGGGAGTTGCAAAGTGCTTGTCCAAATACTCTCTTGCGTATGCAAGACTCTCTATGTCTGTTCTTGACAAACGGATAGATGTATATTGGGAACGATCTTTCTCAATAATCGCGTTCATGCAGGCTGCCGCTATTTCAATCGCTTTGCCCTCCAAATACATTGTACGTATTGAACCAACAAAATCGCAATTAAGGGCTTCTGAAAGAATAATCTTTGTCTCGGAGGGAAGAAGGTATTCCAGAGGCATGTATTTATTTTCAAAGGCTCTAAAAATGTCATGATCTTGTGCAGCTTCCCGAAAATATTTATCAAAAATCTGAGGGCTCAAGTAGATCGTCACACCTTGATAGTGTTTGTTTTTATCATAAGAACCTATTTCATTGATGTCCTCCGCACGATATAAAACTCCAGATCCCTTTTTAAGTTCGATTGTCTTATCATTATTTGCCTCGTGCCACACTACATTTTCTCCAAGACAAAACATGAGAATGTATGTATTTCCCTGCGTTTTCCCCGACATCTGCATACTGTGATGTAGACACATATCATGTAAGCATATCTCAATAGAATTTCCAAAGGGGATTCGCCTACTTGATCCGTTTCCCAGTTCAGGCGGGATAAAAAATCTTTTTTCATCGAAAACAGTTCCTTGATGAAAAATGTCTGTAAACCCTTTACCAATCAGTATGTGTGATTCCTGCGAACTGCAAAATTCACGTTGCACATAATCAACGGCTTGGTTATGAATGCCCATCACTACACCTCCTCGTATGTGTATTTAGGCGTTCTATTCTGTGTTTTTATCGTCTATGTCTGTAAGAAAAAGAGGTTAGATTAAGCTAACTGAATGATACCACAAAATTATTGTAGGGTCAATGATAGGCGTCATGGTAAAATCTACATATGTACCGGTGAAAAGAGCCTTTTCCGCTCTTTTCACCTTTTTTAATACGCTGGCAGCCCATAGCCATAGATACTGCTGCTTCCCACGGTGTACTCCCGCTGTCGGCAGGCGTCGCCGGAGTTTCCTTCTACGGTGTGGACAACGCCGTTTTCACAGTATTCCACGATGCCCACATGGTCAATGGTGCCGTCTGCACCCCAGTCAAAGAAGATGATGTCACCGGCTATCGGCTCATAGGTGTTTGGTTGCCATTGGCCCTGTGCCACAAACCAGTCCACACCGTCAGAGCAGAGGGAAAACTTCGGAATAAGTCCCGCCTCAATGTATCCGCACTCATTGGCACACCATGACACAAAACAGGCACACCATTCCACTCGTCCGTTAAAGCCGTACCAGGACCAGTAAGGCTGCCCGCCCTGCTGTCCGACCTGAGACAGCGCCAGCTCCACGATGGTCTGATTACCAAACCCCATGCTGAAGGCGCGGCCATAAGGATAGTAGCGCAGCACATGGGCCACATACTGCTTGTCCCCGTAGCTGCTCCAGCCCAGCCTCGCCGCCTGCATATCAGAGAACTCCGCGGCGTTGGCCACAGAATAGCCGCCGTAATTGCGCAGTGCCCAGGAGATGTAGCCGCTCCCGTAGTTGTAGCCCTGCAGGGCCAGCTTGATCCGCTCCATGTCCACCGGATTTTCCACCCCGGCAGCCTCCAGCGCCGCCTTCAGCTCCTGCACGCCGCACTCCACCGAATATTCCGGGTCGGTGATGCCGTTTGGCACATGGGGGTAGCGTGTATTAAAGCCGCCCTCAGCCGCCTGCATGGGGTCAAGGCCCCGTCCTCCGGACTCCTGCATCATGACCGCTTTGATCAGCTCCACATATTCCGGGATGCCGTACTGCTGGGCATATTTGCGGATCATGGGGTCGTAGGCTTCCACTTCGGCGCTCACCGGCGTGTAGGTGCTGCTGCGGCTCCC
>ERZ780150.2122-NODE-2122-length-10908-cov-6.970423_pt1 | contig 10908 bp, 8 predicted proteins | sample MGYA00511019_ERZ780150 | MGnify/ENA primary metagenome ERZ780150 (study PRJEB29588, sample SAMEA2151633) | human gut metagenome | biome: human gut; feature: human-associated habitat; material: faeces | place: Denmark | collected 2008/2010 ...
GGGTACAGGGAAAAACTTATTCTAAGTGTATCCGCTTTTATGACATCAACTACCAACTGGCTCAGAATGAAGATAAAAATGCAATCTTTGAAAACTGGTGTGATTTCCTCAATTACTTTGACAGCAGCATCCATTTTCAGCTGAGCTTTATCAACCATAAGAGCAGCATGAAGGAGTTTGAGCAGGTCATCCAGATCCGACCACAGGAGGATGCTTTTGATGATGTCCGTATGGAATACGCAAAGATGTTGAAACAGCAGCTGGCAAAAGGAAACAACGGTCTGGTGAAGTCAAAATATATCACCTTTTCCATCGAAGCGGATAATATCCGGGAAGCAAAGCCAAAGCTGGAACGTATTGAATCAGATATTCTGAATAATTTCAAGATCCTTGGAGTTCCGGCATATCCGCTGAATGGCGTGGAACGTCTGCAGATACTGTATGAGACTTTCAATCCGGATATCATGACAGACTTCCAGTTTGATTATGGTTCCATGATCCGGACAGGACTCAATACAAAGGATTATGTGGCACCGACCAGTTTTGTATTCCGAGACAGAAATACGTTCCAGATGGGAAATACTATCGGGGCTGTCTCTTATCTGCAGATCCTGGCACCGGAGCTTACGGATAAGATGCTGGCAGAATTTCTGGATATCGATAAGAACCTGATCGTCAACCTGCATGTCCAGTCTGTGGATCAGATGAAGGCAATCAAGCTGGTAAAAAGCAAAGTGACGGATATCAACCGTATGAAAATCGAAGAACAGAAAAAAGCAGTCCGGGCCGGATACGACATGGATATCATCCCATCGGATTTGAATACTTATGGAGGAGAAGCCAAACGTCTTTTGGAAGATCTGCAGTCACGAAATGAGCGTATGTTCCTTGTAACAGCGCTCTTTTTAAATACCGCAAAGACAAAACAGGCACTGGATAATGCCATCTTCCAGACGGCCGGTATTGCACAGAAATATAACTGTGTGCTGAAACGTCTGGATTATCAGCAGGAAGAAGGATTGATGAGCAGTGTTCCGTTGGGAGTAAATCATATCCCAATCAAGCGGGCTCTTACGACTACCAGTACAGCAATCTTTGTTCCGTTTACGACACAGGAACTTTTTATGGCAGGAGAATCCTTATATTACGGATTGAATGCACTCAGTAACAACATGATCATGGTGGATCGTAAAAAGCTGAAAAACCCGAATGGTTTGATCCTTGGTACGCCTGGATCCGGTAAATCCTTTGCAGCAAAAAGAGAAATCACCAACGCTTTCTTTGTTACGAAGGATGACATTATCATCGGAGATCCGGAGGGCGAGTATTATCCACTGGTCCATGCACTTGGCGGACAGGTAGTACACATTTCACCGACCAGTAAGGATTATATCAATCCAATGGATATCAATATGGATTATTCCGATGATGACAATCCACTTGGTGTAAAATCCGATTTTGTCCTGTCCTTATGTGAGCTGATCATGGGAAGCAGGGATGGCATTGAAGCAGAGGAAAAATCAGTGATCGACCGTTGTCTTCCACTGGTGTATCAGAAGTACTTTGCAGATCCAAAACCGGAAAATATGCCGGTCCTTGGTGACCTGTATGATTGCCTCAGAAAGCAGAAAGAACCCCAGGCCCAGAGAATTGCAACAGCACTGGAAATCTATGTAAATGGATCACTGAAAGTATTCAACCATAGAACCAATGTGGAACTGAATAACCGTATTGTCTGCTTTGATATTAAGGAACTTGGAAAGCAGCTGAAGAAAATCGGAATGCTCATCGTCCAGGATCAGGTATGGAACAGAGTTACAATCAACCGTGGCATCAAATCTACCAGGTACTATATCGATGAATTCCATCTTCTGCTCAAAGAAGAACAGACAGCAGCTTATTCCGTAGAAATCTGGAAGCGATTCCGTAAATGGGGTGGTATTCCAAGTGGTATCACCCAGAATATCAAAGATCTTCTTGCCAGCAGGGAAATTGAAAATATCTTTGAGAACAGTGATTTTATCCTGATGCTGAACCAGGCTGCAGGTGACAGACAGATCCTTGCAAAACAGCTGAATATTTCCCCATATCAGTTGTCTTATGTGACGAATTCCGGGGAAGGAGAAGGACTTCTTTTCTATGGAACAACAATTATTCCATTTAAGGACAAGTTCGATAAGAACTTGAAGCTGTACAGCTTGATGACTACAAAACCGGAAGAAGTTGAAAAACGAGAGAAAGAAATGGAGGCGGAAAAGCATGAAGGAAATCGATAAGATCCGAATCAGGCAGTGGAACCAGGATAATCCTTACATTCAGATGAAAAATCTGGAAAATGCACAGCCTGGATACCGTGTTCATACAGTCAATGATGATCATCATCTGTATGAACTTCCGCTGGAAACACAGAACATTATCCTTGACTGGGTATTCTGGAATTTTTATCCGGCACAGAAAATCTATCCGCATCTTACCAGTGATGATCTGAAAGAAGTTTTGTATAAACGTACCCAGATCCATCTGCACAACAATCAGTTCAAGGAAGCCATGCTGATCAATGGATTCTGGCCAAGAGATCCGAGTGAGATGAACTGGGTATTTCATATCCAGGCAAGCTCTCCGGCAATCAGGACACAGGCAGATGGGTATCCTGGTATCCCGATTATTGGACGCCAGGAACTAAATGAGTACAGAAAGAAAAGTTGTGCCAGGAGGTGATGACCTATAGCTGGAAAAGAATTTAAAGGCAAAGATAAAAAGGTCGCAAAGATGACCAGAGATGGTCTGACAGAAGAAAATCTCCGTGATGGTAGTGTAAAAGACATCAGTCACAGGAGCCGAGGGCGACCGGAAAATAAAGAAGAATTTGTTCCGGAACGGGAACGAAAAAAGGCTGAAAATGAAGATCCAAAATCGGGAAAAGGAAAACGACTGCAGATGGAAAAGATCCGGAAATCTTCTGCCCGGCAGGAAGCTGTTGAGGATACAGTTGAAGTTACACCGGAAGAAAAAGTATCCGGATATCGAAAGAAACTGCATCGTTATGAAAAAATCCCGGATGATGATAATAATCTGAACAGTCAAAAGAAATCCATTCGGAAGAAGCAGCTGCAAAAACAGATGACCAAAGAACAGGCAAAAGCCGGAAGATTATCCTTTGATGATGAAGGAAATCAGATGGTGAAAGGTGCTGGCATGAAACCGGGAGGGACAGCCGGGAAGTACATTGCCACACAAGCTGTTATATCTGGCATGAAAGCAGTCACTTCCGAAGAGGAAGAAACAGATGAAAATGCAGGTGTGGAAAGTGCCAGACTTGCAGAGCGTGAAACAGAAGCTGCGTTACGTGGCCTACGTCATGCTCAGATCCGCAGCAAACGAACGGATGTGAAAACCCATCGCAGAGGTTATCGTGAGGCTACTGTAGAAAAGAAACTGAAATTTGGTTCTGCAGAAAGTATGGAAGGAGTCAAACATGCAGAATCGGTAAAGAACGCTGAGCAAAAGAGACATTTCTATAACCGCTTCTTTCAGAAAAAACGATATAAGGATGCATACCGGGCAGCCAGAGCCGGAAAATCCGCTGGCAGTCTAGGTGGAGCGACAACCATTGCCGGTGTCGAGAACATGACGGTAAAAGCAAAGATTGCCTTGAAAGAGATTATAAAGCGTAATCGTGCCATGTTCGCAGGCATCGGTATTTTTGCGCTTCTTTTTCTTGTCATAGCAGTATCTCTGGGGAGCTGCAGTGCTTCTATCGAGGGTGCTGGATCTGTGATCGGTATTACAACGTATCCAAGTTCAGACGAGGATATTTATGCTGCCGAAAACAGATATGCTGCTTTGGAAAGTGCCTTGAATCAGCAGATCAATGAGATGGAACGAAGACATCCAAATTATGACGAGTATCAGTACAACATTGCTGAGATTGGTCATAATCCATACCATCTTATCTCGTATCTTACCGCAAAATATGGGGACTGGACGTACTCAGATGTTGAAAATGAACTGCAAGCTCTTTTTGAAGCACAATATCATCTGAATACAGAAGGTCGAACAGAGACGTTGACAGAAACCAGAAATGTTCGAGTTGGAGAATCATTGGGACAAGTTGTGACATCTGGATACTGTAACTGTCGAATCTGTTGTGGTGTATGGTCAGGCGGACCAACTGCCAGTGGCGCATATCCAACAGCAAACCATACCATTGCTGTAGATGCTTCCAATCCATTTGTGCCGATTGGCACTAAGGTAGTAATGAATGGTGTGGAATACACGGTTGAGGATACCGGAGCCTTTGCACGATATGGTGTGCAGTTTGACGTTTACTATGATAACCACGCTGCCGCCTCTGCTCATGGACACCAGACCTGGGAAGCCTATATCGCAGATGACAATGGCAGTCAGGAAGTAACCGTTACCAGTACAAGCACTAAGAAGATTCTATATGTGACACTGACAAATGGAGGCTTTGATGCTGTGGCAAGAGCCAATCTGAATGCAGAGCAGCTGATCATTTACAATGCATTAAATACGACCTATGGAAACAGAAATTATCTGTGGGATGTAAATAACGTGACCAGTGGATCAGGCGGTAATGGAATGAGCTATGAGATTCCACCAGAAGCACTGCAGGATGAAGAATTTGCCCGGATGATCCGGGAAGCGGAAAAATATCTGGGAGTACCTTATGTATGGGGTGGTTACTCTCCGTCCGGATTTGACTGCTCAGGTTTCGTATCTTATGTCATTAACCACTGTGGTAATGGCTGGAACTATGGACGATTGACCGCAGATGGATTAAGAGGCGTATGTACTTATGTATCACCGCAAGAAGCAAAACCAGGAGATCTGATCTTCTTCCAGGGAACGTATAACACATCCGGTGCAAGCCATGTGGGTATCTATGTCGGTAACAATATGATGATCCATTGCGGGGATCCGATCCATTACTCAAATATCAGCACATCCTACTGGCAGCAACATTTCATGTGCTTTGGAAGACTGCCATAAAGGGGTGAACGAAGGGAGGTGAAAGTTTGAATAAAAAGATTAAAAAATATCTGGATGAGATTGCCAAGACAGAGAAAAAGATCGCGGATCTGCAGCAATATCTTAGGGGTGTCCAGGCTGCATTAAAGCAGGAAGAGGACAATGAGATGATCAGGTGCATCCGTGGTATGAAGATGGATAATGATCAGTTATATGATCTTTTGGATGGTATCCAGAGTGGAAAAGTTAAATTTCAGGTAAGCAGGGAGTCTGACGATGAAGGTTCAGGCTCCTTTGTATTCACAGAAGAAAATAAGGAGGAATATCAGAATGGTGAAATGGAAGAAAATGAATAAGAAAATGGCAGGACTGCTGTTGGGAGTCATGATGCTTTTTACAGCATCAACCACAGCATTTGCCTATGTGGATGAATCAGCAGAGGCATCCAAAGTAGAGACAACTCAGACAGATCAATCAACAGACAAAGAAGAGAAAAAGGATGAGGCGGCAAGTACAAATGAGGTGTTGCCAGAAGATGGAACAGACCAGGGAACTGCATTTACGACACCTGGAAATGGCGAAGTTAAGGATGACATTACCGATGATTCCACGAAGGAGTTTCTTACGGTTACAACGAAGAATAATAATACCTTCTATATCGTGATTGACCGCAGTGCCACATCCCAGAATGTCTATATGTTATCTCAGATTGATGAGAATGATCTGTCCGAGTTTCTGGATAAAGACAGTACAGCTGCTGTTGTAACACCACAGCCGGACACATCGAAGGTTGTGCTGGATGAGACAAATAATGAGGATGTAGACAAGGAAGCTACTGTTGATCCTGAGAAAACATCATCTGCAAAATCTAATATGGGCGCAATGGCAACTATCCTTATCCTGGCTCTTGGCGGTGTGGCAGCATACTACTACTTCAAGATCTATAAGCCAAAGAAGGAAGAAGAAGAGGATGATCAGCCGGAAGGCTTAGAAACAGGGGACTTAGAGACTGTAGAAGATGATGAAGAACTGGATGACGAGCCAGAAGATTTTGAGGATTCAGAAAAATAAATAAAATTTTTTTAACGGAGAGCCTGTAAAATGCAGTCTCTCCTTTTGTATATGTGAAGGAGGTAATACATCATGTATTTAGTAATTGCAGAAAAACCAAGTGTATCAAGAGCAATCGCAGAAGTGATTGGAGCACAGGAACGAGAAGACGGATATTTAAGAGGAACCGACTGTATGGTCAGCTGGTGTTTCGGACATCTGGTCGAGTATGTTTCACCGGATGTCTACGATGAGAAATTTAGCCAGTGGAGATATGAAGATCTCCCGATCATCCCGAAAGACTGGAAAGTTACAGTCTCAGAAGATAAGAAAGATCAGTTCTATATCTTAAAAAGACTGCTCAACAGTCCGGAAATTGAATACGTCGTAAATGCCTGTGATGCCGGACGTGAAGGAGAATTAATCTTCAAACATGTCTATGACTTATCCGGAAGTAAAAAGCCGGTGAAACGATTATGGATCAGTTCTCTGGAAGATTCCGCAATCCTTGATGGAATGCAGCATCTGAGATCCGCGGAAGAATACCGACATCTGGCCGAAGCTGCTGTATGCCGTTCTCAGGCTGACTGGCTGGTAGGAATGAATGCAACCAGAGCTTACACCACAAAGTACTTCAAAAAGCTGACCGTTGGAAGGGTTCAGACACCGACACTTGCCATGTTGGTGGAACGTGCCGGACAGATCAGCAATTTCCAGAAAGAAAAGTATTTCAATGTGGAACTCGATTGTGATGGAATTCCGGCTGTAAAGCCAAAAATCTTTGATCCGGATAAGGCAGAACAGTTAAGAAGCAGATGCCAGGGAAGTGAAGCTAGTATCAGCGCAGTAAAAGAAACAGAAAAGAAAGTAAAAGCACCAAAGCTTTATGATCTGACCACACTGCAGAGAGAAGCAAACCGTATCTACGGAATGACAGCCAAACAGACACTGGATACCGCTCAGAGCCTGTATGAAAAGAAACTGATCACTTATCCAAGAACGGACAGCCAGTATCTGACCGAAGATATGGAGCAGACAGCAAGAAATGTGGTTCGTCAGATTTATGAGAAATATCAACTGACAGGTCCGTTTGATCAGCCGGAGCAGCCAGATGTGAAGAAAGTCATGAATAACAGTAAAGTGACAGATCACCATGCAATCATCCCAACGATGGAGCTTGCATCCTGTCATCTGGGTGAACTGAAATCCTGGGAAGAAAAGATACTGTTTCTAATCGCAGTCCATACAGTCATGGCAATGAGTAAGGATCACATTTACCAGGAGACAGAGATTGAAGTGGAATGCCAGGGAGAAATCTTCAAAGCAAAAGGAAAGATTGTTCTGCAGGATGGATGGAAACTCTTTGAAAACTGCTTCAAAAATAAGGATCGCATGGCAATCGTAGATCCGGATCAGGAAATGAAAGAGAGAATGCCGAAAGTAACCCAGGGACAGACTTTCTATGCTGTAGCTGCAGAAAAGACAGAACATTTTACATCGCCACCAAAACCATACAGCGAAGATACTCTCCTTGCGGCAATGGAAACAGCTGGAAATAAGGAATTCGATGAAGATACGGAAAAGAAAGGATTAGGAACTCCGGCAACAAGAGCCGGTATCATCGAGAAACTGATCTATTCCCAGTATGCCACCCGAAAAGGGAAAAAGATTCTTCCAACAGATGATGGAAAAGTCCTTGTGGAGATCCTGCCAGACTTTCTGAAATCTGCAAGTATGACTGCAGAATGGGAAAATCAGCTGCTCTTGATGGAGCATGGAGAGATTGCACCGGAACAGTTTATGACCGGGATCAAAAACATGCTGACCATGATGCTGAATGGATGCGATGCGATTTCCGAAGAAGAAACAAGAAGATTTCAGACCACAGAAAGTATTGGAACATGTCCGGTATGTGGAAGCCTGGTATATGAAAGTAAAACCAACTTCTATTGCAGCAACCATGATTGTCACTTTGCGCTCTGGAAAGATAACCGCTATCTGCAGAGCATGGAAAAAACCATGGATAAAAAGATGGCTGCAGAACTTCTGAAAAACGGAAGTGTGCATGTGAAAGACCTGTATTCCAGAAAGAAAAATATGTACTTTGAGGCAGATCTTCATATGGATGCAGATGAAACCGGAAGGGTGAATTTCACTTTATCCTTCCCTAAAAAGAAACCAAAAAATAAAAGCAAAAAGAAATAGAAAACAGATTAGAGGAGGAAACGAAGAATGAATTTTAATGAATTTGTAAATGAAGTAAAGGACAATATCAGACTCTTTTTACCAAAGGATTATGAGAATGCAGAAGTATCAACGATGGAGTGTCAGAAACTGAACCGTGCCTATACGGGATTGTTGGTGAGAAAAGAAGGTGAGATGCTTACCCCGACGATCAATCTTAATCAGCTGTATGAAGCATATAAAGCACAGCCTGGCGTAACAATGGAAACCGTATGCGGAAAGATTGCAGATATAGTCATTGAGGCACCGATAAAGGTTGATCTGAAATCCATTTTAAATTATGAAGATGTGAAGGACAAGCTGTTTATCCGTGTATCATCAGCCGAAGCAAATAAGGAAGTCCTCGAAAATGCGCCACACCAGCTGAAGGAAGATCTTGCAATCACCTATCATGTGGCAGTAGGCAAGGATCAGGATGGATTAAGTTCCATGTTTATCAAGAATGATCTGCTTGAACAGTATGGAATCTCTGCAGAACAGCTTCATGAAGATGCTATGAAAAGTTCACCGCGTGTCATGGCCCCCGAGGTATCAAGTATAGGTGCATTGATAGATGAAATGTACCAGAAAAATATTCTCATGCTGACACCGGATGAACGTGAAATGCTGCAGGAAACATTGCAGGAATCAAGCGAGATGCCGACATTCTTTGTTGTTACGAATACAGAAAGAATTGATGGAGCCGGTGTGATCTTTTATCCGGAATTCATGGATAACATGGGGGAACTTCTGGGAAATGATTTCTTCATTTTGCCATCATCCATCCATGAAATGCTGGTCTTGCCAGATGACGGGCAAGTGGATGCAGAAATGTTAAGAGATATGGTAAAAGAAGTCAATGCCACTCAGGTAGCACCAGCAGAACGCCTTACCAATGATGTATATCACTTTGATATAAAGGATCATGTCTTTGAAAAAGCTGACAGATTCACAGAACGTCAGAAAGAAAAAGAAGCACAGGCTGCAAAAAAAGAAAAAACAGGAAAAGAACAGCCAGATCAGAAACCGAAAACAAAGAAACATGATATGGAACTTTAATACCAAGCATGAAAACCGTTAAATGAGCAAACGCCCTGCGGCATAAAGAAATGTCGTGGGGCATTTTTGAAAAGGAGAAGATTATGACGAAAGAAAACATTAAAACAAATACAAGCTTAAGATACAGCCAGTATCAAAAAAGATTATTACACACATTTTCGTTTGAAAAATTGAAGAAGCAAATTGAGATGTTATATGATCAGGAATTTATTATAAATGTGCCGATTGGAGGTGTTGTTGATGGCAGATAAATTAGAGCAGGTAGCAATTCGTATGGTGGAGCAGCCGCCACTTTATAGTAAAGAACCAATGAACAATCCGGATGCCGCCATTCGTGTTATGAATGAATTTCTTTCTCAGATTGATCGGGAACTCTTTTGTATTGTTAATCTACAGGCAGATTTAACACCAATCAATATGAATATCGTATCTGTAGGTTCATTGAATGAAGCATTGATTAATCCAAGAGAAATATTTAAGAGTGCAATTCTTTCTAATGCTCATTCAATGATGCTCATTCATAATCATCCGTCCGGAAATCTGACCCCATCTACATCGGATATCCAGACTACAGCAAGAATGCAGGAATTAGGTGAATTGATGGGGATTTCCTTGGTTGATCACATCATTACAGGACGGGATGGAAATTACTATTCCTTTCGAGATAAAGGAGAATTTCCAGATAGCAAGATCCGTTTTTCAACTCGTGTTGAAGACATTGATTTAACTAAAGGAATGGTGGCAGAAGCCATCGCCCCCTGTGTACTGTGGGTGGACGAGCTGGAAAAAGCGTTTGCCGGCATGGGTGCAGATGGCGGACATGAGGTAACCACCCGTCTGTTTGGTACATTCCTGACATGGATGCAGGAAAAAACGAGTGCAGCCTTCGTAGTGGCCACGGCCAATGACATCACCAAGTTGCCTCCTGAACTTTTGCGTAAAGGGCGGTTCGATGAGATATTCTTTGTTGGCTTGCCTACCAGTGAGGAACGGAGAAAGATATTTGAGATCCACATTGCAAAGCGCAGGAAGCAGGATATGGCTAAAATCAAACTATCCGATTTGGTTTCCAAAACCGAGGGGTATAGTGGTGCAGACATCGAGGGCGTTGTGAAGGAAGCTGTGGAATGTGCATTTGCGGATGGGAAAGACGCTGTCACTACGGAGGATATCCTTGCTGCGATCAAGAATACCAACTCTCTTTCCGTTATTATGAAAGAGCCTCTTGAGAAGATGAAGAAAGAGTACGAGCAGCGGAAGCTCAAGAACGCTTCCAGATAGGAGATTTGTATGGAAGAAACCATGGAAAATATCATACAGGTAGAGGAGTGGAATGCACAGGATACTATCGCACTCAAGCGTCTCCTGTCAAAGTTTATCAAATCCTATGGAGAAAAATTGCCTGACATCGACGATCAAGCATGGCTGAAGGCTCGCTTTATGGAAGAACTTCCCTCTATAAGTGAAGAAGCGGCAGAGCGGCTGGCATCCGAAACGGTAGCTGCTGTTCAGGAGTATGATGAAAACCTGTCTTCCATTCATCGTGCAGCGGCCAAAGGAACCAATACGGAAAAGTGGCTCCCC
>ERZ780150.2133-NODE-2133-length-10839-cov-4.098016_pt1 | contig 10839 bp, 7 predicted proteins | sample MGYA00511019_ERZ780150 | MGnify/ENA primary metagenome ERZ780150 (study PRJEB29588, sample SAMEA2151633) | human gut metagenome | biome: human gut; feature: human-associated habitat; material: faeces | place: Denmark | collected 2008/2010 ...
AGACCGGCTTAAACGGTGAGCACAACCATGTGATTGAATACAGCTTAAAGCTCGACTCCAACCCAGAGTTCACATCCTGTGTGCTTGTCGCTTACGCAAGGGCAGCTTACCGCATGAACAAGCGCGGAATAAGCGGCTGCAAGACTGTGTTCGATGTAGCGCCTGCGGACCTTTCACCACTCTCACCGGAGGAAATGAGGGCACATCTGCTGTAGGACTGCGAAAGCGGTTCCTTTATGGGATGTTCATAAGTTCTGCGGAAGAGATAACGGTATTTACTATTTTGCCGCAAAAATATTTTTTGTGAAGCGCACGTAAGTTCCGTGAAAGCGATGACATATTCACTGTAAAATCTGAAAACTATGGTGTCAAAGCAGGTTGATTCATACGAAAATGTATATTTTCAAGCCTGTCTTGACACCTGTTTTTTATTCCTGTAAAAATCTGAACCACTCTAGGTCGAAATTGCAGCCCGGAAGGTACAGGAAGGTCACCGTTATCTCCCCTCCGACAGGCTCAATATTAAACTCATGTTCTACGTAAGCTGCACTCTCTTCAAATTCAATCAGTTCCGTCCGCTCCGTTCCGACGCAGTCTATTTTTAACCGGATTGAATCCTTGGCATTTGCAGTCCTTCCACAGATTTTTATTTTATCTGCGGACTGTGCACCCATATTGAGGCGCCTGTAGATGATTGACACATTGTTTCCTATGCCTGTTACAGCCGTGCCATCCACCTTGTAGCTGTCACCGAAAATCTCATCATAATCTGCGGCATTTATACGGTCAAAGCCGTGAAGCACAGGCACAAATGAGAAGCTGTTGAGCTGGAAATTATCCTCGCTCTCAATGCTGATACGGTGTATGCCCTTTATTCTTTCCGAGAGCCTGTACTCTGCTTTCTTAAACTCAAGCCAGCCGGCACTCTCATCAAACTCCGCGTCCAGAATATTCTTGCTGTCATCGTCAAGATATATTCTTAATTTCACCGATCCCGGATAATACTTAAAGAGATACATCTGTAGCTGCTCTGAGCCGCTCACGCCGAAATCCATTGCGCCAAAGCTGATTTTTGTCTTTTCCTTCCCCAGAAATCTTACTCCGTGCCCGACCCCCTCGCTCAGTCCATGCGGTCTTTCAAGGCAGAGTCCCGCACTCACAGGCTCATAAGGGTCAAGGTATGCCGGCCCGATTCCAGCCGCCGTAAATTCAAGGCTTGACTTTACACCAGCCGCCGTCCTTCCATTGTAAGCATCGCACCTTAAATAAAAGCTTCCGTCACCGGCAGCGTTCACAGTTACATAGCCCTCGCTAAGCATATCCACGGCTTCCATTTTAACCTGTGCTTCCGCAGCCTCCATTTTATCCGGTGCTTTCCCAGCCTCCGTTTTAATAATAACTTCATCCGGCTCACCATGTTGAGTCACCGTCGCCGATTTGATTGCTATTCCTGTGGTATCGGTTATGCTCCATTTTAAATCCCTGTATGTAGCATTCTCAGGATAAAGCTTCCAGTGTACCTTGACTGAGCTCTTGTCCGCACTCAATGCGAATGTCTCTGCTGTAAGCTCGACCTTTCTTATCGGTATTTCACTTGCCAAGGTATCTGCCGTACCTATTACTCTGTCTGTTTTTTCTATTGAAGAGCCTTTCTTATCTGCTGAAATACCTTTTTTATCTATCAAAACGTCATTCTCATCTACTGAAATATCTGTTTTCTTTATTGAAGATTCCATTCCTTCATTTTCTGAATATACCGAATCCATCAGCCCTTCGGCATTGCGGGTATGATTTCGCTTCTCAGCGTCTTCGGAAAGCTGAAAACTGTTTTCTGACATATCCTCTGCCATATTATTTTTGTCGGTGCATATACAGCTCTGTACTAAATATTCGTCACGCATATTTTTGTCATCTGTAACGCATAAATCAATTGAAGCAGCCCAAAGTCCTTCCGCCTCCGCTGTCACAGTTATCTTTCCGGTCACACCTTCAACAGGCGCGATGACCGCCAGCAGCTTTCCGCCAAAAAGTCTTCTCGACGAAGCCTTGACCTGGTCAAAATCCGTGCTGTCGCCGTTGTCCAGCCCGACAAGCCTCCCTGCTCCCGTCACCTTTATCTCAACGCGGTTGTTGGCATTATCTACTGTATAACCGTCCTTATCAAGCGCACCTATCTCCACAAAAATCAGCTCACCATATCGATTTTCCATCTGCCGCCTGTCCGCCTCAATTACAAGCCTGTCGGCATCCGAAAATGAATGTCTCATCTGCCTTGCAAGCTCATTTCCGGCTTCATCATACGCGACAGCCTCAACATATCCCTTTTCATAAGTCACCTTCCAGTGCGGCACAAGCTCCGTGCCATGCGCATGGTCAATTACTTTTCTTCCCATACTCATTTCATTTACAAACAGTTCCACTATAGGAGCATTGGAGCACACGCACACGTCGACCACCTGCCCCGGATTGAAGTCCCAGTGAGGGAAAACATGAACCATCGGGTTTTCCTTAAATGATGTCCATTCCGCCTGATAAATATAGTAGGAATCCTTCTCAAACCCTGCCGTGTCCATCTGCCCGAAGTAGCTGTTGCGCGTGTGGTACGGTGTCGGCTCGCCAAAGTAATCCACTCCCGCCCAGATAAACTGTCCAAGACTGAACCCGGCGTCCCTGTCCGCTATTATATTGTCCGTATAGCTGTGCGCACCCCATCCCGCACTGCAGTTGCCAAGCGCCGAACACTGCTCATCTGTATCACATAAGGTACTTGTCTCTATAGGAAAATGATATACTCCCCTGCTCGCAAGCATTGATGACGTTTCACTTCCGTATATCACCCAGTCTGGATGCTTTGCATGGTGCTCCTCGTAGAGATATTCACCATAGTTGTAGCCCACAGCGTCGACCAGACCGGCACATTTCTGCGTGTTTTCCCATCTCATGTAGTTAGAGGCAAAGGTAGTGAAAGCGTGTTTTTTCGGGTCATGCTTTTTAACCTCCCCCAACAGCATGACAAGCTCCGCCAGCCCTTCGTCCCCCGCATGCATATCATATATCTCGTTTCCGACGCTCCACATGATAATACTTGGATGGTTCCTGTCACGCCTTATCCAGCTCTCCACATCCTTCTTCGCACTCTCCGCAAAAAATCTTCCGTAGTCATACGTTGTCTTAGTGTGCCCCCACATGTCAAATGCCTCTGAATCGACAAGGAAGCCCATCTCATCAGCCAGCTCCATAAACTCAACAGAAGGCATATTGTGTGCTGTCCTTATGGCATTTACGCCCATCCGTTTCAGACCCTCAAGCTTTCTTCTCACCGCCGACTTGTTGACAGCCGCCCCCAGACAGCCAAAGCCGTGGTGCTCGCAGGAGCCCTTTATCTTCACATGTCTTCCATTTAATAAGAAACCCTTATCGGAATCTATCTCTATTGTCCTGAAGCCGAACACCGACTGTTCATAGTCAAAAACCTCTCCCGCCTTAATAAGCTCCGCCCTGAGTTCATAGAGATTTCCGCAATAGATGTCCCATAGCTTTGGGGCTGTGATTTCAAAGGTGTGGCGGTATATATTGCTTTTTTCACCGATTAGCTGGTTAAATATAATACATAAAGAATCCTCCTCATTGCTCTGCATATCATGTTTTCCGTTCTTCTGCGTGATGATATATCTTATAGAATCAAACGGCTTTTCATCATCTGCACCATGCGCAGCCTCCACCTCGACTTCCACATCCCATGTATCTGAAGCCGCTCGCTTCACCGGCGTTATGTACAGTCCGGATGACGCTATGTGCGTGCTTTCGCGCTCTATCAGATAGACACTCCTATATATACCTGCACCCGAATACCACCTGCTGTTCGGCGACCGGTGCACAACCCTGACCAGAAGCTCATTCTCGCCCGCCTCAAGGTATGGCGTTATATCCACCTCAAAGGATGAATAGCCGTACTTCCATGTTCCTGCCGACCTGCCGTTTACAAACACCTCCGAATCCATGTAAATCCCTTCAAAAAAGAGCACCCTCTCAAGCCCATCCGGCACATACATGAGCTTCCTCCTATACCAGCCGACAGAGTCCCTGTACAGATTCCTCACATCATAAATCAGGTAATCGTGCGGGAGCCTTACCGGCATATACTCCCCATCCGGACATTGTAGATTTTCTTCGCTGTATTCCTTTTCAAGGAACTGCCAGCCATTGTTGAGGCATGTTTTCCGCTTCATATTTCCTCCTCCATTTTATATATGGTTATATTAAATGATTCCTGTGTCAGAACATATTCTATAAACATAATCACCTAAAATATAACCTTTTATTTTATATCCCTTGTAATTGCTGTTTTTTTGATATAACATGTTAAACAAAGACACCCCATTTCCGATTGCGTATTAAAATATATTGCCGCCGCCCTGTAATTTCATAATATACACAATCACGTTTTTTTCAATCTAAGAATTTTGCTGTTATATAAGGATTTGAACATGATGAAGAATATAGATATTACTGATAAAATGCTTTTCCTGATAAATACAATTAAACTCCCTGATTACCCATTTTACCTCGTACACATCGGCTCGTAAACCAGCATCCCTGCGTCAGACCGGATGGACTCCCTGACTACCAGCTTCTCTACTGCATAGCCGGTGAAGGGCTGTTCACAGTTGATGGGCACGAATATCACATTACCGCAGGTATGGGTGGCCTGCTAAAGCCTGATGCCGCACACGAATACCATGCCATCAGGGAGCCATGGTCGACCTACTGGGTGCGTTTTTCCGGTGCCGGATGTGATATGCTCCCACAGCTTGCCGGCTTCACAACGCACAAGCTGTTCTATATCCGCTCATTCGACCGCCTGATGTATCTTTTCAACACCCTTTACGCATCTGCCGGACAGAGCGGACTGCTCAACAACAACGAGGTAGCTCTGCAGCTATACCATTTTCTGCTTGAGTATCCTGAATGCATCTGCGATAACAGGGAAAATGTGAAACTGCATGACACAAAGGCTGTCCGGCTGTCCGAGGTCATCGCATATATAGAGGAGCATTATCCGGACGACATCCCACTAACCACACTCTCGGATATTGCGCATATGTCACCGCAGCATCTGTGCCGCCTGTTCAAAAAAACCTACCAGCTGCGGCCTGTCGAATACATCAACAGCTACCGCATAAGTAAAGCAAAAAATCTCCTTCTATCGTCAAAAGAAATGACCCTGAAGGAGATTGCAGCGAGCACAGGCTTTAATGACCTGAGCTACTTTTGTTCACTTTTCAAGAAATCGGAGGGAATTACACCAACCGAATTTCGTGTATTGCAAAAATAATGATATATCAGATTTTATAGATAGAAAGCAGCCTTCACACCGGTCAGACCGCAGGCTCCGTTGCAACGTGATTAAATACATGCAGCCTGCCGGCATCACCTGCTTTTACAAAATGTCTTTAAAATACTTTATTGTATTGGTAATTCCCTCTGATAGATGAACCTCCGGCTTCCAGCCGTCTGCTATCCTTGCTGCCAGCGAAATATCCGGACGACGTCTTACAGGGTCATCACTTGGAAGTTCAACATACTCTATCCTTGAGTCCGTATCTATCATGGACACAACCATATCCGCAAGCTCTTTTATAGTGAATTCCTCAGGATTTCCAAGATTAACCGGACCATGTACCTCATCACCGGTCGCCATTACTCTCACAATTCCCTCAACCAGATCATCCACATAGCAGAAAGAACGTGTCTGGCTTCCGTCACCATATATTGTTATATTCTCTCCGTTCAGGGCCTGCACGATAAAATTGGAAACAACACGGCCATCATCCATCGACATATTCGGTCCATAGGTATTGAAAATTCTTATAACCTTTATACGTGCACCATATTCCCTCATATAGTCAAAGCATAATGTCTCTGCGCATCTCTTGCCCTCATCATAGCATGATCTTATTCCTATAGGATTCACGTTGCCAAAATATCTCTCTGTCTGGGGATGCTCAAGAGGATTTCCATACACCTCGCTTGTTGAAAACTGCATAAGCTTAGCATTATTTTTAACTGCAAGCTCAAGCAGATTAATTATTCCTAACACATTGGTTTTTATCGTATATACCGGTGACTTCTGATAGTGCTTAGGACTTGCCGGACAGGCAAGATTATAAATCTCGTCTATGCCATCTATGTCAAGCGGCTCCGTTATATCATGCTCAATGAACTCGAACCTGTCACACCCTGACAGCTTCTCTATATTAGCCCTGCTCCCCGTGTAAAGATTATCACAGCATATAACATATGCATCTCCATCATCAATTAAACGCCTGCAAAGATTCGAACCAATGAATCCGGCTCCACCTGCTACAAGAATTCTTTTCATCTTCTACCTCGACCATAAATTTTCTATAATATATAACCAAATGCTGATATGCTTCTGCACTTTATAGAGTATACCATAAAAAACGCAGTTAGCCAAGAATAAAACACACTATGCTGTATCGAAACATCCTGCAGCAGTGGCAGCCCCGGCACCTTTAATGTGTGCGGCAGGCTCTCATGAAATTATTGAACATTGACTTTTCAGGAGTAGCTTGTTATCATCTTAACAATTGGATGTATATGGAGGATTGCCATTATGAAAAAATTCACTTCAGACTATATTAACAACCATAAGTACAATATTGCAATTGCAGGTACCGGATATGTCGGTCTGTCACTTGCTGTGCTGCTCGCGCAGCACAACCACGTCACAGCTGTGGACATTGTTCCTGAGAAGGTAGAGCTGATTAACAACCGCCAGTCTCCTATACATGATGATTATATTGAAAAATATTTATCGGAAAAGGAACTGGATCTTACTGCTTCCACCGATGCCATCTCAGCATATAAGAATGCCGACTTCATCATAATAGCGGCCTCCACGGACTATGACAGCAGCAGGAATTTCTTTGACTGCTCAGCCGTAGAATCAATTCTTGAGCTTGTGCTTAAAACCAATCCCGATGCTGCTATTGTTATAAAATCGACAATACCTGTAGGCTATACCGAAGGTGTCCGAAAAAAATACCACACAAATAATATCATATTCAGTCCTGAATTTTTAAGGGAATCAAAAGCACTGTATGACAACCTGTATCCATCACGGATAATAGTTTCATGTGACAGCACATGTGAAGATAAAGCCCATCTTTTTGCAGCATTGCTAAAACAGGGCGCACTCAAGGACAACATCGACACTCTCTTTATGGGCTTTACAGAAGCTGAGGCTGTGAAGCTTTTTGCCAATACCTATCTGGCACTCCGTGTCTCCTACTTTAATGAGCTTGATACCTATGCCGAATCCAAGGGTCTTAACTCTGCCGACATAATAAATGGTATATGTCTCGATCCGCGTATAGGAACACATTATAACAATCCATCATTCGGATATGGTGGATACTGTCTCCCGAAGGACACAAAACAGCTGCTCGCCAACTTTCAGGATATACCGCAAAATATGATTACAGCAATTGTCGAATCTAACCACACAAGAAAGGCTTTTATCGCAGAGCGCGTCATGGAGCTCGCACAGACTGATGCTTCAGACGGCTCATCCGGAAGAGAAATTATAATAGGAGTATACCGTCTGACCATGAAAAGCAATTCCGACAACTTTAGACAGTCTGCAATTCAGGGAGTAATGGAACAACTAAAAGCCAAAGGAGCCTCCATTATAATATATGAGCCGACGCTTCCGGATGGTTCGATTTTCTCAGACTGCAAAGTTATAAATAACCTGAATGAATTTAAAACCATTTCTAATGCCATAATAGCTAACAGATATTCTCCGTGCCTTGATGATGTCAGCGGCAAGGTATATACCCGCGATATTTTTGGCCGTGACTAGAGAGCCAATATAAACCTTATCCGTCATTCCTGCTGTATATATTAAACAGTTACAGGAAGTAATATATAACAACAGGCTTGTCTGCGATGGATTGAATTGAAAAAACAATCCATTGCAGGCAGGCCTGTTATATTTTTTTCGTATTTCTCTTATTTTATTCTATCTGTTGTTATATTTCATTTTTATGTGCAAATTCCAGATACGCATCAAAGCACTCTATATATAATCACAAACGTGAATATATAATAATTTTACACCAATTATATAAAATATCACCACGGGTATTTATTTTTGTACCTCCATAGTCACCGCACACAGCATGCTGTCAGGGCCCGGGGCTCCCGTAACGGCACCAATATAGTCATCGCCGAGTAGCTCATAGAAATTGCCGCTGATATTCAGGTCAGGAAGCCGTCCGATAAGCCTGCCGTTTTCCATAAGATATGCCATCTGTACAGGTGCAGCAAAATGACCTCCCGGTGTGACATCACCTCCCGAGGTCACAACAACATACACAGCCTTTCCAGGAACTAGCGCGCTTAAGGCAGGAGCAGTCGGTTCTATGTAAAACCGATTAAAGCCAAGACCCGGAACACCGTCGTAACCGGCAACTGCCGTTCCCAGGTCAGGCAGATTAAATTGAGCCGATGATTTCTTTGTGGTCAGGACTCCTGTCAAGGTTCCTTTGTCAATCAGCGTCGGACGCAGGTCAGGCGCTACGCACCCTTCATCATCAAAAAAACAAACTCCCGAGTTTGTCGCAGGATTCATATCGTTTTTGAATGAAAGCTTGTCCGAAAATGCCTTCTGTCCCAGCTTACCGCTAAGCAGCGATGCTCCTGAAACATACATCTCCGCCACAAAATGCTGCAAAAATGTTCCGAACAAATCGGCGGTATCCATCACAACAGGATATCTTCCGGAAGCAATATCGGCAGGTATATAAAACGCATCATATTCTTTTTTAAACCGCGAGAGCAGCTCATCAGCATCAAAATGATTTCCCTTGTAACTGAACACAGTGTCAAACAAATTGCCTGAGCCTCTGTTTTGTGCAAGTAAACTGATACTCACATTGCGTTCAGCACTTGTCAGATGCCGTCCCAACGAATTGCGATACTCGGTCTTCTGGTAATTCAGGCTGATTTTATTTGAAAAAGCAAACTTCGGACAGACCTCACCAAGGCGATCCAGAAAACTCTGCATTGTAGGAATAAAATCAGACACGTGAATAATTTCCTCCTCATGCAGGCTTTCCTGCTCCAGGGCTCCGTCCAGCTTGCATGGATACGGAATGCCAAGTGTGAGAGCCTCCATGGCTTTTTCTGTCAATTTCTGCTCGTCCGGTGTTCCAAGACACCCGGCAATGCCGATGCATCCGTTTTCATACACGCGGACTGTGCCCGTCGTCTCCTCCTTTTCGCGGAAGCTGTCGATTTTGCCGCCAGTTACATTAAGTGTGACGGAACGACTTGTTTTAATAATAAACTCTTTTTGCATGCTAATCACCTCACTGTACATTCATTGATGAAACACGGACATAAGGCCCGCCAAAGCCAACAGGCAGATTCATCTGCTCCATCTTTCCACAGCCGCCGGTCACAAATGACAGCAGCTTCACATCGCGTGTCAGTCCGTCAATCAGGCCAAGTGTTTCAAAAACAGACCCCGTCAGCACACTTATCTGTACAGGCTGCCCAAGCCTGCCGTCAACTATCTCATAAGCAAGACTCGGTGCTATCGTAAAGGTGCTCATGCCGCTTCCGTGGCTGATTGTCTTTATAAAATATCCCTTCTTTATAGGCGCAATAAGCTGGTCAAAATCCAGGTCTCCGCCCTCAATATATGTAGTAGTCATACGCACGATTGGCTCAAAGGTACAGTCGATTGCGCGGGCATTGCCTGTCAGAGCTTCGTCAAGTGCTGCTGCGGTCTGGGCGCTGTGCAGCCTTCCAGCCAATACTCCGTCCTTAATCAGATAATTCTTGCGGGCGCGTGTGCCCTCATCATCATACGGTACATAACCACATCCCGGAGCCAATCCGCTCTCGGCAATGGACAAAATAGGCGAACCCACTTTTTTCCCTAGCTGCCATTCATCGCGCATGGTTTCATCGGAGAGCATGAAATCCGATTCAGACTTATGTCCGAAGGACTCATGTGCAAACACGCCTGCCGCCTCCGGAGAAAGAACCACAGGATACCTGCCCGAAACCACAGGAACGGAATTACGCATGAACGCTGTCTGCTCTGTCATTGCGCTACGAATTTCATCGTCCAATCCCTTCAATTCGTCAAAATGTGTACAGCCCTTCTGCCAGTGCCCGGAAAATTTCTTTTCTCCTTCTGTCATATCGCAGTAAAAGGATAATCCGCAGGTCTGATAATCATATGTAATATCCGCACCAAGGCTTGACTGAAAATGGAACAGACTGTTGCGGTCAAGGTATGTGCCCTGCGGCATTGAGACACAGCTATCCTCGGACAGCAATGGCAGATACGACAACAAAAGATTCTGTTTTTCCTTCGCCGGAATATCCCTCACGGAGCAGTCCGCAAAACACATCAGCGTATCCTTGTTGCGCTCAAAAAGTGGTGCTAGAATATAACCATAGACACGAAATGTTGAACAAGCTATAATTAAAAAAAGGAGTTCAACATAATGGCTAAAAATCAAAAATCATACACCCCAGAGTTTAAACAGCAGATTGTTGATCTGCATTGTAAAGCTGGCAAAGGTGTAACTGAACTAAGTAACGAATATGGCATTCCAAAAGGCACAGTCTCTACATGGATTAAAAATCTTGCTCCAGTAATTACTACAGAGGAAGAGACTATTTCTTTAAAGGAATACAAGGCTCTTCAGAAAAAAATGAAAGACCTTGAAATTGAGAATGAAATATTAAAAAAAGCTACTGCCATATTCGCCAAAAATCAATAACTGAATACGT
>ERZ780150.2136-NODE-2136-length-10827-cov-2.138693_pt1 | contig 10827 bp, 9 predicted proteins | sample MGYA00511019_ERZ780150 | MGnify/ENA primary metagenome ERZ780150 (study PRJEB29588, sample SAMEA2151633) | human gut metagenome | biome: human gut; feature: human-associated habitat; material: faeces | place: Denmark | collected 2008/2010 ...
TCCCACAAATTGTGACGCACATCTTGCAGAAAGCCTTTTTCAAACACGCTCTAATAGATCTCTGCAAAAGTCATATTTAATCCTTCTGAAATCGTAAAACTCAGATATTTTATGGTCTCGTCCACATCTTTCGGCGTCACAAACATTCCATGAAGATGTGGGGAAATCATTTCTTCCAAAAATTCTTTCTGTTCGGCCTCGTCCAGTGTCTCAAGCAAATGAGCCATAGAATCATGAACAATAGTCGCCGCATCCACCACCGTAGGCACTCCGATCCCAATCACTTTTACATTCAGATTTTCTTCTGTAAGACCATTTCTGTGGTTTCCCACCCCTGATCCCGGAGTAATTCCTGTATCCGTGATTTGAATGGTCCGATTAAGGCGCCTGGTATTTCTTGCGGCAAGAGCATCCACAGCGATCACTACATCTGGCCGTGTTATTTCCACCACGCCCTCTACGATTTCCGAAGTTTCCATTCCAGTCTGCCCCATTACTCCTGGAACAATTCCGCTGATTGCATGAAGAATCTGCTTTTCTGTACTTTTCAGTCCATATTCGCGGATCAGATGGCGTGTCATATGAAGATTCCCAATTACTTCCGGTCCCAATGAATCCGCCGTAATACCCGGATTTCCAAGCCCAACAATAAGCACGGACTTTTCCTTTTCCAGACCGATCAGCTGGCGTAAATGTCTGGAAAGTTCTTCAGACACTTCCCTGTGATAGTCCTCATCTGGCGCTGAAAGCCCTTCCGATTCAATTGTAATATATGTCCCCTGAGGTCTCCCCATCGCCCTGGCACCATTTTCCGTGGTTATTTTCACCACAGTGGTTCGAATGTCTTTTTCCTCATTATAATCTTCCTGAACCTCCACCCCGCGCACTTCTACATTGTCCTCTGTAAAGCGTTCTCTTGCCTCTACCGCCAAATCGGTTCTGATCTTATAAGTTCCCAGCATATCAGTTCCTCCATACTTTCCCAAATTCTCCCATATCACCGGCTCCGCCCTGCTGTTTTCTATGTGCAAAATGTATTTCTCATTGCAATTCATACCTTTCACAGCCACACCTTTCGATTTTTATATAATCTCCCCACTTTTTTGCAAAAATATGTATGTCAAGCATTTTTGTAAAAATATGTATTGACAATCCAAGGTAATTATTATAAACTATATAAGCATGTTCATAGGAACGCCCGTGTCTGTTCTTATGATGCAAAAAATTAATCATCATTCACGAATTGGAGGTGTACGAATTGGCTAACATCAAATCTGCAAAAAAGAGAATTTTAGTTAACAGAACAAAAGCTGCGAGAAACAAATCCATCCGTTCTGCTGTTAAGACTTCCATCAGAAAAGTTGACGCGGCAGTAGCAAACAACGATAAGGCAGCAGCAGAGGTTGCATTAAAAGAGGCTATCTCTACAATCAGCAAAGCAACTTCCAAAGGTGTTTATCACAAAAACAACTGCGCAAGAAAAGTTTCCCGTTTATCCAAAGCCGTTAACAGCATTGGCTAATAGATATCTGAATTTTTAGTTATAAGCTTATAAGTGAAAATTAAGGCAGTCGAACCGTCATCGACTGCCTTTTTTCTGTATTTTTTTGCATTCCTGTTCAGCCCACTGCCTATTTTTGCAAACATCATAGCCTACACCAAAACGTCATCTTCTGGCTGAACTATACTTCACGATCAGTAATTCCACACTAAGCACATCCTGCAATCTGCCTGTCTTCACAGCTTCCTCTGCATCCACAAAATCCGTCACTGCCTGACGAAGTTCACTGATTCTATAGGATCTTGCACAGACTGCAATATTTTTCACCACAAAAGACGGCACTCCCAGTCTTGATGCCATCACCGGCTGAGGGATTCCTTCTTCTGCATATTCTTTTACCAGAAGCAGCTGGCGAAACTGTTTCGCCAAAAGAAAAAGAATTCTCATCGGGGGCTCCTTCAGCGTGAGAAGATCATAATACAGATCCAATGCTCTCTTCTGATTTTTCTCCGTTACTGCCCGGACCATATCAAAAATCTTATTCTGGGTCTGAGTGGTACAAACCTGCTGAATATCCTCTCCCGTTACCACATCCCGGTCACCGGTATAGGAAATTATCTTTTCCAGTTCCATCCGCAGGTTTCCCATGTCCACGCCAGTCATGGTAAGAAGGAGTTCCATATCCCGCTGGGTGATCATCTTGCCTTCTTTTTTCAAAAGCCCGGCAGCCCAGCGCATTAGCGTTTTCTCATCCTGCTGCACAAATTCTCCGATTCTACCTGCTGCCTTTACGGCTTTATACATACGGTTTCTTTTATCCACCTCATTTTCTACAAAAATAAGGCAAAGATAGTCTGGCAGTTCTTTCATATAATCAGCCAGTTCATCACATTTATTCTTAAAAAAGCCGGTATCTTCCAACAAAACCACCCTACGGTCTGCAAAAAAAGGCATGGTCTCACAAAGGTCGATCAGTTCCTTCACATCAATGTTCCGACCCTCATAATGATTAAAATTCATGGTGTCATCTTCTGGATTCAGCGCCTGCACCAGTTTATGTTTATACTGCTGTTTCAGGTAAGCTTCCTCACCATACAGCAAATACGCCTGTTTAAAATTGCCCGTCTTTATATCTTCCTGGATATTCTTCAAAATATACGCTCCTGTCATCTTCTTGTCGGTCAGGACATTCCCCAAAGGTTACTATTCACGATCTGACCAGTAGCCCCCCAGACTCTTTCAGCCAGGGTGATAGAGCTGTACTCGACATTCTACTAAACCATACCACAAATTGTGTCTTTATAAAAGTGCCTTTTTCGCTCTACATACTATTTCCCTTTTCCAAAAATTTCTTAATCCTTATCCCCTCTTTCTCCCAGCAAACTTTCACAGCACCGCTCTCCATAGTAAAACTGGTCTGGCACCCGGTTTCTTCCAGGCGTTTCGTAATTTCCGGTGACGGGTGGCCATAGGTATTGGTAGAAGAGCAGGAAATCACAGCATATTCCGGGCGCACTGTATCAAGAAACTGTTGACATGTAGAGTAATGGGAGCCATGGTGTCCCACCTTCAAAAAGTCCACATCTTCCAACATTCCCAATTCCAGCAATTTCTTTTCCGTTTCTTCCCCGATATCACCTGTCAAAAGGCCAAGAAACTCCTCATATTTTACTTTAATCACCATACCATCTTCATTTACGTCTGCGCCAGAAGCGCTGACAGCAGGAGCAATTATCTGCAATTGCAATTTACCTGCATTCAGGCAGTCTCCTTCCTTCAGGGTTCTCACTGGAATTCCGGCCGCTTTTGCTGTCTGTTTCAGTTTTTCCCATGCAGCAGGAGGATTTTCCCACTCAGGCAGATACAAGCATCCCAATTTTACTGAATTCAGTTTTTTTACAGCCATCTCCAATATTTCCTGTACACCACTGATATGATCCTGATCTGTATGAGATATAAAAATTCCATCAATCTGAGAAATCCCCTGATTTTTCAGATACGGTAAAACCTGATATTGTCCCACACCTGATTTGTTTGTGCTTCCACCATCCACCAGAAAGCAATTCCCTTCCGGCGTCCGCAGCACAAGCCCGTCGCCCTGTCCCACATCCAGACAGCTGACAGAAAATGGTTCCGGCTCACGCCATATAAGAATAGACATGGCCAGGCATACAACTACGAAAGCAATTATTTTTCTCTCCCTCTTCCCTTTCTGTGTAAGTATCCAGACTGCTCCTGCAAACAAAATATAATATACAGCCACCTGCCACAGCTTTGGTTGTCCTGTGATCCAGATGCCAAAAGGCAGATTCCCAGATAGTTTACATAACTCTTCATAAATTCCAGCAAGAACCTTTCCAGGCAAAATCACAACACGCCCAACGGAAAAGCTTACACACCCAGCAAGCAATCCAATAACTCCGCTTCCCAGAACAACTCCTACTGTAGGAAGCACCAGCAAATTTAAAAAAATTCCAACCAGTGAAACTTCTCCGAAAAAATATAAGGAAACAGGAAGCATGGTCAGCTGTATTCCTATAGATGCGCCTAAAGCCAGATTTGCTTTGCAAAAACCTCCGGCAAATTTTTCATATATTTGCCCTGTATGTTTTCCTAAAATCATACAGCAAATATTTTTAAACTTTTTTCCAGCATGTCTTTTCCATGCACTCTTTTTTCTCCGCACATTTTCCCCTTTTTCAATACGGGATAAATCCATACTCTTTGTTAATGCAGGAACCACTACGCCAGCTCCTGCTACCGCGCTAAATGACAAAAGGAACCCACTGTTATATAAATATGCTCCTGAATCTCCAAGAATTAACATAGCCGAAACAGCCAGCGCCGTTGGCAGATCATAAATCCTTCCGGTTATTTTCGCCCCTACAGATATCAAAAACATACAGACTGCACGCATAGTAGACACACTTCCACCAGTCATCACGCCGTATTGAAGCAAAATCAACAGGGCAATTATCCCAGACGGCCAGATTCCCATTCCAGTCTTCATCAGAAGATTATAAATTCCCATCCCAATCACACTGATATGCAGCCCCGAAATTGCCAGAACATGCACAATACCAGCCATCTGGTAGCGAAGCTTTACTTCCTCATCCAGACTGCTTTTATCCCCGAGAACAATTGCCTGAAAAACCCCGGCTTCTTTTCCACCAATTCCATTCAGAACTTTACTGAGATATTTCCTTAGATCATTCATACCTTGTCGATAAGCAGAATAATTTTCCGATTTTTTTAACAATTCCGCCTTTTTCATAAAATAGAAAATATGCTGGCTGGCATAATACTGTCTGGCATCAAATTCTCCTGGATTTCGCATCTCACCTACTCTCTCCAGATTTCCAGACACCAAAACAACAGTTCCTGCCGGAACATCTTCTTTTTTCTTTAAAAATACTTTTACATTTTCAATAGATATTTTCTTCGGTTGATTTTCCTTTGATTGATTCTTCTTTGGTTGATAAATCAGATATGTATTGCTAAGATAAACAGATTGTGAAAATTCATTTTCTGTGGTCTGTGTCACTTCTCCGCAGATTGTGACCTTGGGATGTTCCCGGATCCAGGAGTCCACATTTTCCGGAACAGGATTTCCTCTGATCAGTGGAAATCCTGCCCGGTCGGCCACACACATAAGGAGCATCAAGACCAGACACACCATGCAAAGCGGTCTTTTCGTCATTTATAAACTCCTTTAGTATTTCCTTTTATAAGCGTTATTGATTGATTTTTTCAAACACGCTCTAATTCTCTTTCAGGATCAGATCTGTATTTTTACTGAAAAGACTGTACAAAGATGTTCCATCACTTAACTTAGCCTCTGTATCACCTTCGATTGAAATCTGCACTTTATCAGCAGATGTCGTATCCAGAAGAGAATTTACCACGGAATAGATCATGGTGTTCACCGGGATATCAATTCCTGAATCTGAAAAAGCGGAACTAAAATCCACATAGCACACATTATCAGACACCTCTATTCCCAGAATATCCGTATTCTGCGGAATTGTTGGATAATGCCCTTTCACCATCGGTCCTTTGGCAAGCTGTTCCAGTATTACTCTCTCTCTTGGCAGAATTCTCTTATAATATACATTTCTCTGTTCTGCCACAAGATGCTCTCCTGTCTTGTCTGTAAAATACAGAGTAAAAGTATCATACCGATACGCATCTTTATCAGAGCCCCACATTTCTACAAAAGTGTTGCCGTCAAGCAAGCCTACAGCCTGTCCCTTGGAATCGGTAAGCTCCTGATTTCCTATAAAAATCTTTATGCCGGTGATTCCTGGAATCTGAAGAAAAGTTCTTGCCACACCTGCGCGCACCAGAATCTCCCTGGTTCGGGAAATATTACTGTAATCAGCATTAAACTCCAATTCCAGAAGGGATTCATTTAAGCGGTAAGTCACCAGCTGAACTCCTGCTGGAAGCAAAGGCAGGTTCTCTCCGCTGCTCTCCTGTCCATTCAGGATTCCCATTAAATCCTGGAGCATAAATTCTGCACTTTCCTGCTCCGGATAATATCTTGTCTTTGTTACTTTCGTTTCATCTTTGTTCAAGTAATATAGATAGTACTGATTGCTGACACTTTCAGTCTTCTCTCCCTGGCTTTCCACCGAGCATCCGGTAAGAAGGCCAATGATCAGAACCAGAGCCATCGCTGTACTCAACAATTTCTTCATCTGGCACCTCCTACGGAATATATGATAAAGGAATGCGGACAGTAAAGGTAGTTCCCTCGCCTTCCTTACTTGCCACCTGAATAGTTCCATGATGCATGGTCACAGCACTTCTGGTAATCGCAAGTCCAAGACCTGTGCCGCCAATTTCTTTGGAATGGGATTTGTCCACACGGTAAAAACGTTCAAAAATTCTTCCGATGGACTCCTCCGGAATGCCCATTCCGGAATCTGCAACCTTCACATAGAAATATTTATGGTCAGCGTCAAGGGTTACACGAACCCAGCCATCATCCACATTGTATTTAATACCATTCTCAACCAGATTGCTCACGGCAAGAGTAAACTTTACCTCATCCACATCTGCTTCAACAGGGCGGAAACTGTCCAGGATCAGATCAATGTGCCTCTTATCTGCAATTGGACGGAGTCTCTTCAGGATATCCTCCAGAAGCTGATTGATATTCAGGTGCTCCACATTCAGATCAGCTGCTTTCTTATCCATTTTTACAAGAGAAAGCAGGTCTGTGATGATCTTATTCTCCCGATCAATCTCTGCAGTGATATCGCCCATAAACTCCTGATACAGCTCTTTGGGCGCATCCGGCACCCCTTCCTGGCCCACCAGTGAATCGGCAAGTACCTTCATGGAGGTAAGCGGTGTCTTCAGCTCATGGGACACATTGGAAACAAACTCATTTCTGGACTCATCCAGAATCTTCATTCTGGAAAGCATTTTGTTGAACGCATCCGTAATAAGTGCTGTCTCTGTATAATCCGGGACAGAAATCTCCTCATTCTGGTATCCATCCGTCAAATCCTCAATGGACTTGGTAACTCTGGCAAACGGCTTTACAAGAACCGTAGAAAGCACATATCCAAGAAGGACCGCCAGCACAATAATGATTCCTGTGATCAGAAGACTCTTCTGTTCCAGCTCCAGAATATTCTCTGCAATTTCATTGGAGGAAAAGCTGATCAGCATAGCACCCTGAAGCTGCTTCACCTCCGGGCTTTTCACAGGGAGAGCCATCTCAATCTTCTGTGTCTTACTATTATAGCGGCTGGCTTCCTCACCTTTGAAGCATTTGATCACCATAGTGGAGATCAAAGTTTTTCCCTCATCTACGCCATAGGTATCCTTGATAATCCTGTAATCCCTGTCAACTAACAGAATTCTGCCGTCATACACATTAGACAACAACTCCAGCTTGCTGTTTACATCCTGCGAGCTGGAGTCATTCATATAATTCTCTTTAATTAACAGGTTACACAGAATGTCACACTGCTTCTCAACAGTCTGCTTACGGACAGCCACAGCCTTGTTCTCATAGGCCGCCACCATCACATGAGCAACAATGACACTTGGTACGATTCCCAGAATGACCAGAATGATCAGAATACGGAAACGCAGACTTTTTAAGAAGCTTGGTTTCTTTTTCTCTGGCATCTCTTACGCCTGGAAATAATATCCCACACCCCATTTGGTGTGTACATATTTGGGCTCACTGGGATTCGCCTCAATTTTTTCACGTAAACGACGGATATGTACATCCACTGTACGAACATCACCAGGATATTCATATCCCCATACAATATTCAGAAGGTTCTCTCTGCTGTATACCTTACCTGGATTTTTCATAAACAATTCTAATAAATCAAATTCCTTAGCAGTAAGGTTCTTTTCTTTGCCCTTTATGAAACATCTTCTGCTTTCAAGGTCAATTTCCAAATCTCTTGATTTTATAACGTTGCTCTTTGGTTCTTCGTGAGTAACAACTCTCACACTTCTTCTTAATATAGCCTTAATTCTAGCCTTAAGTTCAAGAATATTAAATGGCTTTGTAATATAGTCATCAGCACCATATTCAAGACCCATAATCTTGTCCATATCTTCGCCCTTTGCTGTAACCATAATGATTGGAACATTTGAAAATTCTCTAATCATACGGCATACTTCAAGCCCGTCAATTTTAGGCAACATTACGTCTAAAAGAATAATGGAATAGTTGTTATTTTTAGCAAGATTGAAGGCTTCCTCTCCGTCATATGCCACATCAACTTCCATATTTTCTTGTTCAAGGCTAAACTTTATTCCTTTTACAATTAATTTTTCATCATCAACAACCAAAATTTTGTTTGCCATAATTTCAACCCCTACATTTAATTATTCCTTTTTACACCATTCTATTTTCTGTCATAAAAATATTTTTGTCAACTGTTATTTTAAAATAAAATTAAAAAATCTAAAATAAAAAAGTTTTGTTTTATCTGCCATTGATGATACAATACATATATGAGGTTATTAATTGTAGAAGATGAGGAAAATTTAAGAGAAATATTAAAAAAGAGATTGAAAGGTGAGCATTATAGCGTGGATTCCTGTGGAGACGGCATTGAAGCAATGGAGTACATGGATATGGTGGAATATGATGGTATTATATTAGATATTATGCTTCCGGGAAAGGACGGACTGGAGATTTTGAAAGAAATCAGGGAGCGTGGAAATCAGACACCAGTATTGATGCTGACTGCAAGAGATGCAATAGAAGACAGGGTAAAAGGGCTTGATTTGGGAGCAGACGACTATATGGTGAAACCCTTTGCGTTTGAGGAACTTGTGGCCAGAATACGAGTTATGATGCGCAGAAAGCCGCAGTTTACAACAAACAGGATTGTTTTTGAGAATCTGGTTTTGGATAGAGATATGAAGAAAGTATGGCGGGATGAAAGAGAGATTATTCTGTCCGGAAAAGAATTTATGATATTGGAATATCTGATGCGAAACCCCAATATTGTGCTTTCACGAAAACAGATAGAGGAGAATGTGTGGGATTATGATTTTGAAGGCGGCTCCAATGTGGTGGATGTGTATATCAGATATTTGAGAAAGAAAATTGATGACGGATTTGAGCAGAAATTCATTCACACAGTACGGGGACTGGGATATGTGCTGAGGAAAGACGATTAAAAGAAAATCGTATGGAATTATATAATTATTATATGATGTTGATATAACGGAATGGTGATTAAAATGAAAAAATTGTCGATAAAATGGAAGGTGACTTTGTGGTATACAGGGATTCTTGCTGTCATATTGGGATTCATGTTTGCTGCAATGATAAGCATGTTAAACGAGACTGAATTATCAGTGACAGAAGAGGAAATTCATGGAGCAGTCACCGGCTTTTTGGAGAACATCACTTTTGCTGACGATACCTATTATCTGGACGGAGATACTGATTTTTATTACGAGGGAGTCAGCTTCTGTATATATGATGAGACAGGAACACGGATTCATGGAAATTTACCGGCTGATTTTCCGGAAAATACAGTATTGTGGGCAAATCGTACCAGAAACATCAAAGCAGATGGAAAAGGCTGGATGGTGTATGATTATCTGTGTGAATATAGCAGTGGAAAAACTTTGTGGATCAGAGGGACTACATCCATCAGTAATATAGAAAATTTTATGAGAGTAACCATAATCATATCCGTTATCGCTTTCCCGGTATTAATCTTACTCATTGGCATGGTGGGCTATTTCATGATTAAAAAGACTTTAAAACCGGTGGATGAGATATGTAATGCGGCAGATATTATAAGCGGTGGAAGAGATTTATCAAAACGTCTTCCGGAGAAGAAATTAGAGGCGGAAGTGCGGCATCTGACAAACAGTTTTAATGAAATGTTTGAGAGGCTTCAACAGTCATTTGAAAATGAAAAACAATTTACGTCGGATGTGTCTCATGAACTGAGAACGCCGCTGGCAATTATGATTTCCCGATGCGAAGATCTTTTAAGCGGGGATAAACTGTCAGAGGAACATAAAAAAGATATTGAAATAATACTTCATCAGAGCAGAAAAATGTCAAAACTGGTATCTCAGCTTTTATTTATGACAAGGGAAGAAAAGACAATTGATACGAATACATTTGAAGACATTGATTTGGGAATGTTACTGCAGATGGTTTCAGAGGAAATGCAAATAGAAGCGGATAAAAAATCAATTGTCATCAATACAAATATTGAAGAAAACCTTATGGTTCATGGAGAACAGACATTACTTATGCGTATGGCAATGAATCTGATTGACAACGCAATCGCATATGGGCGGAAAGGTGGAAATGTATTTGTTGAGGCATATACAGAAAAAGATCGTGTGATAGGAAAGGTGTCTGATGATGGTATAGGAATTGCCGAAGAGCATCTTCAAAAGATTTGGAACAGGTTTTACAGGGCAGATAAAAGCCGCAGCAGCGAGGGAACAGGTCTGGGTCTGTCTATGGTGAGATGGATTATCGGCATACATGGAGGAACAATAGGAGTAGAAAGTAAAATTGGAGAGGGAACACAATTTTATTTTCGTCTGCCAAAAGTGGAAGAAGAAATGCAGCAGATGAAATAATGACAGAAAATATTAATTTATTAAAAAGATAAAGTCTGAAACGAATAAATAATTCTCCCCTGTCATACAATTAAATATATTTGATTTGCCAGATGATGATTCCGTATCTGTTGTGGATAACTTTCGCAGGTTATCTCAATTTTTCTATCTGCCTGTTAAATTGAAAAAAAGCCATGAATATCCAATTTTTGTATGCTTATAGATAACGTCGGATGTCAAGG
>ERZ780150.2147-NODE-2147-length-10753-cov-3.748271_pt1 | contig 10753 bp, 10 predicted proteins | sample MGYA00511019_ERZ780150 | MGnify/ENA primary metagenome ERZ780150 (study PRJEB29588, sample SAMEA2151633) | human gut metagenome | biome: human gut; feature: human-associated habitat; material: faeces | place: Denmark | collected 2008/2010 ...
CATTGCCGCAGGCAATCTGGAATGAATTTTGGCTACGTTACTGAGAACGGAGTGAGCAGTAACAAAAAAATCTTATATATGCTACAAATCAACCCTTGCCATATGTCAGATTTTGGCGTATTATTAATAGAGGTTTATTATTTGCGAGGAGGAAAACCATGTATAAGATTTTAAAAGCTGAAACACTGGCAGCTAAGATCCATCTTATGGTTGTACACGCACCGCGTGTTGCAAGCCATTGTCAGCCAGGACAATTTATTATCGTTAAGTTAGATGAGAAGGGTGAGAGAATCCCTCTTACTATCTGTGATTATGATCGTGAAGAAGGTACGATCACAATCGTATTCCAGGAGATTGGTGTATCTACCATCAAGATGGCAGAATTAAAAGCAGGAGATGCATTCCGCGATTTCGTAGGACCTCTTGGATGTCCTTCTGAATTTGTTGCGGAAGATATCGAAGAATTAAAGAAAAAGAAAATGGTATTTGTTGCCGGCGGTGTTGGTACAGCCCCTGTTTACCCACAGGTAAAATGGCTCCATGAACATGGAATCACAGCAGATGTTATTCTTGGTGCAAAAACTAAGGATATGGTTATCCTTGAGAAAGAACTGGGAGAAGTTTCCAATCTTTATGTTACTACAGATGACGGTTCCTATGGCCGTGCAGGTATGGTTACCAAGACTCTTGAGGATCTGGTAACAAATGAAGGCAAACATTACGATGTCTGTGTAGCGATCGGACCGATGATCATGATGAAATTTGTCTGTCTTCTTACCAAGAAGCTTGGCATTCATACAATTGTCAGCATGAACCCGATCATGGTTGACGGAACAGGTATGTGTGGCGCATGCCGTCTTCAGGTTGGCGATGAGATTAAGTTTGCATGTGTAGACGGACCGGAATTCGACGGACATCTCGTTGATTTCGACCAGGCTATGAAGAGAAGCCAGATGTATAAGACTGAAGAGGGACGTGCATTACTGAAACTTCAGGAAGGTGATACCCATCATGGCGGATGTGGACATTGTGGAGGTGACAAGTAATGGCAGATGCAAAGATGTTAAAGAAAGTTCCTGTAAGAGAACAGGATCCAAAGGTGCGTGCAACAAACTTTGAAGAAGTTTGTCTTGGATACAATCAGGAAGAAGCAATGGAAGAAGCACAGAGATGCTTAGGCTGTAAGAAACCGAAATGTGTGGAAGGCTGTCCTGTATCCATTAATATTCCTGGATTTATTGAAGAGATTAAAGAGGGAAAGATCGAAGAAGCATACAAAGTGATCGGATTATCCTCCGCACTTCCGGCTATCTGTGGACGTGTATGTCCTCAGGAATCCCAGTGTGAGGGTAAATGTATCCGCGGAGTCAAAGGTGAAGCTGTTTCTATCGGTAAGCTGGAGAGATTTGTTGCTGACTATGCTCTGGAACATGATATCAAACCTGTTGGAGCAGAAGTTAAGAACGGACATAAAGTTGCAGTAATCGGTTCCGGTCCTTCCGGACTTACCTGTGCAGGTGATCTTGCAAAAGCTGGTTATGATGTAACTGTATTTGAAGCTCTTCATGAACTTGGCGGTGTTCTTGTTTACGGTATTCCGGAGTTCCGTCTTCCGAAACAGAAAGTTGTTAAGAAAGAAATTGAAAAAGTTAAAGAATTAGGTGTTAAATTCGAGACTAATGTTGTTATCGGTAAATCCACAACAATCGATCAGCTGATCGAGGACGAAGGATTTGAAGCTGTATTTATCGGATCAGGTGCCGGACTTCCAATGTTCATGGGTATCCCGGGTGAGAATGCAAGCGGTGTATTCTCTGCCAACGAATATCTTACAAGAAGCAACCTGATGAAAGCTTTTGATGATTCTTATGATACACCGATCGCAGCAGGAAAGAAAGTAGCAGTTGTAGGCGGTGGTAATGTTGCTATGGATGCTGCCAGAACAGCTTTAAGACTTGGTGCTGAAGTACATATCGTATACAGAAGAAGTGAAGCAGAGCTTCCTGCAAGAGCTGAAGAAGTTCATCATGCAAAAGAAGAAGGAATCATCTTCGATCTTCTTACAAATCCGAAGAAGATCAACGTTGACGAGAACGGTAATATCACAAGCATGACAGTGATCAAGATGGAACTTGGTGAGCCAGATGCTTCCGGAAGAAGACGTCCGGTTGAAATTGAGGGTTCTGAGTACGACATCGAAGTTGATACAGTTATCATGTCTCTTGGTACATCACCAAACCCGCTGATCTCTTCTACAACAAAAGGTCTGGAGACAAACCGCAGAAAATGTATCGTTGCAGAGGAAGAGAATGGACAGACATCTAAAGAAGGCGTATTCGCCGGAGGAGATGCTGTTACAGGAGCTGCTACAGTTATCCTTGCTATGGGAGCTGGTAAAGCAGGTGCCAAAGGTATCGATGAATATCTGAGAAATAAATAATAGAAGGAAGATTGCATATAGGAGCATAAGCTTCTTTGAGAAAATCGGAATTTAAAAACAGAATATCCTGACAGGATGCAGAAAAATCTGTGCTTGTCAGGATATTTTTAATATACTAAAAATGAATTTGTCGTGTTATAATTTGAGGGAGACAACGGAAAAGTTTTTGTGACGTACAGCAATTTTGCTCAAATTAGATGACAACCTATTCGAAGATATGGTAAAATAATAAATCAAATGTTTGCAAATTTCCATAGAGTTCTATTGAAAAGAGAACCTTATGGAAATTTGTCATACATTTCAATAAACCTAAGAAGCAAAAATCTATTTTGGAGGAAACATAAAACATATGACGAATTATAACAGCAATGACAATCGATTTGATGGAAGATGCTTCCTTGAAGATGTTGAGATAAAGTTACAAAAACGACTGGAAGAAATAGGGCAGTCTCTCTCTGATGGACAGAAAGAGATTGATAACATGCAGGAATATTACTGGGAAAATTATACGGAGATGGATGAGTATGGTTACGAAGATTACGATAATCAGCAGGCACTCCTGCATCAGGTCAACGCTAATAATGAGAAGCTGCAATTAAAACATAGATTTGAGAAAATGTTAGATGCACCTTTTTTCGGACGTGTCGATTTTATGTATGATGGAGATGACGAACCAGAACCGTTTTATATTGGAATCGGAAATTTTGCTGAAAAGAACGGTATGCAGCCGCTGATCTACGACTGGAGAGCTCCGGTCAGCAGTTTGTTTTATGATTATGATAAAGGCTCTGCAAGCTATGAGGCTCCTGCCGGAAGACTGGATGGAGAGATTCTTTCAAAATGGCAGTTTAAGATTCAGAATGGAGAACTTGTCTATGCCTTTGAGAGTGATACAAAGATCGATGATGATATTCTGAAAAAAGAACTTGGAACAAACAGTGATGTGAAATTAAAAAATATTGTCCGCACAATCCAGAAAGAACAGAATGCAATTATCCGAAATACAAAAGATCGAATCCTTGTAATCCAGGGAGCTGCCGGAAGTGGAAAAACTTCGATTGCTTTACACCGAATTGCATATCTTTTATATCATGAACGCGACACTCTGAAATCATCCAACATACTGATTCTTTCACCGAACAGCGTATTTGCAGATTATATCTCACATATTCTTCCAGAATTAGGAGAAGAGAATATCCGTGAGATGAGTTTTGATCTCTACGCCTACAAAGAGCTTCGAAAAGGTGTCGCAGCAGACTGTGAGGATCGTTATGATCAGCTGGAACGTCGGATGAAGTTTCCGGATGAATCAGCTCAGAATCGTTTTGACTGGAAACAATCCAAAGATTTTATTGGTGAAATAGAAGGTTTCCTTGCGATTCTGGAAGATCGTCTGATGGAATTCAAAGAAATTGAGTTCCGTGGAATGACATTGACAGAAGAAGACTTGATCCAATTGTTCTATTATAAATTCACAGAGACTCCGTTATTGAAACGTATGGACGCTGTAAAAGACTATTTTATCGATTCCTGGGAAACTCTGAAAGGCAGAAATATTTCAGAGGATGATCAGGAGATGCTTCAGATGAAGTTCGACAAGATGTACACAACGAAAGATATTTACACCATTTATAATTGGATGCTCGATGATTGTGGTTGTGATCTGTTGCCGGAAGTTCCGTACGAAAAACGAAAGCTCCCTTATGAAGATGTATTTCCTATGCTCTATCTGAAATATCGTCTTTCCGGTGGGAACTCAACTCATAAGAACATTAAACATCTTGTCATTGATGAAATGCAGGACTATTCGTATCTGCAATATACCATTCTGGAATCCTTGTTTCATTGTAGGATGACTATTCTTGGAGACCGTGCACAGACACTGGATACAAAGCAACAGGATGTATTGAGATTTCTTCCCAAATTACTTGGACGTGAGATCCGAACGATTGAAATCAAAAAGAGTTACCGGAACACATTGGAAATTGCCCGGTATGCGGAAAAAGTCAGTGGAGTATCTGATCTTGAGTTACTGGACCGCCATGGAAAAGAAGTCGTAGAAAAGACATTTAACACAGATACGGAATTGCTTGATGAACTTGTCTGTCATTTAAAATGTCCGGGAGACTTTGAAACTGCTGCCCTGATCACAACAACAGAAGAGGAAGCTTTTGACTTAAGCCGTCTCCTGAAACTTCGTGGTATCAACGTATCCTATGTAGATCGTAACAGTTCCGCATTTAAGAAAGGACTCACAGTAACGACATTTTATCTTGCAAAAGGGCTGGAATTTGACCAGGTTTTCGCACTTCGCGGTGCAAAAGAAAATCCGCTTAAAAATCAGGCGGAATATATTTGCGCAACAAGAGCTCTTCACGAACTCTATGTTTACGAAATTGCTGACAGCTTATCAAAATAACAGTTAACAAGCATGCATGATTAAAATTTATTCAGAAAGAACAGAAAAATGAAGATTACATTAATAACCGTAGGAAAGATAAAAGAAAAATATCTGCGAGATGCAATTGCAGAATACAGCAAGCGATTGAGCCGATACTGCAAACTGGAGATTATAGAAGTAGCTGATGAAAAGACACCTGACCATGCAAGTGATGTCGTGGAAAATACAATTCGCGATAAAGAAGCTGAGCGCATTATGAAATATGTAAAAGAAGATGCCTATGTGATCACTCTTGAGATTAACGGAAAACTTCTTAGTTCCGAGGAACTTTCTGCAAAAATCAATCAACTTGGAATTCAGGGGACAAGCCATATCACATTTATCATTGGCGGATCCATTGGTTTGGGCAAAGAAGTGCTCGCAAGATCGGACTATGCATTAAGCTTTTCCAAGATGACCTTTCCACACCAGTTGATGCGGGTCATTCTGTTAGAGCAGATATACAGAAGTTATCGGATCATCAACGGTGAACCTTATCATAAATAGAGGTCTGTCACAGAAAACAACTGGTATAGGACATCGTGATATATTCATATACTGATGACAAAGGATTTTTATATAAAAAACTTCAATGAACCGAGAGCAGATCAAAGAAAAGATGGTATCCGCAATGGATCTCCCAAAAGATGTGATTCAGAATGCTTCTGTTATAACCATTTTAGGACGAAATGAATTATGCATTGAAAATTATCGGGGCATCATTGAATACACAGATACACTGATCCGTGTGCAGACGCGGGCAGGACAGATCCGGATCCAGGGAAAACGACTCCGGATTCAATACTACACAAATGATGAGATGAAAGTAACTGGAGCATTATCATCTTTAGAATTTACCGAGGGGAGGAATCCGGGGTGATTCATTGCCTGATCCGCTACTTGTCCGGTTATGTGAAGATTCAGATCAAAGGATACTCCCCAGAACGATTTCTGAATCTCTGCTGTTATCACCGCATCCGATTCTGGGGATTGACCCGTATCGGAACAAATTATGAATTATACTTGAGTTTATCTGATTTTCGAAAGATTCGTCCTTATGTCAGAAAAACACATACAAAAGTCATACTAAAAAAACGGTATGGCTTTCCTTTTTTTCTTTATCGCTACCGAAAAAGAAAACTATTCTTTATCAGCATCTTCCTATGCATTTTTCTAATCGATTGTTACTCGCAATTTCTATGGGATATTCATTTTCAGGGAAATAAAAGATGGACCGACACGACCTTGACAACGTTTCTGAAAGAAGAGGGGATTTATCCTGGAATGCAAAAGAAAAATGTAGATTGTCAGGGGATTGTCAAAGCCCTTCGAAAGGAATATAATGATATCGTTTGGGTATCTGCTTCTCTTGATGGCAGCCGGTTAAAAATACAGATAAAAGAAAATGAAGATGCGCTTCCTATCATCTCATCTACTCAGACAGATAAGAGTAACAAGACAGATTCTTTACCTGCTGATCTTGTTGCTTCTACTGATGGAATCATTACAAATTTAATTACACGCACCGGCATTCCCCAGGTACATATCGGGGATTCTGTAACGAAAGGAACTTTACTTGTATCTGGACGGATTGACATCCTGGATGACAGTGGTGAAATTACCGGATATCAATATACGCATGCCGATGCAGATATTTTCGCTGATACACAGATTTCTTATCTGGATATAATTTCCTGTTATCATAATAAAAAAGTATATACAAAAGAAACAAAAAAGTCCGGATTTATTCAAATCGGCTCTGTCCGGTTAGAAACATGGAAGCCAAAAATGTCCGCTACTTCTGAAAAATTGTGTATAGCACATCAGTTAAAACTAGGAGAAAATTTTTCACTTCCTGTTTTTTATGGGCATGAAACAATAAAAAAATACGGCTTCAAGAAAATAAAATATACGAAAAAAGAGATGCAGACAATTTTAAGCAGTCGATTTCGCTATTTTTGTAAAGATTTAGAGGAAAAGGGTATTCAAATTAATGAAAAAAATGTTAAGATATATATATCTGCCGAAAAGGCAACGGCTTCAGGTACGCTCTATCTGAATCAGCAGATTGAAGAGGAAACAGAGACCGAAAGAATAACTTTAGAAAGGAACGAACCGGATGAGTCTGTCGGAACTGATCATTGATATTCCGGCTGAATACGAGATAAATGTATTTGGCCAGTTTGATACTTATATAAAGAAAATAGAAAGAACTTTTCATGTCACATTGATTTCACGTGACGGTGCAACCAAGATTGTAGGAGATACAATTGCTGCACAGAAAGCCCAGCGTGTACTTACACAGCTTGTAGAACTTGCTAAACGAGGGAATACGATTACGGAACAGAATGTAGACTATGCAATCTCGCTCGTATTTGAAGATCAGGAAGAAGCCCTTGTTTCTATTGATAAAGATCTGATCTGTCATACACTTCAGGGAAAACCTATAAAGCCAAAAACATTAGGTCAGAAAAAATATGTTGATGCAATTCGAAATGGAATGATCACTTTCGGTCTCGGACCTGCCGGAACAGGAAAGACCTATCTTGCGATGGCAATGGCAATCACAGCATTCAAACGCGAAGAAGTAAGCAGAATCATCCTGACGCGCCCGGCAATTGAAGCCGGAGAGAAGCTTGGATTTCTTCCGGGAGACCTGCAAAGCAAGATTGATCCGTATTTAAGACCTTTATATGACGCGCTTTATCAGATCATGGGAGCTGACAGTTTTCTTAAGAATTCTGAAAAAGGATTGATTGAGGTTGCTCCTCTGGCATATATGCGCGGGCGTACTTTAGATAATGCGTTCATTATCCTTGATGAAGCACAGAATACAACGCCGGCCCAGATGAAGATGTTCTTAACAAGAATTGGTTTTGGATCCAAAGTTGTCATTACAGGTGATTCTACGCAGAAAGATCTTCCATCCGGAACAATATCCGGACTTGATGTTGCTGTAAAGGTTGTAAAAGATCTGGAAGGGATCAACATCTGTACGCTGACAAGCAAAGATGTTGTAAGACATCCATTAGTTCAGAAAATTGTAAAAGCATATGAGGACTATGAGAAGAAATCGTCCAGACCGAGAGAAAACAGGAGGAAAAAAGGATGAGTCTTTTTATCGAAGAAGAGGGGAATATAAAGTTAGACTTTGATACAGAAGAGATTGCCGCATTAGTTATTGACGCTGCATTAGAACTTGCAGACTGTCCTTATGAAGCAGAGATCAATCTTCTTTTAACAGAGAATGCCCAGATTCACGAAATGAATCTGGAACAACGTGGAATTGACCGCCCAACAGATGTACTTTCTTTCCCTATGATCGAATACGAAGAACCGGGAGATTTTTCCGTGATTGATGAAGAAAGTGCAGAAGCCTTTAATCCGGAATCCGGAGAATTGATGCTTGGTGATATCGTTATCTCAAAGGAAAAAGTGTTATCCCAGGCTGAAGAATATGGACATTTACCCAAAAGAGAGTATGCTTTCCTGATTGCACACAGTATGCTTCACTTATTTGGATACGATCACATGGTTGATGAAGAACGTGTTGTCATGGAAGCGAAACAGAAAGAAATCATGGAAAAAGTCGGTATTTTCCGCTGATAGGATACATATATTAAATAGATTTTAAGGAATGGGACACTAGGAGGAAGTTATGTCTGAAACTGAGGCACAAACAACGAAAAAACGAACGAAAAAGGATGATTATATTGTCCAGGGTTCGATACTTGCAGCAGCAGCTGTACTTACAAAAATCATAGGCGTAGTCTACAGGATTCCGCTGACGAATATTTTAGGAGATGAAGGAAACGGATTTTATGGATATGCCTATCAGGTCTATGCAATCGCTCTGATGATTTCATCATTCAGCCTTCCGACTGCCGTATCCAAGCTGGTATCGATCCGACTTGCAAAGCGTCAGAGACGAAATGCATTCCGTGTATTTATCTGTTCACTTGCTTTTGCAATCGGTGTTGGATTATTCATCTCGCTGACAATCTTTTTGGGAGCAGGACTGATTTCAACACATTTAATGAAATCTCCACTTAGCGTTTACGCACTGCGGGTTCTTGCCCCGGGACTTCTGATCGTTGCAGTCATGGCTGTTATCCGTGGATATTTCCAGGGAATGGGAACAATGCTTCCAACAGCTATCTCGCAGATCATTGAGCAGGTATTTAATGCCGTGATCAGTATTGTCGGCGCAAGTGTCCTCTTTGGCATCGGAACAAAAGCAGGAGAAAAATCCGGAGAAGAGCTTCTCGGACCTGCTTACGGTGCTGCCGGAAGTACACTTGGAACGGTTATCGGCTCTTTATCTGGATTGTTATTTCTTTTGTTTGTCATTTTTTTATATAAAAACATAATACGCAAACAGCTTAAAAGAGACCGCACCCAGAATGTTGAAAGTTATTCTTTCCTTCTGAAAGCATTACTTTTAACAGCAATCCCCGTTGTATTCAGTACCGCTGTATATAATATTAACCAGATTATCGACCTTACAATCTTTAATCATGTTATGGAGTCACAAGGCTATGTAGAGAAAGAATATATGGCTCTTCAGGGTATTTACACTGGTAAATACGACACCCTGATCAATGTCCCGATGGCAATTGCGAACGCACTTGGAACATCTCTTGTGCCAAGTCTTACAGCTGTTGTTACAGCAGGTACAAAGAAACAGGTTCACAATAAGATTAACCAGACTTTACGTCTTACAATGGTAATTGCTATTCCAAGTTGTATCGGTTATTTTGTACTTGCTTCCCCAATTATGGTTCTGCTGTACAATGACTCCAGTGCAACACCGGCGCGTCTGTTGATGGCAGGAGCTATCGTTGTTGTACTGTATGGACTTTCCTCTGTAACGAATTCCATTCTTCATGGATTAAACTACATGACAAGTCCCGCAAAGAATGCTGCAGCAGCTCTTGGAATTCATCTGGTAGCATTTGTACTGATGATGACTGTATTCAAGATGAACGTCTATGCACTGGTGGGTGGAAATATTGTATTTGCACTTGCAATGAGTATTTTGAACCTGCTCAAGATTCGAAAAGTCAGCGGCTTCAAAATCGATTTTGTAAGCACTTTCGGAAAACCATTCGCTGCAGCAGCAGTGATGGGCATTGTAACTTTCGGCGTATTCAGACTGTTTGATACACTGATCGGCGGTCGTGTAATTCCAGTATGCATTTCACTGTTTGTAGCAATACTTGTTTATGCGGTTGTTATGTTGAAGATCGGAACACTTTCTGAAGATGATATCCTTGATCTTCCAATGGGTGGACGGATCCTGAGAATTTCTAAGAAATTCCATCTGCTTCCAGCCGTAAAAGTAGAAGAATAAAAAAAATAAAAAAGCCAATACTGTATGAAAAAAGGAGCGATTTGCGATGAAAAAATACATGATTGGCTTTTTTTCTGTTTTATTTCTGATTACCGGATGTTTGATTGCAGGTTATCAGGTTAGTTACAACAATCTACTGAAAAAGGAAAAAGCTATAGAACTGGCTAAAAATGAAAAAAATGATTCCATTCAAACCAGACGCAGTTCAGCCAAAGGAGAGTCTGTTTCAGATGATGCCTATTATCTGAAAGAGCTGCATGGATATGTTGCGGTCTATCTGCAAGATGGGACAACCCTTTACGAAACAACCAGCCTATCCGTAAATAATCTGCCGGATGAAGTACAACAGAATCTGAAAAATGGAATCTATCTTAAGTCTGCCGAAGAACTGTATGGTTTTCTTGAGAATTATTCCAGTTAAAAAGTGGACGAAGTGCACAGAATCGTGTATAATACAGAGTCAGCGGAAAGAATATAGAATCCCAGACATTTCAGGAATGGGAATTAATTATCGTAGAGG
>ERZ780150.2153-NODE-2153-length-10718-cov-7.092751_pt1 | contig 10718 bp, 6 predicted proteins | sample MGYA00511019_ERZ780150 | MGnify/ENA primary metagenome ERZ780150 (study PRJEB29588, sample SAMEA2151633) | human gut metagenome | biome: human gut; feature: human-associated habitat; material: faeces | place: Denmark | collected 2008/2010 ...
AAGGTACTGTTGATCGCCTGTAATTCGCTGTCAATTCGCTCTAAATCGTTGAAATTCTTAATGTCAACACCGATTGCCGAAATGATCGGTTCTTTCGTCAGTCGTTCCATACCCGCTTCGCTGACAAAGATGATATTCGGCACAATTTGAATGTCCTTGCGTCTGCCAATACCTTCTGAAAGAGTATTATCATAATCATCATAGTAAAAAGCTCCGCCAATTTTGAAATCAGTTGCCTTGCCGTCTGTACTGTCGGCAGTTAGTGTCAATGTTTCACCCACTAAAGCGGTATTAGGAGCGTTATATTCGGTATCTTTTCCTGCAATCGCTGTTTCGCCACGCTTAAATGCTTCCATGTCAATAGGCGTATCAGAATGCTCTGCATTGTATTCTTCCAGTACCCTGTCGTCTGGAAGTGTTGTAATATAGCAGCCGTAGTCACCGGCATCAGCATACCCTTTAAGTGCCTCTATCATTTGTTCATAGGACTGCCCTTTGGATTTATATCTACTATCCTCATATTGGATTTTCATAAAGCCTTCTAAAGCGGTTTCATCAAAGTCAATACCTGCCCAGACTGTCTTTTGAATATCTACATTTTCAACACCGTCGATTTGCTTAATCTGTTCCACAAAATGTTCGTCGAATTGAGGTACTTCCTTGTTGAGTTGCTCAGGCTGTTCAAATTGAATATCATTGTATTCAAAGTTATAATCCATGTATTCCTTAATAAAGTTCTCAGCCGACATACTGCTTATAACTCCATTTACACCTAAAATCATAGTAATTCCCATAAATAAGGACATAAACACAAGGATAGCCCGCTTTTTGTCACGGAACACATTATGAAATGCCATCACATGCAGCTTGCCACCATTAGTGGAATTTCTGCTTTTTGTTTTCTTCGGTGCAAAATTCTGAAACTTCAATGCTTCTATTGGCGAAATTTTTGCAGCCGCTTTTGCAGGAGCATTGCAGGCAATCCAAACAGTTACCGCCGAAAAGAGAATGGACAGAATATAGATAGATGGATGGAAAAACACTTCGGCATCCATCATCGACTTGCCCTGTTCAAAGCCCTCGTTCAAAACAAAGGGAACAATTCCAAAGGAAACAGCGGTGGCTAACACAATACCAATCGGGATACCAATGCAGGCAAACTTAACTGCCTGATTTTTTACCAGTGATTTAATCTGTTTTTGCGTTGTTCCAAGCGTTTTCATCAAACCGTAAAAACGGGTATCCTTTGAAATGGATATATACAAAACATTGTAAATAAGCAGATAGCCGCTGCCAATGATAAAGAATACCAATAGAATTACCATTGCGATAACTGAACCGCTTGATGATTTCATGGAAACCGCACCGCCGAAAGATTGATTTTCGTTAAGCTCCACATCTTTTTGAATACGATAAAAATCATCGGGCATTTTATTCAGCGACAAAGAAAGAACGCCGTCCTCTGCCATTGTATAACCTGCATTTTTGCAATACGCTTCGGAAACAAAGCCCATTCCCGTACCTGTATAGGAAGGAAACCATCCGCTTAATGTGAAATTTTTTTCCTGCTGACCGTTTTTATCATAATAGGACAGAGGAATTTCCATATTCAGCTTCGGCTCTTTCATTCCAAGCTGTGAAAGAGCATCCTCTGACAGCATAATTTCATTTTCATCTGAAGGATATTTCCCTTCTATATCTTTGATTGTTTCTTTATAGTGTTTTTCCCATTCCGTAGGGTCGTAATACGAAAGTGCGATAGAAAGATCACGCCCCTCGTCGTTCTTCTCAGCAACCGAGCCGACCATATACTGCGTACCGACAGTTTTAACATATTCCAAATTCTTAATCTGCTGTTCCTGCTTTTCTGTCGGCATCGCAAGGGACGCATTAGCGGTTGTGCCTGCGGTACGCACCTGCATTAACTTCATATTTTCCATATAGTTAATGCCCAAACTAAACACAGTTGTAATCATAAAGGTAGTGAGAACGATCGCAAACACCGCAAACAGGTTACGAATACGGTTTGCTTTCATCATTCCCTTTTCCACTCTCTTAACTGCTTTTTTATTTCGGTTAGCGTGCATATCTGACACCTCCCGAAACAACCTTGCCATCCTCAATGCGGATTGTACGGTCTGCCATTTGAGCGATTTCCTCATTGTGCGTGATCATAATGGTGGTTTGGTGGAACTGACGGCTGATCGATTGCATCAGCAAAATAACATCCATACTTGTTTTTGAGTCCAGATTTCCCGTCGGCTCATCACTAAACTGTACCCCTATCCCCTTATGCCTTGAAAATAGGGGCTTTAACGGTATGTACATTTGTGTACTGTGTACATTTTCTTTATACGTTAAAAGCAAGCAGATCTTTTCTTTCCAGAAGTCCCCACTTGCTTTTATATATTAATAATACTTATGTCCATTGCTTGCTGCAATACATTTTTGTTTTAATTCTCGGCTTATTTCAAACCTTTCATAATATTCATCTGATTCTGTTTCAAATGCATATTTATATACTTTCACAACTTCTTCGCAATTACTTTGAAATTGACTTTCTTCAACTGTACTATTTCCATCTCCAATCAATCTATTTACAAATCTCTGGTAAGCTTTTAACTCTGGTAATACGCTTGCAACAAAAGTACTTTTCCCCTCTAAAAATTTTTTCTTTTCTGGAATATCAATAATATCAAGTAATATAATACATGCTACAAATAGTGATATAAAATATGACTCTGAACTTATGTATGTTCCTGTAGAACTTGGTACTGATTCAATTCGACTCTTGTAAATCAGTTTATCTCGCAAAGATAAGTGATAATAGTCACTCAACTCTTCCGCTAGTTGATGCAACCAATATTTTCTCTCTGTTCGTTGTTCAGAAAATTCTATTGACTGTTTTTGATACCGATCCATTACTGGAAGATTTATATTCACATCAAAAAACTTATTCAAATATCTGGTTGCATCAAATCCACTTCCATAATAACTTGTTATGGTATGTATTAACTGCTCCTTATTAAGAGACACCACGAAAATCACACGCTCATCATCAAAATAGTGTTTGATTCTCTCCAACATTTCTATGGCAAAAGATGGTCTGCAGCGATCCAATTCATCAATAAATATAATCAGTTTCTGCGCTCTTTCTACAATAATGTCATTGAAGATTCCTTTTACTCGTTCCCGGATTTCTTCCTCAGTCTGTACAAGTGATAAAATATCTACCTTTTTCACTTGTAGCTTTTCAGCTACTGTAAATGGATTCATCTTAAATTCACCTAATGAAATAGGTAACGTTGACAATGCTTTTATTAGTTTTTCACTAATTTTTTCAGAATCTATTTTCGTATCATAAACTCCCTTGCAAGTCTTTGTCATGACTAACAACAGGGACATAAGTGGATCGCTATGATTATCATACATCCATGCATTATAATAGATTGGCAAATAAGAATGCTTCAAATCTATTTTAGCCATCATTTCATTGTCCTTCAAATATTCATAAGATGGAATTTTCTCAATCGGATTTTCTTCATCTGCCCGTTGATTTGCCAACACATATTTTAACACTTCTTCAATCTGTCGGACAAAAAATGTCTTTCCATCTCCCCATTTCGCATCCAAGCTAATGCAGGCACTTTCATCTATGAGTTCTAACCCATCTATAAACTCTTTTATATCTTTATTTCTCCCAAAAGTATTGTTCTTTATGGATGTCCAGATATTTATATCCGTTGCTTCCTGAACATATTTCTTCATATATTGTATTCTCCTTTATCATGAACTCCAATTATGGCTGAATATAATTAACATCTCTATTGTCTCACACAATCTAAACATCAACAATACCTTTTTATTTCAACAACTACCAGCAGGCACGTTCTTCTCGCCCCTGCCAGCCGCTGATTATTTTCTTCTTCATTAAAAATTCTTGATCAGATTCAAATCTCTTTTATTTAATGCCTTTCGCATTGCTTCATTTTCTTTCCGTAATGTCTCGTTCTCTCTTTTTAGTTTTGCTACCTGCTGTTCTAATTGCAGGATACGGCTGTCCATCGCCATATCTAAAATCTTTCTTCTTTTATCTACCATACTTGCTTGTACCTGCAAGGCATAATCTACTGCTTTTCGTACTTCCGGATTCTTGTAGAAAAATCCTCTGGACAACCCGGTCTTTTGTATCAACTTGGGGACTGTCACTTTATCCTCTTCTTCAATCATCTCCTGAATTGCCAATTTTGCCCGCTGGATTTTTTCCACACTCTGCTTATGATTGACCTCCAGCATCTTATCATATTTGCTCATACTCTTTCCCCCATCCTGCCAGGTTCGCCCGGATCATCCGGCTCATCTCTGCTCTGATTTCTCTTGTTTCATCTGCAATGATCTGAAGACTCATCTTTCGGTAAAATTTCACATTCTTTACCGACGTATGCCCCAGTAGTTTTGCGATGGTCCAATCATCCAGATGCATCTCCGTTAGTCGGATGCCATATACATGGCGGAACATATGCGTTCCAAAGCCGAATAATTCGCCGTTATCATCCCGCAGGTCTTTTTTCTGAATAATGTCCATCACTCTATTTTGAACGGTATTATACTGCAAAGGTTTCCGGGTATTTTTCTCATCTACAAAAATGTAAATCGTATCTCCATACATTTTCTCAGTGTACTCAATTGCTTTTTCGATCAGCAGTTCCAATTCTGCACTGATGGGTTTCACAAATGTGTTGGTTTTCATCTGTCTGATCTGAATCATGGGATGCCCATTCTGGCGATACAAGCAGTCCCTCTGAAGAGTTAACGTATCGGAGATTCTTGTCCCCAACATTTGGTGAATGACCATGAGTCGCTCAATCTGTTCATCCAGTTCTGCAAGCGCTGCATTAAAACGAATCAGCTCACTGTCTGAATAAGATTTCAATTTAGGCTGCACTTGTTTGGGAAGGTCACTGGTCAGGAATAAACTTTCCAGATGCGAATATCCATATAACTTCCCGATGGTTTCCAGTATCCCTCGGAGTCTTGTCAGATCCATTCGGTAATTGTTCACACCCTCTGCTTCTGTTGCAAGGTATGTCAAATATTCTTCCAATAATTCCCGGTTCATTTCTTCTGCGGAATGGATGTCGGGATATTTTTCTTTCAGATATATGGACAACCTCCGAATGGCTGTCATTTCTTTGCTGATCGTTGCAATCGCTTCATGATGTAAATGCTCATAAACTGCTTTTTTCGTTTCTTCCCGCAAATCCGTTTGAATAATCGTTGTAAAATTCAAAGTCTGATAGTTTTTAATCAGATTCTTTTTATAAGGAATGTCCAGATTCTCTAATGTCCAAATGTCTTTCTCAATTTCATCCTGTTCCTCTTCCTCTTTTGTAAATTGATATGCCTTCCGCGCATAAGTGATGAGGCTTGATGGCAATGTCTTTTCTTTCCCATATACGCTGACTCCCGGTACTGTCAGTTTCTGTCCATGTTCCAGAAGCCAGCTCCGGATTTTTAACAGCCATTGCTCCCATTCAAGTTCCTGTAAACTCTCTACCTGGATATGCTTATCCTTCAACACCATGCAAAATCTCTGATAGGTCGCTCGTTCTTGTATCATCGTTGTCAAAGCACATTGTTGACTTCGTTCCTCAATAAATGAACGGAATTCTTTTTGGAGTCCTTTCGTTGGAAGTAGACCAAAATCAAAACAATGGGATTCTTTTACATTCTTTTTCTGTTTTTCATCTGCTCTTGCATAGCAGTTCAAATCTATTAGATATACTTTTTCATCCATGGAACTCTCCTTTCATCAGTTCCGCCGCAAAGCTGTGGGTTTCTTCCTGGAAGTATGCTTCACTGGCTTTTTCCAGTTTCTTTGGCATATAGTCCACATACTGTCTGGTCATTTCTTCATATTCATGCCCCAGATAATCCCGCACTGCCTGGAGGGAAATTCCGCTATCATAATACAGCGTAGCCAGATTATGGCGGTAATCATGGGATTTGAAAATATATTCCCCGTTTGCAATCTGATATTTCTCACAGTATTTCAGCATCTGATACCGGAAGGTTCCATATCGGAAGGCGCCACCTGTCTGATTCTGAAACAAATATTCTTCCGGTCCAATCTGATATTTCTTTTTATACACCTGTACCAGTTTGTACAATGCTTCCGGAATGGGAATCCGCTTATAAGTTTTCATTTTTACCTGATAGACCTTCAGCCAGTAATCTCCATCCTTTTCTTCATAACCATCACCTGTCAGGGTACACACTTCGCTTCCCCGGATTCCGGTACACCATAGATGAAGGAACATCAGTCGGAGATGTTCTGGGAATTCTGCCAGCTTAGACAAAATTTCCGTATATACTCCTTCTGGTACGCTGCGGTCATTGTGGACATGCACTTCTTTCTGAAGATAATATTCATACCGGAAGGGAATCTTTTTCAGATATCTTTTTACTACGAGGAAGTTGTAAAACTGCAGGATCATAAAAATTCTTCCGTTTGCTGTTTTTTCACGAGTATCCTGTCTTTGAATAGATTCCAGATATCTCTGAATTTTCTCTGCCTCCACTTCATAGATTGGCTTTTCTTCTCCATTAAAATATACCAGAAATGTGCGAAGTTCCAGTAGCTTGATTCGGATGGTGCTGAGGCATAAATCTGTGATTCCAAACAGATACCGCAAATATTTTTGCAAAATCTTTTGATTCTCCAAATTTGTCACTTCTTTAAAGGACACCAGTTCTATAGGTTTGCTGGGGTTTATCCGTTCTTTAGAAAAATGGAAACGTTCCAAAAACCACACGTTTGCTTGCCAATGAATTTCTGGTGCCTGTATAAACAATATCTTTCTGCTCGTTCGCAGGATGCCAAATACAGCACGTTTCTTTCTCCCTTTAAGCTCTTCCGCAAGTTCCTGTTCAAACTGCTGTTCCTCAGCCAGTGTCATGGTTTCAATATCCGTCACTTGATGGTTCACACAAAATTGATAAAACCTTCGCAGTGCCAGCAGCTTCTCTTTTCGCATCTCTCCTTCGTAGGTATGTATCACCACTTTCAATACCGTAAAAATCTGCATTTTCAAATTTCTCGGACACTCCAGTGTAAAATCCCACAACAGTTCCTTTCCGTCTTTGCTTGCCAGAAAAGATTCTGCAACTTCCACATCCGGATAATGGGTAAGGCACATCCACTGATCACGATACTCTGTAGTATATTTCCTCTGTCCTGCCAGCGTTTTTAGTTCTTCCTTCATCCGATGGATAAAAATTCTGTCGAATCCCCGAAGGCAAGTAATCGGTACATGAACGGTTTCATTTCTTTCCAGATACCCTTCATACCGGACTCTTAGGGCTGCATTCATCTCCGAAATATCAGTAATTCCCGCTTCTATCAGGAACTTCTTTACCCTGTTTCGTATTGTTCCATTTACCTCTGTACAGGCATCCACCTGCTCACAGATTTTTTGTTCCAGTGCTTCCCGCTTTTCCTGATCTTCATATACATATAATTGATAAGCGGGCATGTCCTTCACCTCCTACAGAAGTTTCTCCACATCATAAAGTACGGAATGTTTTGCATAATATTGATCGCTGGCTTCCATAAGCTGGTCATCTACAATGTTCAGATATTTGATGGTCGTGTCGGTGTGTTTATGTCCATACGCCTCACTGATCATTTCCAGCGGCCATCCAGCATCCCGTCTCATATTCCCGAAATATCTCCGCAGCATATGGGGTGTCGTATGGATACCCGTTTTTTTCTCCATCCGTTCCAACATTCGGTAGACCGCATCCACCTGCAATGCTTTCCCTTTCGTCTCCCCTTCGATGTTTACAAACAACATCTGCTGATGCTGCAGAAGTTCCCGGTATTTTGACAGATAAAACAGTAAAAACTGAAAGGTGGCATCACTAATCTTAGCTTTTCTGTAGGCGGCATTCTTTGCCCTTGCCCTGTTCTCATTGTCATCCCGGAAAAATACCCGGATAGTATGTCGCTCATAATCAATATCCCTGGTATAATCCACACCTAGAATCTCACCGATCCGGTATCCTGTCTCTGCCAGCAGCATGATAAGAAGCTGATCCCTGCAATTGGTACACTGCTTCAAAAGTTCTAAAATTTCATTATGCTCTGCCGGACGGACATTTCGTTCTTCCTCTTTCAGATATCCATTAAATGACCGGAACCGCAGTTTCCTTTTCACGCCGATAGAATCATGGGTGGTAAAGCTGTCATAATATAACACTTTCAGTCTTTCCATATCTGCTTCCAATTCTAAAAAGCAGAAAAACCTGAACACGTCTTTTAAATACGCATTACAGGTTTTATTGCTTGGCAGTTTCTCTTTCTTGTCATTCAAATGCTTTCCAACTTTCAGCCAGTGGAGAAATCCCACATAATGTTCATATTGTTCCTGGAATTCCTGTTCCGCCACTTGGGACAGTTCCAATTCTGTTTCATTCAGATATTCCAAGTAAAACCGAATGGATTTTGCCCTTCGGCCAACAGTATTCGGGGAACGGTTTGCTCTGATCAAATGCGTCAGATATTTTGACGGGAGCAGCACCATCTGCCAGCTCTGGCGATCCCGGATCAAGAAATATTCCTTTTTCCCTTCCCAGATATGTTCCACTGCATATCGTGCCATTTTGCTCACCGTCCTTTCCTCTAACGCTATACACAGTATATCCACTTCATGCCAAAATAGCTATTCATCAATACCAACAATCCCTCCAAAATCACCTCAAAAACTGTACTAAACTTTTCCTGTAAAAATGTCCAAAAACGAAGCACAAGCAACAAGGCTGGAAAGGGGATTTCTTCTGTTACAAATAATATTCCACACCTTTCCGGCTGCGGATAAAATCCTGCACCTCTCTCAATTCTTCAGCCATCTGACAGGGTGGAAGGGCACACATCACATCTTCATGATACTTTCCGCCTTTTACAGCCCGAAAATCTAAAATAGAAACCACACAGGTATCTGTTTCTGTCCGGATGGCACGTCCAAACCCTTGCCGCAGTTTCTTCTGCATATCCGGCACAATAATCGCCTGGATATAATCTTCCAATGATTCATAGGTTTCTTTCTCCGCCTCGCTGATAGGATCTGGCACTGCAAAAGGCAGCTTCACGATAATCAGCGAAGATACCATATCCCCCGGAAAGTCCACCCCTTCCCAACAGGAGCCGGCTGCAAACAGCACCGCATTCTCCATCGTCTTAAACCGCAGGATCTCTTCCTGGGAATGTCTCCATACTTCTACCATCGGAAAGGGAATCCCATCCCTTAATATCTGGTACACGCTTCCCATCAATGTATAGGAAGTGAACAAGACCAGCGTATGCCCGTAAGTAGAACAGATCAGGGAATGGATCTGTCCTGCCACCATCTCAACTTCTTCCCTGCTTCCTCTTTTACACTTCCGCAAAGTTTTTGGAAGATATAACAGACAGTTTTCTTCATACGCAAACGGGGATTCTGCCACATAAGACTGTACATCTGTACGTCCTTCCAGTCCGGTCATCTGCAAAGTGCGTGTAAATCCTTTTCCTGCTTTCAAAGTTCCACTGGTCAAAATAACAGACAGTGCTTGCTCCCGGTCCCAAAGCATTTCCCGCAAGAGCTGTGGAATCTCCCGGCTGGCTGCGCATAAGATCGGAATCTTTTCTTTATCCATACGCAGATGGAGCACATACTTAGAATTTTTCTGTAAAAAACACTCCAGTATTTCTTTTGCCTCCTGAAGCCTGTTTAACACCCACTTTGGCACTACTCCTTTTAGCTGTTCCATCATTCTTTCAATCATCTGGATTCCCTCCCATAAACAAAATTCGCATTCTCCGGTCAACTGAAAATTTTCCTTTATGCCATGGGAAAATATGTGACTTTCCCTGATAATCGTAAAAATACTATACATCTCGGCTTTTAAAGTTCTGGCTTCCACATTCTGATGTTCCCGTTCCAGATAATAAGCGATCTCCCGGATATCATCCATACATAAATTCTTCCCAAACATCTGCCTGGCCGCCTCCGGAAGTTTATGCGCTTCATCCACTACCAAAGCCCGGTAATCCGCCAGCAATGGTTTATACTCTTCCCTCCGGTGGAATGCATCTGCCAGTAAATAATTGTGATTACAAATCTGAAGGAACACATCCTGCTTTTTGGATTCTTCCAAGTATCGCTGATAGCGGCACGTCTGCCTGCCCGGACATTCCCTTGGACAGAACTTCGGCACACACACCAGCCTTCTGTCAAACCCACTCAAATCCTTTACGGTATCCATATCATAATGTTTCCGCAGAGACAGCAGTGCTTCTCTTTGGACTGCGTTCTTCTGCTTGTGACGGATAGCCTCGATTCTTTGTTCCAGCCTGTTATCACAGACAAAATGTTCTTTTCCTTTCCGTACCACTGCCCGAAGTGGTGTCTGAATAATGCCCTGTTCTACCAAAACTCTTGATAAAAACGGAACATATTCGGACAAGATTGCTTTTTGCAAGGCAATGCTGGAAGTAGAGACTACCACCGGATGCTGTTTTGGCAGGCTGTTTCGTTCCATTAGTATGGAATATTTCCTCATCAACACACAAGCTACCAGATAGGCATACGTCTTGCCAATTCCTACCCCTGCGTCACACAGCGCAATTCTTTCTCCCAGCAAGGTATCTAACATTTCATGGCACAAGCGGATCTGTT
>ERZ780150.2156-NODE-2156-length-10683-cov-3.576120_pt1 | contig 10683 bp, 7 predicted proteins | sample MGYA00511019_ERZ780150 | MGnify/ENA primary metagenome ERZ780150 (study PRJEB29588, sample SAMEA2151633) | human gut metagenome | biome: human gut; feature: human-associated habitat; material: faeces | place: Denmark | collected 2008/2010 ...
CAAACTGGAATGAAGTGATAGAGACGATGAGTGATGATAAGGATGATTATAATACACTTTATAACAATTTGAAGCTGGAAGGTCAGGTTAAATTGAATGAAGAAGGGGAGTATCCGGTGACGTTGTATACGGTGGATACGGATGGAAATAAATCTGTGGTAAGAAACTTAGTGGTCAAAGTTAGTTAGATATTAAATTTAAAGTGGTGTTTTTTTTAAAATTTTTAGATGTTAGTCCGTAAATGTGTTGGTAAGGCCATATAGCCAATACCCCAGTCATTCTTACATCTTTATTATATCAATACTTAGACAGGTTATTAACATATTTACGGACTACCACCAATTTTTAATATTTGATTTCTATTGCATAGTACTGTTTCCCGTTGCAAAAAAGATTACTCTCGTGATAGGCAACCTGAATATGCTTAAGGTATCTTCTGTGTATAATCGATATCCAAACTCTGAAGCGCGCAAACTCCTAAAATGATTGGATACAGATTACACACCACAACATGGCAATTGGCTTGATATGGCAGAGATAGAACTGAATGTAATGACCCGCTAATGTCTATCAAGATGTATAGAAGCATCTTCATGGAAGGAGAAACACAATGAAAATAGTTCAAAAATCACATAACATTTTCAAACAGAAGATACTCGTAAAAAACTGATATCTCTATACTAGTAACATAACAACAAGATATTTGATTTCTTCCGCCCAGTCAAATGCGATTCGGTGTTCCTGTATTGTTACATGACGCCTGCAACCCTAAGGAGTTATAAAAAGTAAAAATATTACACATACCATTTCGGATATGTTTGAAATCTTTTTTCAGGTTATTACCAGTACGTAAGGGAAGTGGCCCTTATATTAATAGGTAAGCTTTCTTATTTATGTAGACAACCGACATTTCAAGAGCATACGGAAGTTCATATATGTCCAGAATATGTTGCTATTGCAGCACTGACCAACTATGACACTACAAGTAAGAGAGCAAAGATGAGGAGCATGAATACCACCTTCAACTGACGTTTTATGAGAATAGAAGGTGTATATGATAATGTCTATGCCACAAAATTAGTGAGGGATGAGGACGGGGATTACCATGGAAAATGAGTTACTCACAAGAAAAAAGAGGTCTTCAGTGCAGCAAAATTAGTAAAATTATCACCTCGTAGCATATCAACACCCTCGTATGTTTATCTAACGATTTTCAGTAACTCTAAAACCGGTATTTTGAATAGACATAGGGTGAGGAGTGCTATCGTAGAAAAACAGCAGGTAAACATCAAATAACACTAAATTCATCCTCCCGAAACCTCAGCAGCAAATAGAGCTGAAAAATTATGTGTCTGACGATATAAACAGAATAGAACGTGTTTACACACCTTTGGCATGTGTATCCAAGCTTAGTTTGGTGAGTTAGAAATCGGTATTTTGGATAGTTAGGGTGTTGAGAGTGCTATCATGGGATGTGGGTCTCTGGGAACACAGATGATGGATATGGAGAGCCGGAAAGACTTATAAATAAAAGGTTTATCAGGATTGTGGATGCTTGAATACAGCGATTGCGATATAAGAAGTCTTTTATCCTAAATATTTTATTGAGAAAAGCAGGGAAATAATTATCACAATAAAGTTAATTTGATATAGCAGGGATTGTAAGACTGTGATAGTTGAGGATTTGTGATTGCAATGTGAACAGGTCTATATCCAAATCACTTTATTGTGAAAAAAATGAGATCTGAAGAAAAGAATGAGATCTGAGGAAGCAAAGAGATTGATAGCACTGTGATTAACACAGACAAATAAGACTATTCAACTTCCGACTAATGGCTGGGAGATTAAATATATAGAAGTAGAAACACAACAAGGATTATGAACACAAGAAACGATACAAAGGAGCATATCACATGGAGAACATGGGAGTCGTAAGTAAAAAATATAACATTGCTGTTGCCGGTACCGGCTATGTGGGGCTGTCTATTGCTACACTACTTTCCCAGCATCATCATGTAACGGCTGTGGATATCATCCCAGAGAAGGTAGAACTCATCAACAATAGAAAGTCTCCGATTCAGGATGAATATATTGAGAAGTTTCTGGCTGAGGATATTGCTGGCATTAGGAAGCTTGATCTGACAGCAACTCTGGACGCAAAGGAAGCATACTCAGATGCTGATTTTGTGGTTATCGCAGCACCGACCAATTACGACAGCCAGAAGAACTTCTTCGATACTTCTGCTGTAGAAGCTGTTATCAAGCTGGTTATGAAATACAACCCAGATGCGATTATGGTTATCAAATCCACCATCCCGGTTGGATATACAGCAAGTATAAGAGAAAAGATGGGGAGCAAGAACATTATCTTCAGTCCGGAATTCCTGAGAGAATCTAAGGCTTTATATGACAATTTGTATCCGAGCAGAATAATTGTTGGCACGGATATGAATTATGAAAGATTAGAAGTGGCGGCTCATGTGTTTGCGAGATTGCTCCAGGAGGGGGCTGTTAAAGGTAAAAGAGCTGCGGAGGTACCGGAAGGCTATGAAATTGATGAAAGACCGATAAGCACACTGTTTATGGGCTTTACTGAGGCAGAAGCGGTTAAGCTTTTTGCTAATACATATCTCGCTTTACGTGTGTCCTACTTCAACGAATTGGACACATACGCTGAGATGAAAGGGCTTGATACACAGGCAATCATTAATGGTGTGTGCTTGGATCCGAGAATCGGTACGCATTACAACAACCCAAGCTTCGGTTATGGTGGTTATTGTCTGCCGAAGGATACTAAACAGCTGCTGGCTAATTACGCTGATGTGCCGGAAAACCTTATTGAAGCAATCGTTGAATCTAATAGAACAAGAAAAGATTTCATTGCAGACCGTGTGCTGAAAATGGCTGGGTATTACGGATATGAAAAAGACAACCAGTACAGCAAGAGTAAGGAAAAATTTGCGGTTGTTGGTGTGTATAGACTGACCATGAAAAGTAATAGTGACAACTTTCGACAGAGCTCTATACAAGGCATTATGAAAAGGGTTAAGGCTAAGGGTGCTACAGTGGTGATTTACGAGCCGACTCTGCAGGATGGAGAGACGTTCTTTGGTAGTGTTGTTGTGAACGATTTACAGAAGTTCAAAGATGAGTGCGACGCGATTATTGCAAACAGATACGATGCTTGCCTGGATGATGTGATGAGTAAAGTATATACGAGAGATATTTTTAAGAGAGACTGATGAGGAAACGCGTGTGAGGAAGTACAGCATTTTAATGTCGGTTTATTATAAAGAAAAACCGATATGGTTAAGGGAAAGCATAGAGAGTATGCTTTCGCAGACAGCAAAAGCTGAAGAATTTTTCATAGTAAAAGATGGACCACTCACAAAGGAACTAGATGAGGTTATTGATTACTATGTAAAAAAAGCCCCAGAGCTATTTACTGTTTTAGCACTTAAAAAAAACATGGGGTTAGGTCCAGCTCTGGCAGGGGGTGTGAAAAACTGCAGAAACGAAATAATCATCAGGATGGATTCAGACGATTATTCTGTTCCTGAACGCTGCGAAAAACTTTTACAAGAGTTAGACAAGCATCCTGAGTGTGGCATTATTGGATCGTTTGAGGCAGAATTTTCAGATGATATGAATAATCCAGTTGCAATTCATAAAGTACCAGAAACAGCCGAACAGATTCACACATTTATGAGAAGGCGATGTGCGTTATTGCATCCTACGGTGTTATATAGAAAGAGTGTAATTATTAGCTGCGGGAATTATCATGATATTCGCTTATATGAAGATTATGATTTGTTTATGCGTGCAGTGTTGGAACATAATGTGAAGTGCCACAATATTCAAGAAAACCTTTACTATATAAGAATTAACGATGCTTTTTTTAAAAGACGTGGCGGAGTTTCATATATGAAAACTGCTGTTGGATTTAAGTGGCGTCAGCATAAAAAAGGATATATGTCTCTTGGGGATTTTATAGTTTCTGCGGGTGGACAAGCCGCCGTATGCTTGTTGCCTAATAGAATGCGCAAGTGGGTGTACCTTAATTTTCTAAGGTAACTACCAACGATGGGGTAAATAGATGATAAGAATATTACACATTGTTCCCAATATGCAAGCTGGTGGACTGGAAACTCTAATTATGAACTGGTATCGTAATATCGATAGAAATAAAGTTCAGTTTGATTTTCTTGTACATTATCAGGGGAAATTCTTTTATGATGATGAAATAGTACGTCTTGGAGGGAAAATCTATCATCTAAGTGTAAGAGATGATAGTAACTTCATTAAATATTTGCGAGATTTGGATCAGTTCTTTAAAGAACACAAGGAATATAAGATTGTACATGGTCACATGGAGAGTCTTGGAAAATTCTATTTTAAAGTTGCAAAAAAACATGGTGTTCCGGTAAGAATAGCGCATAGCCATAATTCTGCCACAGAGCCGACATTGAAAGGAAAAGTAAAGGGAGTTCTTGCTAAGGGTTTTCCTAAGTACGCAACACATTATTTTGCGTGTTCAGAATTGGCAGGACGATTCATGTTTGGTAATAGAAATTTTACAGTAATAAAGAATGCAATTGATTTAAGTCGCTTTCAGTATAACGAAGGAATTCGCGTTGCCATGCGTAAAGAAATGAACCTTAATAATAAGTTTGTTATCGGACATGTTGGACGCTTTTGTACGCAGAAGAATCAAAAATATCTTGTAGATATTTTTGAACAAATACGTAAACAAAAAAGTAATGTGGTTTTGCTTTTGATTGGAAAAGGAGAGCTTCTTGAAGAAGTAAAAGCTTACGTTGCTGAAAAAAGTTTATCAGAGAGTGTTCGTTTCTTAGGCGTTCGTGATGATGTGAATAAATTGTATGACGCAATGGATGTTTTTGTATTCCCATCACTTTTTGAGGGACTTGGAATTGTTGCGATTGAAGCTCAGGTATCAAGGCTTATGACAGTTTGTTCTGATGTAGTGCCGAAAGAAGCCAATGTAACAGAGTACTATAAAGCAATTCCATTGCAGGAATCTCCTGAAAGATGGGCTGAGGAGATTTGTGAATATGCAGACGGATATGAAAAAAAAGACGTGACAGATAAAATCCGAAATGCTGGATATGACATCAAGAAGAGTGCATTGATGTTGCAGCAGTTCTATCAAGGAGTATTAACAAAATGAAAAGAGTATTGATAGTCGGGTTTACGGAAAACCTAGGAGGAGTGGAGAGGCTGATTTATTCTTATTATAAGGAGTTGGATCGTAACAAGTTACAGTTTGACTTCCTTATAAACGTTGAGAAGGTGCCATTTCGTAGTGAAATTGAAAAGCTAGGAGGAAGGTTTTTTGTAATCCCACGTAAAACGAAAGATTATGTAGGATATAAAAATAGACTAAAAGCGTTCTTCGATAAGTACGCGAAGGAGTATATTGCATTTTGGTTTAACTCTAATTCGCTGGCAAACCTGGACTATCTTACTTATGCCTATCATTATGGAATTAAAAAGCGTATTGTTCATAGTCACAATACTAAGGAAACGCGAGGAATTGTATATAAAGTGTTTCACCAACTCAATAAGGGCAAAGATAGAAGAATGGCAACTGACTATTGGGCTTGCTCTGTTGATGCAGGAAGATTTTTTTTTGGTGAAGAAATTGTTAAGTCTGATAGGTTTCGTGTCATCAATAACGCAATCAATCTCAAGGAGTTCTCATTTGATGGTAAGAAAAGAGCAGAATGGAGAGGAAAAATTGGAATTGATGACAATGTGATTCTTTATGGTAATGTTGGCAGACTTAGCTACCAAAAAAACCACGCTTTCCTGTTCCGAACTTTTAAAAAGTTTGTGTCAAAAAACGAGAATGCGCATCTCATCCTTATCGGTACAGGAGAACTTGAAGATGATATTAAAAAGCAACTTAAAGATTTGGAACTTGAACAGTATGTCAGTTTGATGGGAAGACAGTTTGATATACCGGGGATTTTACAGGCGCTGGATGCCTTTTTGATGCCCTCACATTATGAAGGTCTCCCAATAGCAGCGATTGAGGCACAAGCGGCTGGCCTTCCGTGTATTTTGTCGGACACAATTACGAAGGAAGTCAAGTTTTTGGATTCATGTAAATACGAGAGCATTAACAGTGAAGATAAATGGGTACTGGCAATGGAGAAAGCAGCGGAAATACCAAGAAGTAGTGATCGGGCAGCAATACAAGAGGCTGGATTTGATATAGAAAAGGAAACCGCAAAGCTTGAGGAATATTTGCTGAGTTAGAGGGATATAGATGAAAGTAAGTGTAGTTTGTATTTATTATAACAGAAATTATGGAAGTGTTTTACAGTCTCTCGCACTTAATAATTATCTTGAGAAGTTAGGCTGTGAAGTAAATGTTATTCCGTTCAAAGACAATGCAGGCATTAAGGAAAAACTTGATATTCTAATTGACTTGAAATTACCTAAGCTGTTTGACTTAGAGATTGTAAAGCGAAAAATTCGGGAAAAAAAGGCAAGGAAAGCGGCAACCTGTGTGGATGAGGAATATTTAAAAGGCGTTAAAACGCGCGAAAAAGCTTACAGTAGATTTGTAAAGGAGTATTTTGATGTTCCTGAAACAGTGCTGAGTAGGAGTGAACTAACCGGGTTTGTACAGGACAGTGATGCTGTAATTGTTGGAAGCGATCAGCTTTGGACACCACATGATATTCTTATAGGATATCATACGCTAAATTTCGTTCCAAATAGGATAAAAAAGATATCCTATGCAACAAGTTTCGGCGTTAAGGAACTTCCAACAGTACATATTAAACGAAAAGCGAAGAAATTTCTCTCTAACATAGATGAGATTTCTGTACGAGAAATTCAGGGAAAACAAATTATTGAGAATCTGGGAGTTGATAAGCCGGTACAGGTTGTCGTCGATCCTACGATGATTCTGACAAAAGAAGAATGGGATGAGATGGTTCCTTCTACAAAGATTGTTGAAGGAAAATATATCTTCTGCTATTTTTTGGGGAATAACCCTGAGCATCGAGAATTTGCGAGAAGGGCAAAGGAACAGCTTAGATTAAATATTGTGGCACTGCAGCACATGGACGAATATGTGGCTGGAGACGGGGAATATGCCGATAAGGTACTTTACGATATTAATCCAAGCCAGTTTGTAGCACTGATTCGTGATGCGGAATTGGTTTTGACAGATTCGTTTCATGGGTCGGTTTTTTCTGTTTTATATCACAAAAAGTTTTTCGTACTTAATCGGCATAAGGAAGACGAAGTACGTTCTACAAATTCGCGTATTGATACTTTTTGTTCTATGCTGAACTTAGAGAAAAGACATCTCACAGGAGATTTAATGAAGTATCCGTTGCAGAATATTTTTCAGGATATTGATTATGATAATGTCAATCACAGGCTTTGCGATAGTAGAAATAACTCAATTGCCTTCCTAAAGAATGCATTGGATATGGGAGAGTAAGATGATTCAAATAACACAGAAAAAGGACTGCTGTGGCTGTGAAGCTTGTGTGCAAGTATGTCCTAAGAAATGCATATCGCTTTCCTACGATCAAGAAGGATTTGGATATCCGATTGTAGATAAAGAAAATTGTGTCGAATGCGGTTTGTGTGAGCGTGTTTGCCCGGTGGCGAATTATGTTGAGCCGGTCAGTCTGCAAAAATGTTATGTGATACAAAATAAGGACAAGAGTATAGTGAGAGAAAGCGCATCCGGTGGAGGGTTCACTGTTTTTGCGGATTATGTATTGCAACACAACGGAGCCGTTTTTGGAGCAGCTTACACAGAAAATCTTGAAGTAGAACACACCTATATTGAAAATAGTAGCGAGTTAAGTAAACTGAGATGTTCCAAGTATGTGCAGAGTAGAATTGGAAACGCATATATCAAAGTAAAAGAATTTCTAGATCAGGGACGACTTGTATGCTTTGCTGGTACACCATGTCAAATGTATGGCTTATGGATGTACTTGAAGAAACCCAAGAATCCTAACCTTATCTTGATGGACTTCGCTTGCCACGGTGTTCCATCTCCTAAGGTTTGGAAAAAGTATATCAAATGGTTACAACAGAAAAATGATAGCGGACTGGAATCTTATCGTTTTAGAGACAAAAAATTTGGTTACCAGTATACTACATTCTCTGCAAAGTACAAAGATGGAACAGAGTATGTGATCTCTGATTGTAATAATGATAGGGATTTTATGAAGGACTCTTTTTTTAGAGACGTGGTTTCAAGACCATCTTGTTATAATTGCAAATTCAAATCGGTAAATCATGTCAGCGATGTTACACTGTTTGACTGCTGGCATAATGAAGAATTAACAGGAACATCGGACTATTCTGATGGTGCAACAACAATTATATTGCATACACAGCATGCGGTAGCGCTCATAGATGAAATTAAAGCGAGAGCTAAATGTGCAGAAGCTGATTTGAACAAAGCTGTAGAGTTGGATGGTGTGTGTTTGATCTATTCTAAGTTACCGTTCGCACAGCGAAAAGATTATTTTGATGATTTGGATAAGCTGACCGTAGATGAGATGAATAAAAAGTATTTCGTAAAGTCAGGAAATAATCCGGTAAAAGAGTTCGTCAAGACAGTGCTAAGAAAACTCGGCCTATTTGACTGGATAAGAAATCAAATAGCCCAGAAACGAATGAAGAATTTGGATTGAGGAAAGGAATAGCCATGAATGAATTAGCAACGGCTGTTATAACTACATATAAAAGAGAATCAGAAATTCTTAGACGTGCAGTTGAGAGCGTCGTGAATCAGTCATGGCGTCCATTGGAATTGTATGTGATTAACGATTATCCGGAGAATACTGTTCTGAGTGATAAGATTAGAACAATGCTTCTGGATGTTCAGCAGAATCACCTGGATTTAACAATCCATTATGTTCCACTTGAACATAATAGTGGTGCATGCGTTGCAAGAAATAAGGGGCTAGAACTTGCTAAAGGTATGTTTATCTCGTTCTTGGATGATGATGATATATGGGAACCAGAAAAAATCGCTGAACAGATGGAAGGTTTCCTAACCGAAAACATTGGTATGGTATACAGCCCGTTTTACAATGTGGACCTTAAAGGAAAGAAAGAACTGATTGTACGAGGGGAAAAGTCTGGAAACCTTTTAAATGATCTTTTATATCGAAATATTATCGGCGGCGCATCAATGCCAATGATGAGAACAAGTGCAATGCGTGCTATTGGTGGATTTGATACTAAGATGTTATCGAGCCAGGACTATGATGCATGGGTGAGAATGGCAGAAAAGTACGAAATCCAGTTTGTAAGTAGACCTTTGACTGTAAGGTTTCTTACAAGAGAGTCAATTACCACGAATCTTAAAAAGAAAGAAAGCGGATGGCTTCGTTTTACGGAGAAGTATTTGCATTATTATAAAGATAATCAAGAAGCATTTTCCAAGCGATTAAGCTTAATGATTGGAGAAATGATTTCTCTTAATAATAAGGAATTCGTAAGACATGTTTTGAAAAAGTATAAGGGTTACTATAACTATAACGTAGAACTTGCATACTGCAAAGCAACTGTAAAGACAATTATAAAGAAAGTGCTGAGGAAAAAATGATGAGAAAAAATGTGCTGATAGTGTTAAGCAGTCTTGCGATAAACAATGGAGTTGCAAGTTGCGTTATGAACTATTACAAATCTGTGATTGAAAAAAGTTATCACGTCGATTTTCTAGTATTAAAACGGATGAATTCGGAAAGGGAAGCAAATGTTGAAAAAGAGGGAAGTAAAATTTATGTGCTCCCTGAGTCTGAAAAAGTAATTAGTAAACCGAAAAGTGAATTTTTAAAGAAACTAATTAAAGAAAACAGATATTCGATTGTCCATGTTAACATTCCTTATCATAATGGAGTTGCAGTCCTGAAAGCCGCGAAAAGTAGTAAGATCCCAGTTCGTATTTATCATATACATTGTCCTAAACGAGAAGATTCTTTTAAGACCAAGCTGAAGTCGGATGTGTACACACCTCGTTGCGTAAATAATGCGACGGATTATCTTTCTTGTTCTCATTTGGCAGCAAGTACTCTATTGGGAAAGAAAGAGTATCATGTTATGCATAATGCAATAGATGCGGAAAAATTTGGATTTAACGAGGCAAAAAGGACTCAACTGAGAAATACATTCGGTTTAGATAATGCATTCGTTGTGGGTGCTGTATGCAGAATTGATAAGCTCAAGAATCCTTTTTTCTTGATTGATACCTTTGGCGAAATTAAAAAAAGAGAAACTAACGCTAAGTTAGTTTGGCTTGGTAGCGGTGATTTAGACGATGAAATAAAACAATACGCAAATGAGAAAGGACTAAAGAACGATTGTATATTTCTGGGAAGTCGCATAGATGTAAACGACTGGTATTCAGCAATGGACGTATTGCTTTTCCCCTCGACATTGGAAGGACTTGGAATGGTGCTCATCGAAGCGCAGGCATCTGGGTTGATGTGTTATACATCCAAAAATGTGTCAAAAGAAACGGATTTGACAGGACTTGTTTATTTTGTAGATTTGAGTGATGGAGCTTCAAAATGGGCTGAGACTATTCTCAAACAAGCTAAGGTCTATCAAAGAGTTTCTAGAATTAACGAAGTTACAGAAGCAGGATATAATATTGGCTCCTTAAAA
>ERZ780150.2157-NODE-2157-length-10675-cov-3.239360_pt1 | contig 10675 bp, 11 predicted proteins | sample MGYA00511019_ERZ780150 | MGnify/ENA primary metagenome ERZ780150 (study PRJEB29588, sample SAMEA2151633) | human gut metagenome | biome: human gut; feature: human-associated habitat; material: faeces | place: Denmark | collected 2008/2010 ...
CCGATGTTTACAGGGAATTTGAGAAACTGGAAACCGGCTACATGGATGTGATCCGGGACAGCATCGAGAACCGGGCCGATGAGATGTCGGTACAGAGAGCTGCCCTGATGGAACAGGCCAAAGAACAGATCGACCGCTTTTGCCAGAGCGAGTATGGCTCCAGCGCGGATTTCAGCAACCCTACGGCAGTCGGGATTGCCTACACCACCCTTACGGACGATGAAATTCCAATCCAGATCAATGTGGATTTGGAGCATTACCGCATTGACCGCTTTCTGGACGAAACGCCTTTGGAGAGCTGGCAATACCCTTCTCTGGCATCCCTGGTCACAGACGCATTGGAAAATCTGGACTTTGATGATCTGATTTCTGTGACCGATCAGGAACTGGAATCCGTCCAGCGGCCTGAACCGGAAAAACCGGGGGCCGTACCAATCTATCCCCACTCCGCCGCTTATGCGTCCGAGCATGGGGAGATGGCACAGTACCGCGCCTCCCTGCAAGCGAACCTCGCCTGCAAAGAGGCTGTCGAGCAGGCCATCAGCGCCCACTATGGGGATAACCGTTTGAATACCGAAGCCGCTGTCAAAGAGGTTTTGGAAAAATTTGACCCGGAGCGTGTGCAGCTTATCCTTGCCAATACGGTACTGAAAAAGGCGCATGACGGGCGCATCTCCCGCGACAACAAAGCCTGGGCGAAAACCATCCCCATGCCGGAGGAAGGCGGCGATCCCCGGCACAGTTATATCATGGTGGTGGATAAGGTCAATCCCGGCCTGACCGACCTGTTTTTGAAGCAGGCGCGGAAAGCCTTTCAAAATCCGGAGAAAGGCTCTGTCCTGCAAAAGCTCAAACAGGAGCCGCCGGAACGTAAACCCGCCGCCCCGAAGAAACGGGAACCGGAACGATGAGCGCGGCAAAGCGGAAACGGGAGGTACAGGTGAATTTCCGGGTTTCGCCGGAGGAGCTGGCGCTGATTGAGCAGAAAATGTCCCAGCTTGGGACAGCCAACCGGGAAGCCTATCTACGGAAAATGGCGCTGGACGGCTATGTGATTAAGCTGGATTTGCCGGAGCTGAAGGAGCTGGTATCTCTCCTGCGCCGGAGCAGCAACAACTTAAACCAGCTGACCCGCCGGGTGCATGAAACCGGGCGGATTTATGACGCTGATCTGGAGGATTTATCCCAGCGGCAGGAGCAGCTTTGGGAGGGTGTGCAGAAGATACTAACCCAGCTTGCAAAGCTCTCCTGACCGGACAGTTTACCCCATCTGCGGAGGGAGGAACGGCGTTCTTCGCCGCGCCTTCCTCCGCTTTTTCTTTTTTGCCTATGGAGAATTCTTTTCAACGGCCTTTGAAGTATGCCGGAAACAATCCGGTCTATAAAAATGCCAGACAGTGACAGGCATTTTCTTAATTTGTTTGTGGCATTTATTTTTCTGTGGGTCCGTGGTATAATTGTCCATAGCAAGGAGGGAGCAAAATTGAATCACGATTTGCAGATCAATCAAAACGCGGAGCAGACTTATCACTCTATCCGCAATTCTATTGTTTCCGCGCAGCATCGGCTGAGTGCGGCGGTAAATTCTACAATGGTTATAACCTATTGGGAAATAGGAGAACAGATTTATAAAGCGTGTGGAGAAAATGACCGGGCTGAATATGGAAAGAAATTGCTGCAATATCTCTCCGAGCATTTGACCGCTGAATTTGGAAAGGGTTTTAGTGTGCAAGGATTGCGGAATATGAGGCAATTTTACTGTACCTTTCCAATTCGCTCCACACTGTGGAGCGAATTGAGCTGGTCCCATTACCGGCTTTTGATGCGTATTCCTGATGAAAAGGCAAGGACTTTTTATGCGGAAGAATGTGCAAAATCCGCATGGAGCGTCCGGCAGCTGGAACGGCAGATCAACACGATGTACTATCAGCGCATTTTAGCCAGCCAGGATAAAACTCTTGTGGCAAAAGAGATTCAGACAACGGAGCCGAAACCGGAATATGAAAAAATCGTCAAGGACCCCTATGTGATGGAGTTTTTGCAGATTCAACCGGATACTCATGTGTATGAGGGTGAATTGGAGCAGGCCCTGATTGACCATCTCCAGCATTTCCTTTTGGAACTTGGGCGGGGCTTTTCATTTGTGGCGCGTCAGAAACGGTTTACATTGGATGGGCAGGACTTCTTCATTGATTATTCCGATTCTCTGATTATTCCGATTTTAGCATAGAAACCTTGATATTAACAGTCCCCCCATAAGAAAAAATCGGAATAATTCTAAATCCCCTGCCTAAGTGATTACTCCTTTGTTATGCTATTAAAATAAACCACAGCAAAGGAGGACATATCCATGTCACTATCAATTGATGAAGCCATCAAAAAGGTGCTTTCCTTTTTAAAAAGTATCCCTATGGCTCCTGCAACAGTAAAGTACTACTCTTGCTGCTGTTCGCATGTCAGGGATTACTGTCAGCGCAATGCCTTACAGGAATTCTCATACAAAGATGCGGCTTCTTTCACAGCAGAACAGCTGAAACTGGCTGAAAATGGTAAATTCGGCAAAATCTATGCACTGATCATGCGGAAAGCCGCTTACTATGTGGCAGATTGTTTCGAAACAGGTACGCTTGAATGGAAACGCAACAGGTATACAATAACGGAACTACCTGAAAATTACCAGCAGATTCTTGGTTCTTTTGAGGAGTCTATTTCCGGAAAACTTGCCGAAGGGTCAGTCTATAACATCATTCATGAAATCCGGAAATTCCTGAAGTATCTTGAGAAAGCAGGCTGCCTCACTATCCAGGATCTGTCAGCTGATATCCTGCGTGCATATGTGATCCAAGAGGCTCCTAAACACATGGGCAATTACGTAAACCTCACATGGCCTCTGAAAAAGTTCCTTGCTTATGTCAAAAAGAGCGGCGTTGCCCTCTCAGGAACATTCGATTTCCTTCTGGCAAACCCGGCACCTGTACATGAGAGGGTGCTTCCGGCATTTGATGATGATGAAACAAAGGCAATACTTGAAAGCATAGATACATCAACAAAACAGGGCAGGCGTGATTATGCGGTGGTAATGCTTGCGCTTGACACCGGCCTTAGATGGTCGGACATTGCCAAGATGCAGCTTTCCGACATTTTATGGGAGAAGCGGGAAATCCGGGTGAAACAGGAAAAGACGGACACTCCGCTTACACTTCCGCTGACGCTCCGGGCAGGGACTGCTGTAGCAGACTATATATTAGAGGCCAGGCCGAAATGCAGCAGTCCATATGTTTTTCTCCGCCTCAGAAAACCTTACTCTTCTATGCTTTCATCTGCGTCTCCCACAAAAGACCTCATGGGACGTTACTTCAAGAAAAATGGTATCGAACACCATTTCGGTGATGGAAAGACATTTCATGGGCTCCGCAGGACTATGGGAACCAATCTCGTCAGGAACGGGACCCCGCTGGAAGAGGTGTCACAGATCTTGGGCCACCGCGATATAAATTCGTCCAGGCACTATATATCCCTCCATGATGAAATGCTGGCTGAATGCTGCATGGACATCAGCATGTTCGCTACAGAGAAGGAGGGGCTGCAATGAAAACAAAACAGAAAACATTTGTATTTGCAAGCCTTTTTGCCGATGACATCCAGGGGATGGTGGAATACAAAGCCGCACTCGGACATAAATGCGAAAGCTATGCCTGGGCCCTGCAGACTTTTGACCGGTACTGCCTGTCCCATCATCCGGATTCCGGCACGCTCACCCAGGAGATCGCTTTTGGCTTCTGTCAGGCCGGGACAGATGGGAAAAACTGCGGATACCGCGCAGGCACAGTCCGGGAATTCGGCCGTTACCTCTCTGCCATAGGGAAAGAGGCATACACCCTTCCCATGAATTTCTTCCCGCAGAAAAAAGCAGACCTTCCCTATATCATGTCAGATAATGAGATCCGGTCATTTTTCGGGGCAGCAGACCGTTATCCCCATGCAGACAACAGCCCCCTGCTCGAATATACGGTTCCGGTAATCTTCAGGCTCCAGTTCGCTACGGGAATGAGGCCGCAGGAAGCAAGGACCCTGAAGCGGGCCGACTTTAATTTTTCGAAAAACACGATATATATAGATGAAGCAAAAGGCCATAGGGACCGCAGGATTGCGACCCTGCCGAATGTGATGGAGCTGTGCAGGAAATATGACGCCATAGCAGAATCCCTCCATCCTGGCAGGACATATTTCTTCCCGTCCCCTGACGGCAGCCCATACACGCATGGCTGGATGACGGAAAAATTCCACAAATGCTGGGAAAATGCCGGGAACAATACATCTTCCAAAAGCTGTACCCCCTATGATCTCAGACATAATTTCGCAACCAGGACGCTCATGCGCTGGGTGGAGGAAGGAAAGGACCTGAATGCATATGCGCCATACTTAAGCGCCTACATGGGGCATGTCACTTTTAACAGCACCTTCTATTACATCCACCTTCTGCCAGAGAAGCTGGGTATCCAGAAGTTCATGGACATCCAGGGGATCATCCCGGAGGTGCCGCATGAAAGCTGATGCCTCAAGGGTTCTGGTCCGCAAACATCTCAGACCGTATTTTACCGTGTTTCTACCAAAACAACGCGGCTGCAGTGACAACACCATACAGAGTATACATGACACATGGAACCTGTTCCTCCGTTACCTTTCTGCTGCAAAGGGCATTGACAACAGTCGGCTTGCTTTCTCAGATATCGACCCGGCGGTCGTGACTGGATTTCTCGACCAGATGGAATTCGAGAAAGGCTGGAAACCATCAACAAGGAACCAGCGTCTAAGCTGCCTGAGATCATTTTTCAGATATGCGGCATCCATGGAACCTGTTCTTTATCCTTGTTCGGCAGCACTGGGGGAGATACCCTTGAAAAAGGGGGCTGACCGTTCATATGTCATTGAATTCCTGAGCCCGGAAGAGATGAAATCCCTGCTGGCCGTACCGGATACAAAGACAAGACTCGGAGTGAGGGATCAGTTTTTCATGGCGCTGATGTACGATTCGGCAGCAAGGGACTGCGAGATGCTGGGGCTGAAGCTGGAGGATTTCCATGAAGATAACAATACTGTCTACTTATGGGGCAAAGGCGCAAAGCCCCGGCTTGTTCCTGTTTCAGGGGAGACCACAGCGCTTTTTGTCAACTACCGCAGAAAATTTCATCAGGGTTCAGCCTTACAGGAGCCGTTGTTTTACACGATACATAAAAGGGAGAAGACACCAATGTCGGATGACAATGTTGCCCGTTTCCTCAAAAAATATGCCGATTTAGCGAGAATGGAAAAACCTGACATCCCTGAAAGGATCCATCCCCACATGTTCAGGAAGTCGCGTGCCATGCACCTTTACCGTGCGGGAATGCCGCTGGCCCTTTTAGCGGAATTTCTCGGCCATGAGGATCCAGAAACGACCCGTATCTACGCATATGCTGACACTGAGATGAAACGCAAAGCGATTGAAAAGGCTTCGCAAAATGTTGGGGAAGTCGCCAGCCTCCCTACAGAAAAAGCGTTTTGGGAAGGTGATGACGACATCATCGGGCGACTTTGTAGGGGATACTAATCAAAAAGATTATTCCGATAAAATAACATAGACAGCCTAATTCATGTAGACTGCATATAGATTTCTTAGGCGGTCTATGTTAAAATCGGAATAATCAGAGAATCGGAATAATCGATGTTATTCCGATTTCAGAATAATGTGGATCTCGTCTTTTATAATTACATTCTGAAATGCTTTGTTCTGATTGACCTTAAAATGGGCAAGCTGACCCATCAGGATTTGGGACAGATGCAGATGTATGTAAATTACTACACTCGTGAGATGATGAACGAGGGCGATACGCCGCCGATTGGCATTGTCCTCTGTGCAGACAAAGGGGATTCCATTGTAAAATACACTCTGCCGGAGGATAATCGCCAGATATTCGCGTCCAAGTATTTTACCTATCTGCCATCAGAAGAAGAATTGAAACGAGAGTTAAACCTGGATAGCTTTTATAAGCTGGAAGAATGATATGGGAACCAGTAACAAAGTCTGCCCCAACTGCGGCAGAAAAATGAAACAGCAATTTATCGGCTTGCAGCATTGTAAATGCGGGATGAGCTGGAAAAAGGACATAGGATTTTTTGAGCGTACCAATGATATGGTCTTTGCGTTAGAACGCCGAACCATTGGGAAAAAGGTCAAACAGATTCCGGTAATTCGATATAACAATAAAGAGTGAAAAAACAAGCGGTCTGCGTATGCAGGCCGTTTTGTTATGAGAGGAGGATTTTATCATGGCAACCACACGCATTATGCCGCTGCATATCGGTAAGGGCCGCACCGAAAGTCAGGCCATCAGTGACATTATCGACTATGCAGCCAACCCGCAAAAGACAGATAACGGCAGGCTCGTCACCGGCTTTGCGTGTGACAGCCGGGTAGCTGACGCCGAGTTTCTGCTGGCAAAACGGGAGTACATTTCTACTACTGGCCGGGTACGCGGCGCAGACGATGTACTGGCCTATCATGTCCGACAGTCTTTTGTCCCCGGTGAGATTACCCCGGAAGAAGCTAACCGTCTGGGCGTGGAGTTTGCGAAACGGTTTACCAAAGGCAACCATGCCTTTGTAGTCTGCACCCATATCGACAAATCGCACATCCATAATCACATCATCTGGAACGCGGTCAATCTGAACTGTGACCGGAAATTCCGCAACTTTTGGGGCAGCACCCGCGCGGTCCGGCGGCTCAATGATACCATCTGCATTGAGAACGGCTATTCCATCGTAGAGAACCCAAAACCACATGGGAAAAGCTACAACAAGTGGCTGGGAGATCAGGCAAAGCCCTCCCACCGGGAACAGCTCCGCATGATGATTGACCAGGCGTTAGAGCAGAAACCGGCTGACTTTGATGGACTATTAAAATTGCTGGAAGAAATGGGCTGTGAGGTATCGCGCCGGGGACAGGCAATCCGGCTCAAAGCCCCCGGCTGGAAGAAGGTTGCCCGCATGGATGAAGGGCTGGGTGAAGGGTACAGCGAAGCGGAAATCCGGGCGGTACTGGCCGGAGAGAAAACCCACACGCCCCGCAAAAAGGAGGCGGTTCCCACTTCCACTCCGAAGGTCAATCTGCTGGTGGATATTCAGGCGAAATTGCAGGCCGGGAAAGGCGCTGGCTATGCTCGATGGGCGAAAGTATTCAACCTGAAGCAGATGGCGCAGACCATGAACTACCTCACCGAGCATGGCCTATTGGAATACGCTTTGTTGGAAGAAAAAACGGCGGCGGCAACGGCCCGCCACAATGAGCTGTCGGCACAGATCAAGGCGGCGGAAACCCGCATGGCAGAGATTGCCGTCCTGCGGACCCATATCATCAATTACGCCAAGACCCGCGAGGTCTATGTAGCCTACCGCAAGGCCGGGTATTCCAAGAAATTCTTAGCGGAACATGAATCGGATATTCTGCTCCACAAGGCGGCAAAGCAAGCCTTTGAGGATTTGGGAATCAAGAAGCTGCCCACTGTCAAGAGCTTGCAGGCCGAGTATGCTACGCTGCTGGAAGAAAAGAAAAAAGACTACGCCGAGTACCGGCGCTCCCGCGAGGAAATGCGGGAACTTCTGGCCGCAAAAGCCAACGTGGACCGGCTGATGGGATATGGGGAGGAACAACAGAAAGACCGGGAAAAGGAACAAAGCCAGGACCGATGATGCGCTGTCTTTTTTGCATGATCTCACCGCCGCAGGCAGGGGAAAAGCGTTCCGCAGGAACGCGCAGCCACAGAATGAAATTCTGTGTTCAAAAGGGGCTTGGGGAATCCCCAACAAGCAGCGCCGGGAGCCGGATGGCTATCCAGGGGCATTGCTTGCGCCTTTCTTCGGAGCCGGACCCACGCTGCCCTGCCGCTTCTGCGCCGTTGAAAAAAGCAGAGAGGTATGGTACACTTCTAAAAGGGCTTTTTCCAAAACAGCCCTATCCGTACAGAAAAGAAAGTTGAGGTGGGCTGTTTGGAAATAGAACTGGAGCGGATGATAACCGCGAATATCGCTTTGGATTTTGTCGGCATCGTCCTGACGCTGATCCCGATTGCCTACCTTCTCAGCGGCAAACGGTACAAACAGCGGCTGAACCTGTATTTTTTGGGCGTTTCCGTTTCCAACATCTTTATGATTACCGGCGACCTTTCCGACTGGATGCTCCATGACCCTGACGGACAATGGGAACGAAACCTCCTGCTGGCGGGGAGCGCGCTTTTCTATGTGGCTTCGGCCTTTGTGCTGTACTTTTTCTCCCGCTACATCACCGCCTATCTGGGGCTGGAGGGCAGGGCAAAACAAATCTGCCGCCTGTCCGTTGTGTCGGTATGTACGGTGCAGATCTTCTTTGCCGTCCTCAGCCCGTTTACCGGCTGGTTTTTCTATGTGACCGGGGACGGATACCAGCGCGGCCCGCTGTTTTTCATCTCCCAGCTTGTGCCGCTGTTCTGCTACCTTTTGTTTACTGCACTGGTGATCTTCTATCACAGAAAGCTCCGGCGGCGGGAGGTTTTGTTCTTCCTGCTGTACATCTTCGTACCCTTGGGCGGCGGCGCGGCGCAGATGTTTACACGGGGGATCGCAGTTGTCAATATCGGCGTGGCCCTTGCTCTGCTCTTTATCCTGGTCAACATCCAGTTTGAGCATGAAATGGCGCTGCGGGAACAGGAACGGGAACTGGCAAAGCAGGAAAAGGAACTGGCCGAGCAGCACATCAACATCATGCTCAGCCAGATACAGCCCCACTTTTTATATAACTCTCTGGGGGCGATTTACCAGCTGTGCGAAACCGACCCGGCAGCGGCCAAAACCTCCATCCGAAAATTCTCGGATTTCCTGCGGGGGAACATGGACAGCCTAAAGGCCCGCGAGCCGATCCCCTTTGAAAAGGAACTGAACCATGTGATGAACTTTCTCTATCTGGAACAGCAGCGGTTTGGGGAGCAGCTTCGGGTGGTCTATCAGATTGAAACCAGCGATTTCTTTATCCCGCCGCTGACCTTGCAGCCCCTTGTGGAGAACGCTGTCCAGCATGGAATCCTGCACCGGAAAACAGGCGGCACGATTACGATCCGGACAGAGGAAACGGCAGAATATGCCGTTGTAACCATTGAGGATGACGGGATCGGGATGGAGCGGGCAAAGCGGATGCCGAACCTTGGAAACCATGCCCATATCGGTATTTCCAATGTCCGAAGCCGGTTGGAGGAAATGGTGCATGGCAGTCTGGAAATGGAAAGCAGCGATGAGGGTACTACTGTTATTATACGGATACCCTGGTAGGAAGGAGGACAGCTTATGCGATTTTTAGCTGTTGATGATGAGCCGTTAATGTTGGACGGGCTGGCAGCCGCCCTGCGCGGCGCAAGGCCGGAGGCGGAGGTCTTACCGTTCCGCTGGCCGGAGGACGCCTTGGAGGAGTTAAAAAAACAGCCTGCGGATGTGGCGTTTCTGGATATACAGATGGGCGGCATGACCGGCCTGCAATTAGCCGTAGAACTGAAAAAGGTCAAGCCGGACATTCACATCATTTTTGTGACAGGCTATTCCCAGTATGCGGTGGACGCCTTTGCCATCCACGCTACCGGCTATCTGCTCAAGCCGGTGGAAAAGGAGGATGTGGAGCGGGAACTGACCTTTCTTTATGGCGAACAAAAAAGCAAAAGCCGCATCCGGGTTCAGACCTTTGGCGGGTTCGACCTTTTCGTGGACGGACAGCCGGTGCGGTTTGAGCGCAGCAAGGCCAAGGAGCTGCTGGCCTATCTGGTAGACCGCCGGGGCGCTTCGGTCACTACGGGCGAAGCCTATGCCGCTTTGTTTGAGGACGCCGAGGATACCCCTGCCAGAAAATCCTATTTTCGCACCATCCTCCATGAGCTGACCAGGGCGCTGAAAAAAGCGGGCGTTGAGGAAATCCTGCGGAAGGAGTGGAACAGCTACGCCGTTGTCCCGGAAACCTTCGACTGTGACCTTTACCGGTTTTTAGAGGGCGATCCGGTGGCGGTGAACCAGTACCAGAACGACTACCTCCCGGCATACAGCTGGGCGGAAATCCGCAACGGAGAGCTTTACTTCCGGGGCGGTGAAGCAGCGGAAGAATAAAAGAATGGCTGATGAAAATTCGAGGTTCCATGCGGGCCTCGAATTTTTTTTGAAATTTTTTATTTTGAGGCTGGAATTTGTTGCGCTTTTGTTGCGCTTTGGCTGTTACACTGGAAATAAAAAAATCGGGGAGGGGGATTTTATGAACGTCATGCTGGTTGACAGCAGCGCCCAGGCATTATCGCGGGCGGCAAAGCGCCTGACCGCAGGGCAGGCCGCGCTCACACTGTTCCTCTACACCAATGCCAGGGACGCATTAAAGTTTGCGATCTACAACAACATCGACATTGTGTATGCCCGTCAAACGCTGCCGGAGATGACCGGCGCAGGGATCGCGGACCACATCCGGCGGTTCCACCCGGATGTGCAGTGCCATATCCTTGGGGATGGAGAGGATTTCCCTCTGATAGAAACAGGCTTGGAAAAGAGGAAAAAGTTATGAAAAAAGGCTTGACAAGCTGCGCTTTGGCGCAATATACTTACGACAGACAGACAGACAGACAGACAGACAGACAGACAG
>ERZ780150.2168-NODE-2168-length-10604-cov-3.207508_pt1 | contig 10604 bp, 12 predicted proteins | sample MGYA00511019_ERZ780150 | MGnify/ENA primary metagenome ERZ780150 (study PRJEB29588, sample SAMEA2151633) | human gut metagenome | biome: human gut; feature: human-associated habitat; material: faeces | place: Denmark | collected 2008/2010 ...
CTTATGGGGAAATAGCAAAGCCAAGAAAAGCCGTCAAGGGTCAAGATGAACGCTTGAAGTGACCCCAAAAAGTTAGACAAGAGTTATGCGGCAAAGCCGTTTTGAATTCTGTATTGGACAGGACTTAACCCATTCAATTTTTCTTTGATTCGGTTGTTGTTATAGTATTCAAGATAAGCGGCCAGTTCCTGGCAGAACTCGTCTAATGATTGGAACGTCCGCAGGTATAGCAATTCCGATTTTAACAGTCCGAAAAAGTTTTCCATAACCGCATTGTCCAGACAGTTTCCCTTTCTGGACATACTTTGCCGAATGCCTTTTTCTAACAGCCTTTTTTGATACCTGACGTTCTGATATTGCCAGCCCTGATCCGAATGAAGGATCAGCCCGCTGCTGTCCGGGAGCCGGGAGAATGCTTTATCCAGCATCTCATCCACCTGGCGGTAATTAGCCCGTTCACTGATGGCATAGCTGATGATCTCACCATTATACAGGTCAAGCACAGGAGAGAGATAAAGTTTGCTCCCAAACAGGGAAAACTCAGTCACATCAGTTACCCATTTCTGATTCGGCCTTTCCGCATGGAAATCTCTAGCCAGCAGATTTGGTGCAATCTTGCCGACTTCTCCACGGTAAGAACGATACTTTTTCATTCGTACCATACATTTTAGGCCTAATTCCTTCATCAGCTTTTGTACCGTCTTGTGGTTCAGACAAAAGCCTCTGTTGCGTAATTCCATACCAATCCGCCGATACCCGTACCGGCCTTGATTCTCCTGATAAATTGCTATGATTTCCTCCCTTTCTTTGGCGTATTTATCCACAGCATTGGCTTTCCGGAAATGATAGTAGTATGTACTTCGGGGAATGCCGGCCAGTTTAAGTAATGCTGCCAGAGGATAATCACGCCTTAATTCTGTAACAGCAGCCACAACATCGCTTATTCGGGTTTTTCCCGCTTCTGAATTAAGGCGTTTAATTTTTTTAGGTAATCATTCTCCATTCTCAACCGGTAATTTTCTTCTGACAGCCGCTTGTTTTCCTGTTGCAGCTCCGACTGTTCCTGTTTCTTTTGCCGTTTTTCGCTGCTTTTTGTCACCTGCTTTTTCATAAGTCCCTGTGCACCTTCCTTTTGGAATTTCTTCTCCCACCGGCACACTGTTACAACATCAAGGCAAAAGTGCATAGCTGTCTGTGTACAGGATAAGTGATGTTCCTGCTTGTATTGTAACACTTTTAGGCGAAACTCGCCATCAAAGCCTTTTTGTCGGCCAACCAGATTTCTGCTTAGAAGGCCTTTTGCACCATGCAGCTTATACAAGTTTACCCATTTTTCAATCGGCGTACAGGATACGCAAAATTTCTCGGATGCCTCTTTGCGCGTATGCCCTTCCAGTACATACTGAACAACTGCTAATTTTAATTCCTCACTGAACAATTCTTTTCCCATAGATTTCTGCACCCCTTTCGTTGACTTTTTTGTCCAACTTTTGGGGTGCAGTTCAAGCCCGTTAAATTCAGCCTTGACGGGGTTTCCGTAAGTAAAATAAAATCGGTCAGCACCAAGGAAAGGGGTTCGATTTTTTCATAATCCGCTTTACACTACCAGTTATGATTCTTCTAATATCGTTCTTTGTTCTATATATGGCTCAGGATGGAAGAAATAGCAAGACAAAGATGAAAATCTTATGCAGATATTTGACATTGATTTCCGGATATTTTTGTGCAGTTTATGTTTTTATATCACTTGCTTACTCAGGAAATCAGAGGTAATATCCATACGACAAAAGGAATGAGGGTGAGATGACCACATAGGGAAGTGTCTGGTTTCAGAGAACCGCTGCTGGGTAACATCACCCAGAATACTCTAGTATTAGAATAGCCACAAGACACGGCAGAAAGGCGGCAGGGAATATGAAAGCAGCAGAAATTGTAAAGAAGTATGGGATTGTAGAAGGAGAATGCAGGATGATCAGCGAAAAGAAAGGGATTATCTGGCGCGAGAATAAGGAGGGAGATTATGAGCCGATCCTTGTCTTTATTCCCAGTAAAGAGGATGATGAAAGATAGGAAAATAATTGTATTCAAATAATCTGTGTCCATAAGTGGTTTGGCAACATAGGCAGTTTGACCCGCTGTGGAAAACCAGGAGTTGTGAACGTATGCCATCATCCTGGTTATATAAATATGAGAATATTTTATCCTTATCCGGGTTCTGCAGGCTTGCAGCAAAATCCAGGATATATTTGCAGAATTGATCTGGATCTGGGATGATAGGGATCCGTTCCGTGCCGTAGATATTCAGGCAGAGAGCAATAGGAATGGCCTCGTTATCCGAATCATAATAATATGTTGAAGGGATCAGATGCTTACTGTAGTAAATTTTATCGACCGGAAGCTTGTAGGGCCATTCTGAAACAGTATAGCCGGGATTGTAGCCCTGGGATAAAAGCTTCTCTTTATCAGACGCGGTTTTCACTTTCGTAAGCGGGTAGAAATCCTCCAGACTGGTGGTCCCATTCTTTAAAAGGATATCAGATATTGTTAATGGATTATGGTTTGTCCTGATATGTCTCATGGTATGTCTCCTTATTTACAGATTCCCTTTCAGGGTAGGGACATGTTACCGTCATAAAAGGCACATAGCAAGTCGTAAAATGACATTCTGATGAGAAGTATAGGATGAACATGTGGGATTGGCCTGTGGAATGTTCCGCTATCAGAGCGCCTGCCAGGGTTATCGGCAGAGGAATAAACCTGGTTTAATTCCCAGTTATTCATCAATGTCTATGAGGCCATCCCCGGACAGATCCAAAATATCATCAAAGGGGATCGTCACAGGCAGTTCCTTCCCAAGCACATTTTTATCCCCGGTGTTAATCTTCAGTTCACGGTACACGGAATCGATGAGGTTAACAATGCCGGTGACCGTCCGGTAGTTCCCGAGATGAGTGGCTGACCTGGCCGGTTCAGCGGGTGTGTCGAATATGGCTGGTTCAACATCATCAGCTTCGAAGAAGCACACAGTCACTTCCATACCTTTTTTAACCTGCAGGAGTTTATCGGAAAGTTTGCCTTTATCTTCCTCAGACAGTTCCATTTTTGCAATCTTCAGATGTTCCTCGCCCTCCGCAGCGATCTCTTCCTCGTATCCACGCAGTGCTGCAAATGGGGAGAAGATCTTGGCCCGGTTGGAAAGGGTCATCCGTGGATGCCTGTATGACGGCTCCGGCCGGGAACCATGCAGGATATCGGCATATTTTTTTTGAACAGCTTTTCCCATTAGTGTGTTTTTGTAATTGTCAGCTGGTTTTGTCGATAGATTTTTGTCCGTCATGTTTCACCTCATGAACATTTTGCGTTGGGCGTACCCGGTTATCGGGCTCTTTTGTTCCAGAGTCCAGGTTATTTATTTCATCCATCTGAGTAAGTAAAAATTGCTTCGTGTCGATTAAAATCTGATATTTGCGAAGAAATATCTCATCGATGTCAGCTATTTTTACTGTGATTTGATATGAGTTAATACAGGAAAGGGCCATTTCCAAAGCGTCCAATGCGGATGTCGCCTCTACGGCGGGAGCTGAAAGCTGCATAAACTCTTGAGGTGTATCGTTAGAAGCAGTGACAGTGTTGAGCTGATATACCCCACGTGAAATCTTTATGAGAAGCTGGCGGTGACTGGTTAATTCGTAAAGAGCAGTATCGATGGCGTTTCGGCTGATGGAAGCGTTGCGTTCTCTGACTGCCTGCACAATGGCAGAACAGCGTTGAGGTATCCCCCGATTTTTTGTCAGATACTGCAGAATATGATATCTGGCTTCCTGAGTCGGAGATGCAAATTGGGGGATTTCTACAGCAGCTTGTGCTGGAGGTATTGTCTGTACTACCTGTGAAACAGGAGCTGCAGGTGCGTCAGGTACAGAGTGTTCTGCGAGTGCTGGATTTGTATCTTTGCTCATATGATTCTTTGCCGCCTCTCTTTGTATGCTGTTCTTTTAAGATTTTTGCTCTGAATTTAATACATAGCAAATATATAAAGGCAGAAAACAAAGGGGAAATGATGATGCCAATGAGCATAAAAACTATGGGACATCGATAAGCGGAGCTTATACGGTTCCTGCAATTCTGAATTTAGGATTCCTTATGGCCGCCGATCTGTTTATTCCGCTCCCGCATGGTAGCGCCATCCAGGAAGTTCGTGCCTTTCAGGATGGCGTTCTTTCCATACTTCTTTTTAATGCCCAACAGAGCCTTCTGCAGGGTCTTTTCCTTTTCCTGCTTTTCTACATCGGAAAACAAGTCAAACTGGTATACCCCTTCATCCTGTACTACCCGGTTCGCGGCAATCGTGATCCGGCGCACTGTGAGCGACCGATTGGCGATCTGGTCAAACAGCTCCACGGCAGCTGTGATGATAGAACTTCCCAGATTGGTGGGATTTCCAAGATGTGTACTGCCATGGGCTCCTTTTGGAACGGACCTTCCATAGTGGTCGATGTGTACCGGGCCGTGGTAGGAACCCTTATCGCAGTTTTCCCGGTCATAGCCCACGTCCAGCGTCAGGCTGTCCGTGACGAGGTTCTTATCGGTGAGCTGGAAAACCAGGGAATCCGCCATTTCGGCGACAATGATGCGGGCCTTATCATATGATATTTGGCTTCTTTTGCAGAGGCAGAAGAGATGATTTGTTTCATCTTGCTGCCTCCACTATGAGTTGGGTAGTGTCAAATGCTGAACGAGTTATGACTATTTTGACACTGCTCTTTGGCGGCATATGCCTTTCAAAGGAAGAACTGGAAAGACAAAGATGGAAAATTTGCGCAGATAATTGACATTGATTCCTATATTTTTGCGCAATTTATTTTCTTCGTATAGATTCTCTTAAAATATGGCAGGAAATTCCCATGGCCGCATATTTCAATGATGTAAATAAAACGAAACCTTCCATAGAAGAGGTAACTGCAAGAACATTTGTACTGTGACATGAGCAAGACGGAAAGGAAGAACTGAGAAAGGTCTATGAAAATTCCATATATCCTTATTACAACAAGCAAACCAGAATGATGCAGGAATATGCTTGTTTTTTCTTTACAAGTTTTATATGATGATTATAATAAATTCTATTTAAGCTAACATGTGTAAAGTAAGAACGGGGAAAAATCGGTATGAAAAATGATGAAAGTTTTCTGGATATGAGCAATGGTTCCTTTGTGTATGTTGATATTGTCAAGTGGAAGAAAATTAGTGGAAAAGGTGCGGTAGGAATGAGCGTTTGCGGCATGTGAATCGATAGGAATTTTGCTGAGGATTTCCATCGAAGGCATAAACGTGTATGAAGAGCTGAAGTGGGGAAAGGTAAGATTTTTGAATGTCTTATGCTGGTGAGGAGTGGTTTATTAGGTTATTGGCTGATGTTATATGTACTGCGTAATTTTTCTGTATTGCAGCAATGCGCTCTTGCGGATGCGTTTTTCTATTTGTTCGAAAAGGAAAAATTTGTGCCGGAATTGGTTGGTGAACTTGAGTTTATCTATTTCAATTGGAAAGGAAAAGAAACGGAGCAATTGGCTCCAGCGGGACACGGCTTAGGGCCCAAAGGGAGAAGATGTAACCACAGGCTCGCCCAGACACAGGAGCTTGTCTAATTTTGGCGGAATACTGGATACAGCTTTATTAACCTAATAGGGGCAGATGAAGCTATCGAGTCAACGAGGTTCCAGAGTATCCGAAGGCCCCAACAGCAGTACCGGGACAGTGATTCCCTAGGGCACTGCCGGTTAACGGTGGTGCTGGTCTATCGGTTCCACGGAGCTTGTGATGTCGCTGGCAAGAACAACTTGCGGGCGGATGTTAATATGTTATATAATAGGATAGTTCAGAATCAGAGAATGGAGCTGCGGCGATGGAAGAAAACCGATGGGAACATCAGGAACAGGCGGTCCGGTGTTTTTTGCGTGAGGAAAAGGGCATTCTGGAAATGGCGACAGGAACAGGAAAGACAAGGACTGCGATCCGAATCATGAAAGAACTGTTCTGCCAGGGGGCGATTGACCAGGCCATCGTTATCACGATGGGGAATGATTTGCTGGCTCAATGGCATCGGGAGCTCCTGACTCATTATAAGGAAGCAATTTTATTTCGATGGTATGGCGGATATCGGGAGTTTGCAAGATTTTCATTAACCGGATTTCCGTGTAAAATCCTTTTGCTCTCAATGATTCCGGAACATATGGAGACAGTTTTGCGGAAGATGCGGGAGAAGGGAAGCAGGACGCTTCTTGTCTTTGACGAGGTACACAGAGCCGGTGCGGTTATGTCACGCAAGAAGCTGGTGCCCTATTTGGATTCCTACCGATTCCGCCTGGGATTAAGCGCCACGCCTTTCCGGGAGTATGACGAAGAAGGAACCGAATTTCTGGAAAGCTCCATTGGCCCGGTGATCTTCCGGTTCGGATTGGAGGATGCAATCAGGAAAGGCATTTTATGCAGATTCCGGTACCTTACACTGCCCTATGAACTGACAGCCGAGGAGAAAAAGAAAAAACAGAAAATCATAGCGAAATATGCGAAACTGAGGGAAGTCCAGCATGTGGCAGAGGAGGACATGTACCGGGAACTGGCAAGAGTCAATAAGCTGGCCTCCCAGAAACTGTCAGAGTTTCAGAAGTTATTGGAGGTACACCCGGAAATTCTGGAAAGATGCATTATTTTTGTAGAAACAAGGGAGTACGGATTGGCGCTTCAGAGGATATTGCTGCGCCATACTTACCGCTTCCATACGTATTATGGGCGTGATGACAGCAGCAATCTGATAAGATTTGCAGATGGACAGATACAATGCCTGATCACATGCAGAAAGATTTCGGAAGGAATTGATATCCATTCAGTGAAACATATTGTATTATTTTCCTCAGACCGTGGAAAGCTTCAGACGATGCAGCGAATCGGCAGAAGCCTTAGAAAAGAGGAAACGAATTCGGATAAGACGGCGGTTATTGTTGACTTTATTTATCGGGGCATGGTGAACGAGGATACAACGGCGGATCAGGAAAGAGCGCGATGGCTGACCGGATTGTCTGCGTCAGGGAAGGATGGGGAACATGAAGCAGAACCAGGAATTACAGGATGCACTGACAGAAGAAATAGAGAACATGAAGGAAACGGAAGGATTTAAGCTTCGATTCCGTAAATTGATTGAGAACTATATGGACGGTATGGGATCGGAATCAGAAATTGCAGATGTAATTGAAACCATTCAACTGGCAGAGGACGAATATGAAAGTTAAAATCTTGGGCTGGGAATATGAGAATATCCGTAGGATGGAGAAGCTGACGGTTCGTTTGGAACATCCGAAAAAGGAAGACGTCTATCACACATCCTTAATCATGATGGCCAATGGGACCGGAAAAACGACGACCTTATATTTGATAAGGGCTATTTTAAGCGGAAACGCAGAACAGTGGGGGAGCGAGGAGGTACGCTCTTACAGACCGGCAGGGTCCGACGTGTCCGAAGGAAAGTTTGTTTTGTTCATGCAGTTTGATGAGGATATTTATTATTTTGTCTTGCACCTGGATTATCTGGAGGGGACGGCATGGTACGAAACGAGCAATGCCATGATGGAGGGCGGATATGAAAGAGGCCGCCGGCTGCCGTTGGAATGGCGTGGAATTTTCCGCAGTGAAGAATTTGTGAATCGGTTTGTTTTTGACGGAGAGCAGGCACGAAAAACATTAAACAGCAAAAGCAGGGAAGCAGAAAATGCCATTCTGTATTTATATCAGCTGGATAAACTGGATCGGCTGTCGGATTTAATCGACCGGTTGGTGAAACGATATCAGGACCAAAACGGCGGAGGCGCAAGCGCCAGAAGCGTGCAAATCTACCGGAAAAAGGCAGAAAAAAGTGAGCAGAAATACCTGGCTCTCAAAAAAGATGCGCTGGAGATACAGAGACGTCTTGAGCGGATGGAGGGAAAAAGAAAAGAGCAGGAGAAAAAATATCAGGATATTCTGGCCCAGGATAATCAGATGAAAGAGGAGCAGGAGGAGCTTCTGAAAGAGCGTGAAAAAAACAAAAGGGCGGAAGAACAGGCGGTCAATCAGCTGATGAACTGCATCCGAAGGCCATATGAGCTGCTGCTGGATTACCATAACCGGCTGAAAACCCTGGCGGGGAACATGCAGACGTTAAAACTGCCGAAAAATACGGCAAGGGAATTTTTCAGAGAACTGGCCGACAGCGAGATCTGCCTTTGCGGACGCCATATTGGGAAGAAGGAACGGGAGCATATTCTTGCAGCGGCAGAGGAGTATCTGGGTGAGGAGTCTTTAATTGTTGTCAATACGATAAAAAAGGCGTTAAATGAATACGAAAGGGAGGACCATGGCCCGAAGCTGGAACAGCGTTTGAAGTCACTGCTTGAGGAGGAAACGAAGTTAGAGCATAATATGAATCAGCTGGCCGTCCAGATGGCAGGAAAAGGCAATCAGGAAATCCTTCTTATTCAGGAGGAAATCCAGCGTTTGAATGCGGAGATAGCCGGCGCGAAAAAGGCTCTTGAGCTGCTTACGACGGAAGACTACGATAATATTTCCGGCCTGAATGAGGATAACAACATCGGAAAAGCAGAAGAAGCGATGCGAACAGCCCAGAAGAATTTTCTAAAAGCGAGCGGCACGTATGAGTTTACGTTAAAAGCTCAGAAAATGAAACAATATATTTTTCAGGTGAAAGAAAATACGTTAAACCGCCTGAAAACGTATATTGTGACGGAAACCAACAGACGGGTGGAATCCCTGATCGGAAATGACCGGGTGATCATTAAAAGCATCGACGGACATCTGGTTCTGGATGGGAAAAAGGGAGTCAGCGAAGGACAGACGCTGGCTGTTGCCTACGCTTATATCGGGACTCTTTTCCAGCATTCCTATTATGAATTTCCGTTTGTGGTTGATTCTCCGGCGGCGCCTATGGATCTGGATGCGCGAAGGGAAGTTGCCGGGATTCTCCCGGATTTATTTGACCAGACGATTATTTTTGTAACATCGGGTGAGAAACAGGGGTTTGCTGAAACATTTTATCCGAGGGATGATGTTCAATATCTGACGCTCATTGGAAAGAAACATCAACCGGCAAAGCTTGTGGAAGGAAGACCGTTTTTTGAAATGTATCAGGAAGCAGCAGAGACGGAGGGGTAAGGATGCCGTTTTATTTGCCTAAAAAGTGCAGGCCGTTTTTTAAACAGATTTTTGATGCCCGCAATCAAAATGGAACGAAGATAAAACTATATTTTGATGAGTATTATTTTTGCCTGATGGCTGGTTTGGCGGCTGAAAAATATGATGAGGAAGCAGAACTGGAAATGAGTGAAATCACAGACCGCTATCCTGCGGAATATCTGGACAGCCGCGAATATATAGCCGGACTGCTGTTTGCGACGGAACAGCACAGGAGGGGGATTCCGGAAAGCGACGGGGTTGCCCTGGAAAAGCTGATGACGGAATATATTGATCCGACTTCCAAAACATATCTGAATTTAAAAGGCGAAAATCGTTTAAACCAGTACGCGGCAAGAGGAATGGAGATTATGCTGGATGTCATGAATCCTCCGGTCCGGCTGGATGAATTTTTGCTGGAATATTTGGAGTGTTTTCGGGAGGGGAGGTTTCTGAAAGGCTGATGAGAGAACAACAAAAGATAAGATCGGGAGATTTGACCTTTGAAGGACTGATTTGTGAGGAAAAGTACCTGTTCAAGGTATCAAATTATCAGAGGCACTATGTCTGGACGACGAAGGAAATCCAGCAATTTTTAATGGACGGGGAATTTTGCTGGGAACAGAAAAAGAAGGGGCAGCATTTTATTTATTTTGCCGGACAAATTACCCTTCGCCTGATTTCTGAGGAACGTGATCAGTATAAACAGATGGAAATCGTGGACGGACAGCAAAGAATTACGACGTTTTTGATGCTGACGGCGACAGCAGCGCAAAAGATGTCCCTTCTTGGCTTCCGGCAGGAAGCGAAACTCCTCCGGGAACGGTTTTTCGTTGTCAAATCTGAATTTACCGGGACGAGAGCGCGGCTTGAGCTTTCTCCGACCGATCGGGATTTTTGGAAGGCGCTGACAGGAGAAGAGGACGTGAAACTTCCTTCGGTCAGTACGGAATCCCATAAACATTTGCTAAATGCAAAGAAGGTGGTCATCAATTTTCTGGATACTCTGTCCACGGGAAAGACTGAGGCAGAATCAGCAGAAATCTGGAGAGATTATATTGAGGCACTGGCATCCTCTTTTCGGATTGTCCTGCTTAAAACGTGTACACCCGGTTATGCATATGCACTGTACCAGACGGTGAATGACAGAGGAGTACCCCTCACCTCAGGAGAACTTTTAAAGGCCAGAACCATCGAACTGCTGTCAGACAACAGTGAGCTGGCCGATTATGCTGAACGAATCTGGGACAATGTCCTGAAGGACGCAGGAACAGACACCGACCGATATTTGAACTGGAATTATACAGCAGTCACGGGAAAGAAAATGGAGTTAAAGAGAACGGTGGCCGCTCATGAACTGTACGAAAGGGATATTTTTGGGTGTT
>ERZ780150.2171-NODE-2171-length-10594-cov-5.396527_pt1 | contig 10594 bp, 9 predicted proteins | sample MGYA00511019_ERZ780150 | MGnify/ENA primary metagenome ERZ780150 (study PRJEB29588, sample SAMEA2151633) | human gut metagenome | biome: human gut; feature: human-associated habitat; material: faeces | place: Denmark | collected 2008/2010 ...
GTTTGAATTTTGAAGAAGAAGGGGTTATTTCTAAAGCATATAACAGTTTAAATCCAATGCATCTTCAATACTTAAAGCAAAGGAAACCAAATGATACAGTTTGCATTTATTTAACACATACAGGTCAAAATAAGGAAATGTTAAAAATAGCAAAGGATATTCGCAAATATCATGCTAGATCAATTGTGATTTGTGATCATAAAAAAAGAGAAATTTGTAAATATTGTGATGAAACAATTGTAATTATGACCACTCAAAATACAACTGAACTATCTAATGCTGTTTATATTGCTTCTTTACAGTATGTTTTTAATATATTTACTTCGTTAAAATTGATAAGTAATTATTCTTATTTAGAAGAAACAACAAAAGCAGTTGATAAATTTAAAATGGGAGAATGATTATGAATAAAAGTTTTCTATGGGGTGGTGCTGTTGCTGCTAATCAATACGAAGGTGGCTATCAAGAAGGACATAAAGGATTAAGTGTAACCGATGTTATGTCAGCTGGTGATGTTGATCACCCTCGAGAAATTTCTTATGAAATATTAGATGATAAATATTATCCTAACCATTATGGAATTGATTTTTATCATCATTATAAAGAAGATATTGCCGAGTTTGGGGAAATGGGATTCAAAGTATATCGTACAAGTATAGCGTGGACGAGGCTGTTTCCTACAGGGGAGGAAGACCAGCCAAATGAAAAAGGAATGGAATTTTATGACAAGATGTTCTATGAATTGAAGAAAAACGGAATGGAAATTATGATTACGATTTCTCATTACGAAATGCCGCTGAATCTGGCTGACAAATATGGCGGATGGAAGGATCGCCGGATGATTGATTTTTATGTACGTTTTGTTAAAGCTATGGTAAAGCGGTGGAAAGGTGTAGTTAAGTATTGGCTAACATTTAATGAAATCGGAAACAATATACATAAAATGGAGTGGATGACTGCAGGAATCGACCCATTGAACGATACACTTCAGGATGTTTATCAGGCGTCACATTATCAATTCGTAGCAAGTGCTCTGGCTGTCAAAGCAATTCATGAAATCGATCCACAGGCAAAAGTGGGATCTGTGATTGAATATAAGACAATATATCCGATGAGTTGTGATCCAAAGGATTCTCTGGTAGTATGCAGAGAAAAGCAAAGAGGTTACTTTTTCTCGGATGTCCAGGTGCGTGGAAAGTATCCGGGATATGCATGGGAGTATTTTAAAGATAATGATATTAACATTGAATATACGGATGAGGATATGGAACTCATTGCAAAATATCCTGTGGATTTCTTGAGCTTTACTTATTATCGTTCACGAATTGCATCGAAGGATTATGTGGAATCCGTCCAAAAAGAGACAAATAAATCGGATAAGGAAGTAGAAGGCGATACATCATATAGAGGAGATGATAATATCGTCAATACAGGAAAAACGAACCCATACCTGAAAATAACGCCATCCGGCTGGTCGATAGATCCGGATGGACTGTTCCTGGCATTAGAAGATCTTTATAGCAGATATCAGGTTCCGATTTTCATTGCTGAGAATGGTCTTGGCGTAAAAGAAGAATTAGTTGACGGGACAGTTGATGATACATACCGAATGGAATTTTTAAGAGATCATATTATTTCTATGAAAAAGGCGATTAGAAACGGAGTGGATTTATTCGGATATGCGTGGTGGGGACCGATAGATCTTGTATCAAACGGTTCAGGTCAGATGTCTAAACGCTATGGATTTATCTATGTAGATAGAAACGATGCCGGAGAAGGAACTCTGAAACGATATAGAAAAAAATCTTTCTATTGGTACAAAAAAGTAATCGAATCAAACGGAGAAGACTTAAGTATTTAAGATCGGAAAATAAAGATGCAGATTTGGCAATGGGAACATTACCGGGAGTATAAGATTTAGTCTGTACCGGGGATGATTTACACATTAGTAACCGTAAAAATTATTCTACTTTTCGTAAGTAGAAAAAATTTTCCTGTGGCGTATGATGTGACTATAGGAGGTACGAATAGATGAGTCAACATGTTACAGGAGCAGTGATTAAGGCGCTTCGCGAGAAATGTCATTATACACAGGCAGGGCTTGCGATCCATTGATTGTCAGACCTGTACTGGCTGGAGTTTGTGAGATTATTTAATTGAATTACATAAAAATGTGTGAATGCACATTGTGCTTGCATCTGCAATCGGAGCACCGATGAATCCCTCAAAGATTGCTAATACCTTTGCCGGTGAGCGCCAGATGATTTATTCCAATAAAACAATCTCTAATCATATCGACTATTTAGCAGATGCCTTTTTGATTTCCAAGGCAAGTCGATACGATATTAAGGGTAGAAAGTATATCGGTGCAAATCTGAAATACTACTTTGCTGATCTGGGGCTGAGAAATGCTCGTTTGAATTTCAGACAGCAGGAGTCTACTCATATTATGGAAAACATTGTTTATAACGAGCTGTTGATCCGTGGTTACAAATTTCCTTTTGAACGCAGATAGTTTGGAGTTTTAGTCGAAATACTGTACAGAACAGGCAGTATCGATTATCGGCGGTGCGGATGGCCCGACAAGTATTTTTATTCGGCAGTGGTCTGCGCTTTGAGTGATCTGTGACTTGACAAAGTAAATGATTGTGTTTAAACTCTAGTTAATAAACAGAGAGGGCGCTATTGCGTAAGGTGGGAAAATGATTAACAGATAATTTATTTTAAGTAAAACGCAAAATTGTGATTGGTTGCTGCAAGAGTCAGCTCCTTTTGTGTACGCTTAAATTAGATTATCTTCCACCGTATTTGTTATATGAATTGACGGATATTTTGCGTCAATGTATCTGAACATGGTGATGAGAGGCTTTTTTGCGTATGCAAAAAAGCCTTTTTGATGTCGACAAGACAAAGTCCGGACCTGTCCGGGATCTTGCCGGCCGCTTCCGGTGATTCTGTGCGGCAGATAGATTGTAAAACGGAGGAGGAATTTATTATGTCGATGATCCGTGTTGAAAATATTACGTTTTCATATCCTTCAAGTTTTGATCCTGTTTTTGAAAATGTGAGTTTTCAGATTGATACAGAATGGAAACTCGGACTTGTAGGAAGAAACGGAAGAGGAAAAACAACTTTGCTGAAACTTCTTCTTGGAGAGTATGAGTATAGAGGAAAAATAACAGGCGCTGTTACGTTTGATTATTTTCCATTTCCTGTTTCGGATAAAACGCAGATGACAGAAGATATTTTGCGTCAAGTATGTCCGAATGCCCGGCAATGGGAATTAATAAGAGAACTGTCCTACCTTGGAATAGAGTCTGAAGTGTTATGGAGGCCGTTTGAAACAATGTCAAACGGGGAGCAGACGAAGGCGCTTCTTGCGGCGCTCTTTTTAAAAGAAGAGCATTTTCTGTTGATCGATGAACCTACAAATCATTTAGATGTGGAAGGGCGCAGACAGATGGCAGATTATCTGAAAAGGAAAAGGGGATTTATCCTTGTTTCACATGACCGTTATCTTCTGGACGAGTGTGTGGATCACATTTTGTCATTAAACAGATCAAATATAGAAATACAAAGCGGAAATTTTTCTTCTTGGATGGAGAACTTTAAGAAGAGGCAGAATTTTGAGATAAACAGAAATGAAAGTTTGAAGAAAGATATTCGTCGGATGAAAGAATCTGCAAGGCAGGCAAAAGTATGGTCTGATAAGGTGGAGTCGTCAAAGAGAGGCGCGGCGGATAAAGGGTATGTAGGGCATAAAGCGGCAAAGATGATGAAAAGATCTAAAAATGCCGAGGCAAGAAAAGAAAGAGCAGCCGAAGAAAAATCAAAACTGCTTAATAATGCAGAATATGCAGAAATGTTGAAAATAACTCCGCTTATGTATCATAGTGAAAAACTGGTATCTTTTTCTGATGTAGCGGTTATTTATGAAGGAAATCAAGTGTGTGATGCGGTTACATTTCAGATATGCCGGGGTGAGCGTATTCTTATTCAAGGAAAAAACGGAAGCGGAAAAAGCAGTTTATTGAAATTGCTTTTAAAATATCCGATCGAACATACCGGAACTGTTACGAGTGGATCAGGACTTGTCATTTCTTATGTTCCGCAGGATACGTCACATTTAAAAGGAACATTGACCGAGTTTGCTAAGGTTCATAAAATAGATGAAAGTCTGTTTAAAGCGATATTGAGGAAAATGGATTTTGAACGTGTGCAGTTTGAAAAGGATATGAAAGATTTTTCGGCAGGGCAGAAGAAGAAAGTATTGATTGCCAAAAGTCTTTGTGAACCGGCGCATTTATATGTATGGGATGAACCGTTAAACTATATCGATGTGTATTCAAGAATCCAGATCGAGCAGCTGATCAGGCAGTTTTCTCCTGCAATGCTTCTCGTGGAGCATGATGTTACTTTTCAAAAGGAGATTGATGCTAAAGTGATTACATTGTGAAAATGAAAGGCCATTAAATAACTGCATATCCATCGTAATTCGTTTTTATATCGAATCAATAAAATTGAAGAGATTACCGGCGTCGATCTGCGGGAATATCATACGTTTATACATCTTGCGATCAATATCTACATAGAGGAGATATAGAGAAAAATATTCACCCTATTTTTCACAGGGGCGATAGACATCGAATATAAAAACAGCTATAATTTTTACAGCGATGGGAAGGAGAAGAAGGTAATGACGGAAAAAGAAAAAATGCAGTCTCAAAAACTATATGATGCAAATTATGACTCTGAATTGGAAAGGGAAAGAATAGAGTGTAAGGCGTTATGTCAGGAATATAATCATCTGCCGATAAAAGAGACGGAAAAAAGAAGTCGGTTAATAAAAAAGATCCTGGGAAAAACGGGAGAAAAAATTCACATTGAACCTGACTTTTGGTGCGATTACGGATATTGTATATCGGCAGGTGAAAACTTTTATGCAAATCACGGATTGGTTGTGCTTGATGCAGGCGGAGTTGCTTTCGGGGATAATGTGTTCGTTGCTCCGAATTGCGGATTCCATACATCGGGACATCCGATTGATTTCGAGAGGAGGAATCGGGGTCTGGAATATGCATATCCAATTAAAGTAGGAAATAACGTATGGTTTGGCGCAGGTGTACAGGTGATGCCCGGAGTAACGATAGGAAGCAACGTAGTGATCGGCGCAGGAAGCGTAGTCGTGAAAGATATTCCTTCGGACAGCGTGGCTGTAGGAAATCCATGTAAGGTGATCCGTCCGATTACGGAAGAAGATAAAAAGAAATGTTGGGACAGAACGTAAGTACAGTCATAGAGTGTAAGCATAGTGTACAGATGCGGAAGTCCAAGTGTAAAGTGTAAATAGAAATCAGACATAAGTTAAAAAATGCTCCTCATCAAACAGATTTTTATGATAAGAACTGTTTAATGGGGAGCATAATTAAATGTCCAAATGTAAAGTCAGACAATAAAAGTAAATTTATCACCGATACATAACTGCTGACATAAGTTTGTAATCGTGTTCTCAACATCGTGGATCGTGCTTTTGATCCGAAGAAGCGGATAACCTTTATTAATATTAAGCGCCTTTGCTTCCTGAGGAGAAGCGAAGATGATATCTAAAGTTTTTCGTGAGTGATCTAAAATAATATTATGTTTTTTCAGAACTTCAAACAAAGAAGTATCGTTTAAGTCTTCGCCGAACAGGAAGGAAAATGATTCGGGAAATTTGTTGAGTTCGATAATTACCGGCTCATCATCCATATATCTGATTCTTTCCAATACAAGTATTTTCTCTCCGGGTTTTAAAGACATTTCTTTTATTTCACGTTCGGAAGGCTCTTCTAATGCGATTTTGATCGTTTTTGCTCCGGCAGTGGCGTTCATCATACGGCACATATCAGTAAAGCTGATGACTTCCGTTATACTGCGGTGGAGCTTCTTTTCTGCGACAAAAGTTCCTTTTCCTGATTTGCGGTCGAGATATCCTAATTCGGATAATCCGGCAAGCGCTTTCCGAACAGTAACTCTGCTTACATGGTAAGTTTCGCTTAGTTCGTTTTCTGTGGGGAGGCGGCTTCCGGCAGGGCGTTCGCCTGTCTCGATCTCATGCTGAAGCTTTTCTTCTAATTGTTTGTATAGTGGCGTTGCAATCGTATTATTTAATTCCATAAACAACCTCCCATATAAAGTATTACTGTTCACATTATAATACATTTGCATAAAAATGTATATAATAAATAGAAAATAAATTATATATTGACAATAAGTATTATATTGTATTACACTCTAGGTAGAAACAAAGAAATACACAACGAGAAGGAGATGTAATACAATGTCATATGTAAGTACAGATATTAAGAAAATCATTGCGGAAATTATCGAAAACAAAAAAGAAAAAGGCGGAGTAAAAAATATTTATTTCGTAGGATGCGGAGGTTCTCTGGGAGCGCTTTATCCGGCAAAGACATTTATGGAAAGAGAGGCGCAGGTACTTCGTTCAGCATGGATCAACAGTAACGAGTTTGTTCATAGTACACCGAAGGATTTCGGAGAAAACTCAATCATATGTCTGGCATGTCATAAAGGAAATACACCTGAGACGATTCAGGCGGCAAAACTCGGAAAAGAAAAAGGCGCCGCAGTTATTATCCTTACATGGCTTGAAGAATCTGAGATCATTGAGTTCGGAGATTACATTATTCGTTATACATTTGATGCAAGTTTGGATCACCTTGCGGGAGACATCGATTATGCAGGAGAAAAAACACAGTGCGCGCTGCTCGTAGCTGTTGAACTGTTAGCGCAGACAGAAGGCTATGAGAACTATGAAAAGTTTTATGAAGGACTTGGCATGATCAGCAACATTATTAAAAATGCCCGCAAACATGTAGCAGAAAGAGCGGAAGCTTTTGCAGAAGAATATAAGAATGATTCGGTAATCTACACAATGGGAAGCGGCGCTTCTTACGGAGCTGCTTATATGGAAAGTATCTGTATTTTTATGGAAATGCAGTGGCTTGATTCAAGCAGCATTCATACAGGAGAGTATTTCCACGGTCCATTTGAGATCACAGATGCAAACCGCCCGTTTATGATCCAGATTTCAGAAGGAACAACGAGAGAATTAGATGAAAGAGCTCTTACATTCCTTAAGAAATACGCAAAACGTATTGAAGTTCTCGACGCAAAAGAACTGGGACTGTCAACAATCGACGCATCTGTTGTCGATTACTTTAATCATGCTTTGTTTAACAATGTATACCCGATCTACAACCATGCTCTTGCGACAAAACGTGAGCACCCGCTTGCAACACGCCGCTATATGTGGAAAGTAGAGTATTAAAAACGGATATAAAAACAAATTATTTATGACCAATTAAGCGATATAACTTATTTTATAAAAGGAGTCTGCACAGTGTGCGGGCTTCTTTTAAATTGGGCGAATAGTAATGCTTATGGTATGAAAAAAATTGGAAAATATAGGTAATACATATAAATAATACAAAATAATAGAAATACAGCATCATGCACAAAAATGTAATTAATATTCATATAAAATACACAAAGTTGCAAAAATAAATTGACAAAACAACAAAACAAATATACTATTGTATCAGATATAAAACAATACAGAACGATACAAAAGAATACAATGCACTGGATTGGTTTGTAGAGTTAAAGAATATGCGCATAGTTCTTTAAAAGGAAAACTCAAAATGAGGGTAAACTAAAGAGTGATTTAGGAGGTTAGCTTATGTTTTGGATAGAATTGATTATCGTTTTGGCGATCATTTTTATCGGAGTTCGTGTGGGAGGTACGTTCCTTGCGATGGCAGGAGGAATCGGAATGTTTATTATGACATTTATTCTCCATGTTACTCCTTCTGATCCGCCGATCACAGTAATTTTGATCATGATAGCAGTTATTTGTGCGGCGGCAACAATGCAGGCTTGCGGAGGTTTGGATTACCTCGTCCGCATAGCGGAGAAAATCCTGAGAAAGAACCCGAAAATGATTACGGTACTGGCTCCGGTTGTAGCATATATCTTTACATTTATGTGTGGTACAGGTCATATCGTTTACAGTCTTCTTCCGGTTATCAACGAAATTGCCATTGAGACAGGCGTTCGTCCGGAAAGACCGATTTCCGCATCGATCGTTTCTTCACAGCAGGCGATCACAGCGTGTCCGATTTCAGCGGCAACAGTCGGAATCCTCGCTTTCATGGCAGAGGCAACAAATTATACGAAAGTAAATATCTTCACATTACTTATTGTTTGTGTTCCGGCTACATTGATCGGAACAGTCATTGCGGCAATCGCAGTAATTAAGAAAGGCAAAGAGCTTGCAGATGATCCTGAATTTCAGGCTCGTGTTGAGGCAGGATTGATCGAGGATTTCTCCAAGAAAGTAAAAGAAGAGAAAAAAGTCAGCAAAGAAGCAAAAATTTCCGTTACGATCTTCCTCATTGCCATGGTGGGAATCGTTCTTCTCGGCGCAGTCAGCGGTTTAGTTCCGACGCTGGCAGACGGAAGCAAACTTCCGCTTACGACAGTAATCGAAATCTTTATGCTCGTAGCTGCGGCGGCTATGATCCTTCTTACAAAACTGGACAGCAACAAAGTTCTTGATCAGCCGGTATTTAGAACAGGTATGTTTGCGGTTGTTCTGGCGTTTGGTCTGTGCTGGCTTGTAAATACATTTATCGGAGATCAGTCGTCATTTATTACAGACAATATGTCGGCGCTGACAAATAAGTATCCGTGGATTTTCATTGTAGCGGTATTTATCGTAGGTGCGATCACAACGAGTCAGTCTTCGACAACAATGATCATGATTCCGATCGGAATCGCTTTAGGACTTCCGGCAAACGTAATCGTGGCAGGTTGGATCGCATGTTCATCTAACTATTTTATTCCGGCTTCGGGACAGTGTGTTGCAGCTCTTGCATTCGACTCGGCGGGAACAACGAAGATCGGTAAATTTGTATTGAACCACAGCTATATGATACCGGGGCTTGTATGTACGGTCGTATCAGTAGTAGTCGCACTTCTTATAGGAGCGGTTGTATTCTAAGAAGTCAGAAGACAATGTGCTGCGGCAATATAGAAAGAAAGCTGAAAAGCAAAAAGAGACTGCAGCCTTGTATCCGTATGGAACGGGCGGCAGTCTTTTCAAATTTTAAGTATTGAAACGGAGGAATATGGCAATGAAATTCGCGCCTATGAATTATCATTATTTAAGATATCCGATCAAAAAATTTCTTGATAAAGTGGAACGCTCACCGTTTAACAGCATCGATTTGTATTGTTCGGCACCGCAGCTTAATCTGTTCGATTATCCGCTTTTAAGATTGATCGAATTGAAAAAGGAGATTGAAGCACATCATTTAAGTGTGATGGCGATGACGCCTGAAAACTGTGTGTATCCGGTTAATTTCTGTACGCAGGATGATCTTACAAGAGAGTCAAGCATTCGGTATTATCAGCGAGCAATCGACACGGCACAGTTTCTTGACTGTCCGTGTGTGCAGATCAGTACCGGATTCGGATACTTCGATCAGCCAAGAGAAGAGGGTTGGAAATACTGCAGAGAATCGTTGTGGACACTGGCGCAGTATTGCGAAAAGAAAGACGTCAGGTTACTTTTGGAAGAGTTAAAAGTAACGACGACAAACGTGCTTATCACAAGCAAAGATATCGCAAAGATGCTGGAAGAGATCGAGTCTCCGTCAATCGTCGGAATGGTTGATATGGATCAGATGACATATGCGAAGGAAACGATCGATGATTATTTTGATAATCTAGGAGATAAACTTCAGCATATTCACTTTAACGACAGAGGTCATACTGTTCCGGGAGACGGAGATTTCCCGATGAAAGAATATTATGATTCGATTAAAAACAGAGGTTATGACGGAACGGTGTCGTTTGAAATATGCGACAGAAGATATTATCGCGATCCTGATAAGGCGATCGATGATATTGTCGCATGGATGAAAGCAAATACGAACGAGTTTGATTAATTATAAATTACAAATCTTGTTATATAAAGGAGAATACAACATAGAAACAAATATTATACGGAGGAAAGTGTTATGTGGACACAAGACATGTTTGGAGTAGAGAAACCGATTATAGCGCTGCTGCATCTTGACGCGCTTCCGGGAGATCCGGGATATTGCGGAGAACATAGAATAAGAGAATGAACGATTAAGGCAGGTGAGACAGAATGATTAAGATACGATGCGTCGTAGAGCGTATAACTTATCAAAGCCCTGAAACAGGCTATTCTGTCTTGAAGTGCGCCGTCAAGAACTATAATGATCTGGTAACAGTTGTAGGTAATCTCGTGGATGCTAACGTTGGATCTGTCCTTCTGATTGATGGCAATTGGAAGGTGGATGCGAAGTACGGCAGACAGTTCCTGGCAGAAAGTTGGGAGGAGACTATGCCTGCGACTGTTTTTGGTATTGAGAAGTATCTTGGTTCCGGCCTGATCAAGGGTGTGGGACCGAAGTTTGCGAAGAAGATTGTCCAACAGTTTGGTACTGATACGCTGGAAATTATCGAGACCGATGTACAGCGTCTTCTGGAGGTTCCGGGA
>ERZ780150.2179-NODE-2179-length-10544-cov-3.543903_pt1 | contig 10544 bp, 10 predicted proteins | sample MGYA00511019_ERZ780150 | MGnify/ENA primary metagenome ERZ780150 (study PRJEB29588, sample SAMEA2151633) | human gut metagenome | biome: human gut; feature: human-associated habitat; material: faeces | place: Denmark | collected 2008/2010 ...
TCGCCAAATATCCATGCAAGCATGGCTACTTGGCTCGTTGCTCGCGGGAATAAAGAAAATAATGCCTTTCTGTTTCCATTTTAACACATATTTCCATTGGATTCATCTTTTTATCCTTCCCAGTCTTCGGAAATTCTCAGTCCTGCCGTATCCACCACCGGCAGGGAAAACAGGATTGATTTTGCCTTGCTTTCCAGCCCTGCTTTTTCCATAATGGCCTTCATGATTTCCTTTTTCTTTTCAGTCCTGGTTACAATGAAAGTCATTTCCTTTTCCGATGCCAGGGAAACGCCGAGAAACTTCTCCGCCCTCTCCATTCCGGTTCCCTTGGCATGAATGACGGTTCCGCCGCCTGCCCCCGCTTCCCTGGCGGCATCTGTCACCAGATTCGTATACCCGAAATCGGAAACCACCACAATCAGTTCATATTCCGTATCCTTCAATGATGTCTCCTCCTCTTTTTCAAATTCCTGTCCTGCCAGCATAAGCTGGAGCGCCTTTTTCCCTCCGATGCTGCTCACGGGAACGAGAAAGGAAATTCCCATTCCCGGAACATCTATGCCCAGCTTGTGTTCCATCCCTCTCTTTACCCGCTTCCACACATCTCCTGTCACCATGGAAAAAAGCACTATTTTTTCACTTCCCTCCAGTCCGAGGCAGTCCAGTATTTCATTACCGGCCGTCCCCTTGCCCAGAGCCACCATCATAACAGGAAGGTTCTCCGTCCGATTCAGCGCGGCGAACTGCTCGCCCTGGCCCCGCCCTGTAATCGTAACCATTAAATATACTTTACTCATATACGTTTCTCCTACAGGTCAATAATGTCATAATCACCCCATCCAGCAGCATCTGCGGCGACAGCGGCAATCCCTGCCTGCCCGATCTCCGCTTTGCCCGCGCGCAGCCGGAAAACAAGGCCCAGTATCTGTATGGTAATCAGCGGCGTCATGGCAACCATGGCGACCACGCCGAACGCATCCGCAATAATATCTCCTCCCACCGCCGAACAGGCTCCCATGGCAAAGGGAAGCAGAAAGGTGGCGGTCATAGGCCCGGAGGCGACTCCGCCGGAGTCAAAAGCGATGGCCGTAAATATTTTCGGTACGAAAAAGGACAGGCCCAGCGCTATAAAATATCCCGGAACAAGGAACCACAGAATCGAAATACCGGTCAGCACCCGTATCATGGCAAGCCCCAGAGACACGGAAACACCGATGGAAAGGCTCATGCTCATGGCCTTTGCCGAAATGGCTCCGTCCGTTATCTCCTCCACCTGCTTGGTCAGCACAAATACAGCAGGCTCTGCCAGTACAATAAAATACCCAATCAGCATACCGATAGGCACAATAATCCAGCGGTATGGAAGTCCGGCAATCACTCTGCCCAGATAATTTCCCGCAGGCATAAAGCCAACATTCACACCCGTAAGAAACAGCACAAGACCCACATAGGTATAGATGAGCCCCACGCTTATTTTAACCAGGCTTTTTCCGGGGACCAGCCTGAAAATCATCTGGAAGAGGAAAAAGAAAACCACAATCGGCAGAAGGGAAACAGCCATCTCCTTCAAATAAGACGGAAAGCCTGCCTGAAAAACTTTCCACAGCTCTACCGTATCCGCTATTTCCGGTATCTCCACAGGCACATAATCCCCGCTTCCCGGGCGGTAAATCATTCCCAGCAGGAGCACCGCCAGAATCGGCCCGATGGAACACAGGGCAACCAGCCCAAAGCTGTCATCCGAAGCGTGACGGTCATTTCTTACGGCGGAAATACCGATACCCATTGCCATAATAAAAGGCACCGTCATAGGCCCGGTGGTAACGCCGCCGGAATCAAAGGCCACGGACAGAAAATCCTTCGGTACAAAAAAAGTGAGTAAAAATACGATTCCATAGAAAAAAAGAAGCAACGGAGGAAGGGCCATGCTGAACAGCATACGCAGCAGGGCAACCACAAGAAAAATTCCCACGCCAAAGGCCACTGCCAGAATCAGAATCAGATTGGGTACGGATGGCACCTGTTCCGCCAGAACCTGGAGATCCGGCTCGGATATCGTGATGATGAAGCCCAGAATGAAACTCATGGGCACTGCAACCCACAGCTTTCTTGACTGTGTCATGCACGTTCCCACCCGTTCCCCCATAGGCGTCATAGCCATATCCACGCCCATAGTAAACAGTACCATTCCCGCGGTAAGCAACGCCGCTCCTATGAGAAATGCCATGAGGATTCCCGGAGAAACCGGGGCTATGGATAAACATAAAATCAATACAATTGCGATGACAGGAAACACTGCTTTTCCTGTTTCTTTTAACTTTTCCTGGAGATTTGTGCGAAAAAACTTCAAATATACGCTGCCTTTCTGTTGTGTTATCGGCGCCGACGCCAACATGATTTGAGGTTACACGATAAAAGAATAATGGACTGCCATAACTGTCCGGTAGCGTTACAGTCATGATCTGTTTTCATTATAGCATGAACAGGGAAAAACAGGATAGCAAAAATTTGCCCTCTCCTACTACTTTTAACATTTTTTTAACGCGATACAGCAGAAAAGATGTATCGCGTTAATAGTTTATTTTCTCAATGTTTATTTCCAGGTATTTATTTTCCCGATGTTTATTCCCTTGTGATTATTTTCTTGGATGCGCCTGCTGGTACACGCTTCGGATGCGGGAACCGCCTATGTTGGCATAAACCTGCGTGGAAGAAATGTCGGAATGTCCCATCATTTCCTGCACACTGTGCAGATCCGCCCCGTTTTCTACCAGATGGGCCGCAAAAGAATGCCGGAGCGTATGCGGCGTTATGTCCGCTTCTATCCCGGCCTTAGCGGCATAATATTTGATCAGCTTCCAGAACCCCTGACGGCTCATGGGCTTACCGGAGCAGTTAACAAAAAGAGTCTCAGTCTGCGTCCCTTTTATCAGGATATCCCGGGCTTCCTTCAGATAAAGAAGCAGCGCCTCCTTCGCCTGGTTCCCAAAAGGTATGGCACGTTCCTTCGATGAATCCCTGCATATTATATAGCCCAGCCTGAGATTCAAATCAGTTATCTGCAGAGAAATCAGCTCGGAAACCCGGATACCGGTGGCATACAGCAGCTCCAGCATGGCTCTGTCCCGAATCTCCTTGGGCGTATTCCTGCCCGGCTGCTCCAGAAGCCGGACCACTTCTCCCATTGTCAGAATTTCCGGCATCTTCTTCTCAATCCTGGGAGCCTTCAGATTCTCAGACACATCCTCCGAAACCATACCCTTTTTGACCATAAAATGAAAAAAAGCCTTTACAGCCGCTATATGCCGGGATACGGTAGCCGGTGCGAACTGGTTCTTCTCAAGAAAAAGGATATAGGAATTCAGGGAAGTCTCCGTTATCCGGCCCGGCTCCTCAATCCCCTGCTCCTTCAAAAAGCTCTGAAGCTTCTGCAGATCTCTTTTATAGGAAAGCTCCGTGTTCTCCGACATCTTCTTCACATCATGAAGATAAATAACAAACTCCCGTATCTCTTTTTCCATGCTCCAATGCCTTCCTGCTTCGTTGTTTATGTAAACCAAAAAAGATTCAAAACACATTATAATCAGTTTTTCGAAGAAAAGCAATGCGCATTTTTGCCGATTTTACGGGGATTTTTACAACAATTTGCTTGAAGCACAAGATATCGGTAATCGAAATTATGTTTGTACCAGATATTGTTCCTGTTTTCAGAAAAAGAAAAATACTTTTTGTAATATCATCGGATTGATATAGCTCTCCACCAGACACCCTGCCAGCAGCATTCCCAGGATTACAAGCAAAGTGCCTAAACGAAGCGCTCCCCGTTTTCCTCCTGCGCCGCTCCCATAACGGCCATTGTATACCCTATCCTGAAAACCCTGGCACCACCGGAAAAGGAACAGATAGGCCGGCGCCAGAAGCAGGACCTGCGGGAAAATTCCTCCTGAGAAAAGGAGAATCCCGCGGATGCCGTACCGGATAGAGAGCACCGACAGAATCGTCCCTGCACAAAATCCGGTCCAGACCAGGTACAGGCTTACCGCCATACCTCCAATACCCGCCACAGCCAGCACCGCAAGAAGCACCGCAGGCGCCAGCCTCTGCTTGATGCTGTAAAAGAAAAGCATGGAGCTGTCGATATCCAATACCCCCATTCTTCCCACACTGAAGCTGTCCAGAAAATCCGCATTTACCACCAGGCTTTCCTGCCCTATGTAAATAAGAGCAAGTCCTGCCAGAAAACCGGCTGTAAAGAGCACAAGAATGCGCCCGTTAAGTTTTGCATCTGCCAAACTACCTTTTTCCATATAAAAACCCCTTTGCCTGCTTTTTTTAATATATGCGTCGGTCAACGCACACATGCATGCAAAGGGGTTAACCCTGCCGGTTCATACTCCGGCCAGGCCACAAATCAAAGACCCTGCTGCAGAGCAGCGGGGTCTTTGACCCTCGCGGCAGTCACCAAATAGCCATGCAAGCATGGCTACTTGGCTCGTTGCTCGCGGGGATAAAATACTTTCGCTCTTATTTACATAAATATTTCGCCCTGTAGCTCATAATCGCGGAAATCGTCTTGGAATCTTCTATTTCCCCTGACAGGATTTTCTCACAGAGTTCATCAACTGTGTAAGCTTCCACATTAATGTATTCATCCTCATCCAGATGCTGGCTTCCCGGTGTCAAATCCGTAGCCACATAAATGTCAATTTTTTCATTGCAGAAAGCCACGGTGGTCCTTATGGTAATCAGCCACTCCATTTTTCCGGCATGGCAGCCTGTTTCCTCCTCCAATTCCCTGGCAGCGGCCTCCATCGTCGGCTCTTCCGGCCCGTTCAGCCCTCCAGCCGGGATTTCCAGCGTATACCTGTCCAATGCATTCCTGTACTGCCTTACCATCAGCAGCTTTCCATCCGCGGTAACCGGCACCACTGCCGCCGCACCCTGATGCTTGATAAAATCCCATTTTACAATATTTCCATTGGGCACCTGCACCGTATCCTTATAAAAATCAATAATGGAACCCTTATAAACCAGTTCCCTGTCCAACCGTTTGAATTCGTCAGCCATAATATTTCTCCCATCTTAAACTTTTAAAAGCCCTGCAGGGAAACCCTGCAAGGCTTTTGCAATCGCTATTTTGCATAATCAGAAACACGGCTCTCCCTGATAACATTCACTTTAATCTGTCCCGGATATTCCAGTTCGGCTTCAATCGCCTTGGAAATATCGCGTGCCATCAGAATCATGTCCGCATCTGACACCTGTTCAGGAACTACCATTACCCGAATCTCTCTACCTGCCTGAATAGCAAAAGATTTGTCTACACCTTTGAAATTGTTTGCAATGTCTTCTAACTGTGTTAATCTGCTGGTATAAGTCTCCAGAGTCTCTCTTCTCGCGCCCGGCCTTGCTGCGGAAATTGTGTCTGCAGCCTGAATAATGCACGCAATCAGCGTAGTGGGCTCCACATCACCATGATGGGACTCCACCGCATTAATAACCGTAGCGGATTCCTTATACTTTTTACAAAGTTCCACGCCAAGCTGAATATGGGAACCTTCCATCTCGTGATCCACTGCCTTGCCGATATCATGCAGCAGGCCGGCACGTTTGGCCATTCTCACATCTAAACCAAGCTCTGATGCCAGAAGCCCTGACAGCTGAGCCACCTCTATTGAATGCTTTAAAGCGTTCTGTCCATAACTTGTCCTGAACTTTAACTTGCCCAGTAACTTTACGAGTTCCGGATGAACACCGTGTACCCCAACTTCAAGTACCGCGGCTTCTCCTTCCTCTTTAATCATTACTTCGACTTCCTTCTGCGCCTTTTCCACCATTTCTTCGATTCTTGCCGGATGGATACGTCCGTCAACAATCAGCTTCTCCAGCGCAATTCTTGCTACTTCCCTTCTGATAGGGTCAAAAGAAGATAAAATTACTGCTTCAGGTGTATCGTCTATAATCAGATCCACACCGGTCAGCGTTTCAAGGGTTCTGATATTTCTTCCCTCACGCCCGATAATTCTCCCCTTCATCTCGTCATTCGGAAGCTGTACTACGGAAATCGTAGCTTCAGCCACATGGTCTGCCGCACATCTCTGAATGGCGGTTACCACATATTCCCTGGCTTTCTTGTCTGCTTCCTCTTTGGCCCTGCTTTCCATATCCTTGATCATCACGGCCGATTCATGTTTTACTTCATCTTCAACAATTTTCAATAAGTAATCTTTTGCCTGTTCGGAGGTTAATCCTGAGATTCGTTCCAGTTCCTGTACTCTCTGCTCGTTCAGCTTCGCGATCTCTGCTTTCTGCTTTGCTAACTCCTCTTCCCTGGCTGCCAGTACGGATTCCTTCTTTTCAATGGCATCCGACTTCTTGTCCACGTTCTCTTCCTTCTGCTGCACTCTTCTTTCAAAGCGCTGCACCTCGGCTCTGCGTTCCTTGATCTCCTTATCCAATTCGTTCTTTGCACGAATGGATTCCTCCTTCACTTCCAGCAGTCCCTCACGCTTTTTGGTTTCAGCAGCTTTCACCGCATCATCAATAATTTCTCTTGCCTTGTCTTCGGCGTTGCCGATTTTGGTCTCAGTTTCTTTCTTCCTATATGCAGAGGTTACTACAAATGTAACCGGGATAGAAATCAACAGAGTGACCGCTACTGCTATTACATAACTAAGCATAGACAGGAGCACCTCCTTATTAAATTTTCATTGTGCGAATATCTGTTATAGAATGTATGTACGCCAAACATTCTTATAAGCGATTTTACAACACTTCAATTTTAATAAATAACAGGTATTATGTCAAGTAGAAAAGCATATTTTGACCAAATTTCATAACTTTTGCACAAGATAACCTGTTATTCCCAGGAGTCCCCTTCTTCCAAATCATCGCAATTCATGGCTTTTCTTATCTTATCCGGCGAGAAACCCTTTCTGTACAGGAAAGCCTGAATCCGTCTTTTTTCTTTTAAATCCGCCTGTTTCGCATCAAAATGCTTCTTTCTGAGGAGCTCTTTAATCATAGCTTCCTCATTCTGAAGGCCATCCGCTTCCTGAACGGTGCAAAACGCCTCCTCAATACAGCTTCTGTCAACGCCTTTGCGTCTCAGATCGTCCTCCATCCGCCTGCGGCTTTTCGTTTCCATGTAGGTTTCCACATATCTTCTTGCATAAGCCTCATCATTTATGTACCCAAAGGATTCCACATAAGCAATAGCCTCTTCAATGACCGGAGGAGGATACTTTCCCTGCCGCAGCTTCTCTTCCATCTGCTGTCTTGTATATTCCCTGGACTTCAGCAGGTTCATGCAGCGCAGCTTCGCCCGTTTGGGGAGTACGTTCTCCATAATCTCCTCATAGACATGAGGGGGCAGTTCTCTATCCTGTGCAATACCGTATTTATGAAGTTCGCCTTTGTATAATACAAAGGCGAATTCTCCATCGATGCTGACTGCATATTTCGTTTTATTTATTGGTTCTGTCCTGGTAACAATCATTTCTGTTCTGCCTGCACGGCTTTAACCGCAGCGCCGGCGGCCGCCTTCACTTCCCTGCTGTCCTTTGCAGCTTTGGCTCCGGCAGCTTCCTTCACAGGTTCTTCCTTCCTGTCTGAAGCATCGGCTTCTTTCTTCTCGTCCAGCTTATAGTATGCGCGTACTTTCTTCTCGATTTCATCGCAGATCTTCGTATTTTCTTTCAGGAAGTTCTTCGCATTCTCCCTTCCCTGTCCGATCTTGTTTCCTTCGTAGGCAAACCATGCGCCGCTCTTATTGACAATATTAATATCCGCTGCCAGATCCAGAATATCCCCGACTTTGGAAATGCCCTCTCCGAACATGATATCAAATTCCGCTTCCTTGAAGGGCGGCGCTATTTTATTCTTTACCACCTTGACACGGGTACGGTTTCCTACCACTTCCCCTGCCTGCTTCAGGGATTCAATCCTTCTTACATCCAGACGGATGGTAGAGTAGAACTTCAGGGCACGGCCGCCAGTAGTGGTCTCCGGATTGCCGAACATGACGCCCACCTTCTCACGCAGCTGGTTGATGAAGATAACTGTACAGTTGGACTTGCTGATTACTGCAGTTAATTTACGCAGCGCCTGGGACATCAGACGGGCCTGCAGGCCCACGTGGCTGTCACCCATATCGCCGTCTATTTCGGCCTTGGGAACAAGAGCCGCAACGGAGTCAACAACAACGATATCGATGGCGCCTGAACGCACCATGGTCTCCGTAATCTCCAGAGCCTGTTCTCCGTTATCAGGCTGGGAAATATACAGGTTATCAATATCCACACCAATATTCTTCGCATAGGCAGGATCCAGCGCATGCTCCGCATCTATAAAACCTGCAATGCCGCCCCTGCGCTGAACCTCAGCGATCATATGCAGGGTAACGGTGGTCTTACCACTGGATTCCGGTCCATATATTTCAACAATTCTTCCCTTGGGTATTCCGCCCAGGCCAAGTGCAATATCAAGGCTTAATGAGCCTGTGGGAATCGTCTCCACATTCATCTGCGTAGCCGGATCCCCCAGCTTCATGACTGCTCCCTTTCCAAACTGCTTTTCAATCTGTGCCAGTGCGGCGTCAAGCGCTTTGAGTTTGTCTTCTTTTTCCATTATGTTCTCCTTCTTATCCAGAACGGATGTTCTCTTTTTCTATAATAAAACATCTGTTCGTATTTGTCAATTCCCAACTTTAAATATAATATACAATATCAGGTGTCCGATAAAACTCCCTCAACAGGCATCCCTCCTTTATTTTTTATTGCATTGAAACGATTGGCGAAATGCCCGATTAGATGTCCGCTCTATAGATGGAATGGACATGGCTGAATTCCTTCAGACAAAGGTGCACCGGTTTGGAACGCCTCCAGCAAAGATATGCTTTTTTGATTGTAACATAAACTTCATCCAAATGCCACTAAAAAAAGCATGCTTCCATAAAAAAGGAACATGCCGGGATACTGTTCAGACGGGTCTGCGAATTTAGCTGCGCATACTGTACAAATATATAGCGGCAGCAGGCATCCGGCCTGTTGTGAGACAAATCAAATGGCCGGATGTCTGCAACAGTTCATTTTATCTGAACTGCCGCACATGCCGTAGTGTTGGGGCCGCAATCCATGCCCGCCCTATATTTTCTTCATATAACGTCCATAATCTTTAATTGTGGCTGTACCCCAGCCGCTGCTCGTGCTGGTGGTATAATTAAACCCGATTTCCAGGCCTACCGGGGTATAGAAAATAATATTGGTATCCGAATCCGAAAGGAAATCCTGAAGCTGTTCGTCATCCATCCGATCCACAGCCTCGGCCGTTCCGTTCTGGTAAGCATCCTGATCCCTAAATTCTTTGGCCAGCTGCTCGTTATACTCTATCATTTCCCCGTTGTCCAAAAGTTCGCCGCTTACCAGATCGATATTAATGCAGTAAAGCGAAATGTAGGATTCCTGGTTCATTGCGTATTTTTCCTGAAGGACTATGCTGATTTTTTCCTCATCCATATAGGTTACATAACCAATGCTGGAGGTTGCGTAGGAGAGTTGCTCATCTTCACCCTGGGCATCCTTATAGTAGTTGTAAAGCTTGCTGTAATAAGTGGCCTCGTATTCAATCTCCTGGTTCAGCTCGTCCAGATGGGGAATATTCCCACCCTTCAGCTGCGGGTATTTTCCGGTTGCCGTAGCGCCTGTCTCGTCATCCACATAGCTGTAATCTTCCCATTCCACCGTATAACTGAGGTCGTCACGGATGGAATTGGCAATTGTTACATAGTAGTCATCCTCCGGGCTGGGAACATAATCCCCTTCCTCTGTTTCCGGTTCATAGGTTCCATCGCCGCTGAAATCAGGAAGCTGGCTGTCATCGCCGCTGTCATATCCAAAGGGTATCGTTTCCTCAGGAACTGCCCCTCCGTAATTCTTGGAATTGGAAATACCGCTGCTGGCTTCCCTGACCGCACCCTTGACAATAATAAAAATAAGAACCATGACGATGCAGAGAAGCACCGCAATTACCGCTACAATAACCGCCGCCACGGTTCTGCTGTTGTTACGCTTCTGAGGGGGCATATTGGGGTAGGCTCCATAAGGCTGCCGGCCATATGGAGGCACTCCTCCCGGAGGGATTTGTCCATAGTAACCGCTCTGCTGCGGTCCATACTGCTGCGAAGAGCCATACCGGGTATTATTCTGCCCGCCCTGCGCGGCGCCGGGCGCACCCGGGCCTGCCTGTCCCCCTGGCACATTTCCATAGGGCGGAATATTCTGCGCGCCGCAGGGAGGCATTCCCTGGCCGCCGGCCGGAATATTTTCATTTCCACAGGGAGGCACAGGAGCCTGTGAACCGGCATTTCCATAAGGGGGCACCGGCGCCTGCCCGGCAGCGTATCCATAAGGAGGTACCGAAGCTTCACCGCCCGTCTCACAGGGAGGGACCGCAGCCTGTTCAACGGCATTCCCATCAGGAGCTTCCGTCTCCGCTGCTCCTTCTGCTTTTGCATCCTTTTTATTCCGGTCATATCCACAGCTTAT
>ERZ780150.2180-NODE-2180-length-10544-cov-2.094766_pt1 | contig 10544 bp, 7 predicted proteins | sample MGYA00511019_ERZ780150 | MGnify/ENA primary metagenome ERZ780150 (study PRJEB29588, sample SAMEA2151633) | human gut metagenome | biome: human gut; feature: human-associated habitat; material: faeces | place: Denmark | collected 2008/2010 ...
GTTGCGGGACCGGGGTCGGCGCTCCTCCCCGGACGAATAAGAAGAATAATTTTGTTCAGACACAGAAATCCCTCCGAACCTGTGGCACGGCCTGCTTCCGGCGTGCCCAATGTCCATGGTGATAATCGGTTTCGATTGTCCCCTTGGTATGTCTTTTCCGTGAAAGAGACTTGACACATACTTCGGGCGGCAAAAAATCAGTATATATTATACCATATTTTGCGTTTTTGTCCATCCTGGGTTTTCTCTCTCACCCTGTAAGGCGCTCATCCGCCGTTTTCCCTAATATGGTCCGTGTGGTTTCCGTGTCTCTCCAGCGCAGAGAGACGTTTTTCCCTTGAGCACCCCGGTGGAATATGCTATACTGCACTTGAATCCGGGTTTTCTCCGGATCTGTGTGTGGGCCGACTCGGCCAAATCGATCCTTCCAACTCCGCCTGTATCGTCCTGAATGGGCCGCACAGCGGGAGATCTGGAACACCACTTTAGGAGAGTGTTATCTATGAACGGTATCTTGAAGAGCCTGCCCTTCCGACTTCTGATCGGCGTTGCAGCTGGCATCGTACTTGGCCTCTGGGCGTCCGGCTTTACTTATGGCGGCCAGATCATGCAGGTGGTATTGACCCTCAAAGAGCTGCTGGGTTCTCTCATTAACTTCTGCGTACCCCTGATCATCATCGGTTTTATCGCTCCCTCCATCACCAGACTGAAACAGAATGCCTCCCGGATGCTGGTTCTGGCCTTGGTACTGGCCTACACTTCCTCTGTATGCGCAGCTCTGATGTCCATGGCAGCGGGTTACGCCATCATCCCCGCCCTGTCCATCCAGTCGGCGGCGGAGGGACTCAACGAGCTGCCCGAGCTGCTCTTCAACCTGGAGATCGCCCCCATCATGTCGGTGATGTCCGCCCTGGTATTCTCGGTGCTGGTGGGCCTGGCGGCCACCTGGGCCAAGGCGGAGGTCATCACCAAGGTGCTGGAGGAGTTCCAGAGGGTAGTGCTGGATATGGTGGTGCGGGTGGTCATCCCCATCCTTCCCTTCTTCATTGCCGGCACCTTCTGCGGCCTGGCCTATGAGGGGTCCATCACCAAGCAGCTGCCCGTCTTCCTCATTGTGATCCTCATTGTGATGGTGGGCCACTATATCTGGATGGCGGTGCTGTACGGGGCGGCCGGCCTCTACTCCGGCTCCAATCCCCTGGAGGTGGTGCGGCACTACGGCCCCGCCTATATCACCGCCGTGGGCACCATGTCCTCCGCCGCCACGCTGGCGGTGGCCCTGCGGTGCGCCCACAAGTCCAAGGTGCTGCGCCACGACATGGTGGACTTCGGGATTCCCCTGTTCGCCAACATCCACCTGTGCGGCTCGGTGCTCACCGAGGTGTTCTTTGTGATGACCGTGTCCAAGGTGCTCTATGGGGAGCTGCCCTCTCTGGGCACGATGGTGCTGTTCTGCTTCCTGCTGGGGGTGTTCGCCGTGGGCGCGCCCGGCGTGCCGGGGGGCACCGTCATGGCCTCCCTGGGCCTCATCACCAGCGTGCTGGGCTTTGATAACACGGGCACCGGCCTGATGATGACCATTTTCGCCCTTCAGGACAGCTTCGGAACCGCCTGCAACGTGACCGGTGACGGGGCCCTGACCATGATTCTTACAGGCTTTGCCGAGAAACACGGAATCAAGAGGCAGAAGATTGAAAGCGGGCTGTAACGGGTCCGTATATTTATAAGTTTTACTAATATGAATATAGCAATTTATAATAAAAACAAAATTGCTCTTGAACCTATAGCAGCTATAGGATATATAATAGATTCAAGAGCCAAGCGGAAAGGACCGGCTGGCAAAGCCGGTCCTTTTTGCAGCATGATGTTTCCGAAAGAGAGGTAAAGAATGGACAAAAAGATTCTTATTAAGAATGCCAGGGCCATTGTGTCCTGTGACGGGGAAGACCGGGTTTACAGGGACGCGGACATGCTGATTGAGGGGCCGAAGATACTGGCAATCGGCAGGGACCTGATGAACGGAGGGGACCCGGCGTCAGGAAGAAATCTGAATCAGGAGGAGGTCCAGGTCATCCGGGCAGAGGGAAAATTCGTGTATCCGGGCCTGATCAACACCCATCATCATTTTTTCCAGACCTTTGTGCGCAATCTCATGACCATTGACTATCCCAATATGATGGTGATGGACTGGATTGATAAGATTTACCGCATATTCCAGAACATTGATTCCGACGTGATTTACTACTCCACCCTTACATCCTTTGCGGATTTGATGAAACACGGCTGTACCTGCGCCTTTGATCACCAATACTGCTACACCAGGAAGACCGGCAAGTCACCGGTGGACCGTCAGATGGAGGCGGCAGAGCTTTTGGGCATCCGGTACCACGCCGGAAGGGGGACCAACACCCTTCCCGGAAGTGAAGGAAGCTCCATTCCCGACAATATGCTGGAGACAACGGATGAGTTCTTAAAGGACTGTGACAGACTGATTGGACTGTATCACGATTCCGGGCCGTTTTCCATGAGGCAGATAGTCATGGCGCCCTGCCAGCCCATTAACTGCCGCAGGGAAACCTTTGCCGAGACCGTGGCCATGGCCAGGGAGAAGGGGGTCAGGATGCATACGCATCTGGGCGAGGGAGAGAACGAGGGCATGATGGCCCGCTGGGGCAAGCGCACCATGGACTGGTGTGGAGAGATGGGCTTTATCGGAGAGGACGTGTGGTACGCCCATGACTGGGAAGTGACAAAGGAAGAGTATAGGGTCCTGCCAGCCACAGGCACAGGGGTTTCCCACTGTCCGGCGCCGGCCGTACTTGGCGGCTTCCCGATTCTAAATATAAAGGAAATGCGGGAAGCGGGCATCCTTGTGAGCCTGGGATGCGACGGTTCCGCCACCAATGACAGTTCCAATCTGCTGGATGCCCTGCGGATGGCTTACCTGATGCAGGCAAACCACACCAAGGAGAGAGGGGGATGCGTCTCCGCCTATGACATGTTAAAGGTGGCCACCGTAAACGGGGCAAAGACCCTTGGAAGAGGCGACCTGGGGTCCCTGGAAGCGGGAAAGGCAGCGGACCTGTTTATGATTGACACAGAGACACTGGAGCTGGCGGGCGCCCTGCACGACCCGAAGAACCTGCTGGCCAGAGTGGGACTGACCGGACCGGTGTGGATGACCATGATTAACGGAAACATTGTTTACAAAGACGGCATCCTGAAAGGCGTGGACGAGAGAAAGCTGGCCATGGAGGGAGAGGCTGTATGCACAAGGGTCATCCGGGAGCCTCACAGCGCGTACAGGGAATTTATTTAAAGGGGGATCTTATTTAAAGGGGAAGCCGGCAGAAAAAAGGAAAGAAGGTTGGCAGGTGAAGGAATATTTTTCTATCGGGGAATTGGCGGAGCTGTTCGGGCTTAACATACAGACACTGTACTACTACGACAGCGTCGGCATCTTTTCCCCCAGGGAACGCAATGAGAAAAACGGGCGCAGAAAGTATGAGTTTGACCAGATATACGAGCTGGCAACCGTGTCCTATATGCGCCGTCTGGGCTATTCCCTGGAGGAAATCAAGGAATCCAGAACCAGCTTAAATTCCAGCAGGGCTGTGGACATTATGAAGCAGCGCTCCCAGAAGCTTCGCAGGCAGTGGCAGAGGCTGCTCAACATAGATGAGGCCATCCAGAGAAAAATCCGGTTCATGGAACAGGAGATGGATGGAATCCGTCTGGATGAGATTGCGGTAAAGCATTTTGAGGACCGGAGGTTTATTTCCATAGGCGACGAGGAACTGCTGTACAGGGAAAATTCCTTTTATTTTTATCCCACCATCGCCTTTTACGAGGGAGACCGGAAGTATTTTGGGGCCTACCTGTATCCGGACCATGAGGAGATACCAAAAACCATACCTCAGTCCAGAATCCAGATTATCCGGAGAGGCGACTTCCTCTGCGGATACCATCTGGGCGGATACGAGGGGGTGCCGGACACCATCCGGCGTCTGAGGGAGGCCAGGCCGGACCTTGAGCTGGGGACCCAGGCCATCAATTTTAATATTCTGGATCAGTTCGTGGAGAGTGACAATAAAAATTTTATCACCGCCATGCAGATTCGGGTGTTATAGATTCACATGACTGATGATGCGGTACCTAATGAGGAAACATAAAAAATCTAAGGAAAAAGGAAGGATAAGAGACATGAAAAACAGAATGCGTTTAGCGGCGGCAGCCCTGGCATTATCCATGGCAGGCTTTGGCCTGACCGGATGCGGCGGGGAAACAAAGGAGACAGCGGCAAAGACAGAGGCTGCAGATAAGCAGGCCGGGGGTGCCCAGGCGGCAGATACCCAGGCAAATGGGGACCAGGCCGAAGGCGGCCAGGAGGAAGGAAGTCGGACAGCGGACGGCAAGAGGTACAAGGTGGCCCTGTGCCTGTCCGGCGCGGCCAATGATATGGGCTGGTGCCAGTCAGCCTATGACGGCCTCAAGCTTTTAGAGGCGGATTACGGCTGTGAGGTGACCTATACGGAGAACCTGACACCGGATGACATTGAGGCTGCTTTTGCGGATTATGCGGCCAGCGGATATGACGTGGTCATCGGTCACGGATACGAGTTCGGAGATCCGGCGGTGGACGTTGCGGAGCAGTATCCGGATACAAAGTTCATTGTAACGGAGGGAGAGGTGTCTGCCGACAATGTGGCCTCCTATGTGTCAAAGTGTGAGGAAGGCGGATACATCATGGGAATGCTGGCAGCCGGCATGTCCGAGAGCGGCAAGGTGGGCTTTATCGGACCGATTCAGGGCGCGTCCCTTGTTAAAATCATGAACGGATTTGAGGACGGGGCAAAGGAAGTAAACCCTGACATCCAGGTACAGACCGCATGGACCGGTTCCTTTACCGATACGGCCCTTGGCAAGGAGGCCGCCCAGGCCATGATTGATAATGGCGCGGATGTAATCGGACACTGTGCCAACGAGTCGGGAACAGGAGCCATCAATGCGGCAAAGGAAGCAAAGGTCTACGCCACAGGCGACTCCTATGACCAGAATGATCTGGCGCCCGACACCATCCTTTCCTCATCTGTTTACCACATTCCTCATGTGATTGAGGTTGCCTTTAAGACGGTTGCGGACGGAACCTTTGAGGGCGGCATCTACCAGCTGGGAATGGCAGACGGGGCAGTGAGCGTTGCGCCTTACCACAATCTGGATTCCGCTGTTCCCGATGAGCTGAAGCAGAAGATTTCCGATAAGATTGCGGCAATTGAGTCTGGAACGTTTGAAGTGACATGTGATACCAAGCCCAGAACATAAGATATTTCCTGAAAGGGGCCTGCATCAAACCAACCGCAGCTCTGCGTGTCCGGGGGTGCGGGCCCTGTTTGGAAAGAAAGGATGGAACAGATGCCATTACTTGAGATGAAGCATATAACCAAATCCTTTGCAGGCGTGTATGCCAACGAGGATGTGGACCTGTCTGTGGAGCAGGGGGAGATACATGCGCTGTTAGGGGAAAATGGGGCCGGCAAGACCACCCTTATGAATATTCTGTTTGGCATTTATCAGGCGGACAGGGGGGAAATCTGTTTTAAAGGCCGGAATGTGGAATTTAAGTCGCCGGGGGAGGCGATTGCCAGGGGAATCGGCATGGTGCACCAGCATTTTTCCCTGGTGAAGAAAATGACGGTGCTGGACAATGTGATGCTGGGATTAAAGGGGGAGGGCATCATGGCGGACCGGAAGTCGGCAAGGGAAAAACTGACGGGCCTTGCCGCGGCCTACGGTCTCCCGGTAAACCCGGAAGCCCCTGTCCACACCCTTTCCGTGGGAGAGCAGCAGAGGGTGGAGATTCTCAAGGCTCTGTACCGGGATGTGAGCCTGCTGATTCTGGACGAGCCCACCGGCGTACTCACGCCCCAGGAAACGGAGAATTTTTTCGGGGTATTAAAACGGCTGCGTGACGAGGGTTATGGAATTATTATCATCACCCACCGGCTGGGGGAAATCATGGATATCAGCGACCGGGTGACGGTGCTGCGCGATGGCCGGAAGGTCAGGAGCCTGGTGACAAAGGAGACAACGCCGGAGGAGCTGTCTGCCTGTATGATTGGGCGGGAGCTTAAGACGGAAAGAGAGATAAGGGAATCCGCTGCCGGGGAGACGGCCTTAAGCCTTAAGGATGTGTGTCTCCACAAAAAGCACAGCACCAAGATGTCCCTGGACCACGTAAGCCTTACCATACGCAGGGGAGAAATCCTGGGAATCGCGGGAGTGGAAGGCAACGGACAGAAGGAGCTGGCCGAGGTAATAACAGGAATCCGCAGGATTAAAAGCGGACAGATGGAATACCAGGGAAAGGATATACGAAAGGACAGTGTAAAGGAACGGTTCCGGGCGGGTATCTCCTATATTTCCGATGACCGTCACGGCGACAGCCTGGTCATGGACATGACGGTGGAGGACAATCTGATTTTAAGGGACTTTGACAGGGAACCTTTTTCAAGGAAAATGGTGCTGGACTACAGACAGGCGGAGAAGAGAGCCAGGGAGGCCCTGGATGAATACAGCATCAAGACCTCGGGCAAAAGCGGCATCAAAACACCGGTAAAGCTGATGAGCGGCGGTAACCAGCAAAAGGTCATACTTTCCAGGGAAATATCCGGGGAAGCCGACCTGATTGTGGCCAGCCAGCCCACAAGGGGACTGGATATCGGAGCCACCCGGTTTGTCCATGAAACCCTCCTCAGGCAGAGGGATGCAGGCAGATGCGTCCTGCTGATATCGGCTGACCTGGATGAAATCCTGGGGGTAAGCGACCGCGTGGCAGTCATGTATGAGGGCCGTATCATAGGGATCCTGAACCGGGAAGAGGCGGATGTACATAAAATAGGCCTGCTGATGGGCGGTATTGCTAAGGAGGCGGCAAATGAATAGGAAATCAAAAATATTTGAGACAGCAGGCATCGGACTCATCGCAGTGGCCGTGTGGACGGTTCTCATCATGCTGTCAGACGCAAGCCCGTCAGAGGCTTATGCCATGTTCTTTAAGGGCATATTTGGAAATTTAAACGGGTTCATGGAAGTGTTTGTAAAGGCAACTCCCCTGATTTTTACGGGTCTGGGATGCGCGGTGGCGTTCAGGACCGGCTTTTTCAACATCGGCGCGGAGGGACAGTTTTACATAGGGGCCCTTGCCTCGGCGTGGGCGGCCCTTACCTGGACCGGGATTCCCGGCGCGCTCCGTATCCTGTGCGCAATTTTGATGGGATTTGTATTTGGTGGTCTCTGGGCTCTGATAGCCGCCATGTTTAAGGCAAAGCTGGGGATATCGGAAATCATTGTAACCATCATGCTGAATTACATTGCCATCAATTTGCTGGGCATTGCGGTCAGGACCTTCCTCATGGACCCGGCAGGAAGCATACCTCAGTCGCCCAAGCTGGACCCTTCCGTCACCCTTTACCGGTTCTTAAAGCCCACCAGGCTTCACGCGGGATTTATCATTGCCGTGCTCATGGTGTTCCTTGTCTGGTTCATCCTGGAAAAGACAACGGTGGGATATGAAATCAAGGTGGTGGGATTCAACAAGCGGGCAGCTGCCTGCAATGGAATCTCTGTTGTCAGAAACATCATCATTTCCGCGTTCTTAAGCGGCGGTCTGGCGGGAATCGCAGGAGCCGTGGAGGTCATGGGAGTGCAGAGAAAGCTTCTGGAGGGAATCTCCGGAGAGTGCGGATACACAGCGGTGCTCATCGCCCTTCTGGCCTCCAACCATCCCCTGGGCGTACTCTTTGCCGCCATCGCCTTTGCGGCCCTGGAGGTGGGAGCCAATTCCATGCAGAGGCAGATGGGAGTGCCTTCGGCCATTGTCAATATCCTGGTGGGGCTGATTGTGCTGCTGATTCTGGGCAGGGAGCTGTTTTACAGGAAGAGAAAGGAGGAAAAACCATGTTAGAGCAAATCATGACCATTGGTTTTGTGACGGCCTTTCTGACGGCGTCCGTAAGAATGGCTGTGCCTCTGATTTACGCCGGACTGGGGGAGACCATATCCGAGAAGGCGGGAATCCTTAACATAGGCATGGAGGGAGTCATGCTGGGCGGAGCCTTTTTTTCCTTTGCGGGAACCCTTTATTCCGGCAGCCTGGCCGTTGGCCTTTTGTGCGGCATGGCGGGCGGGGCCATGGTCAGCGCCATCCATGGGCTGCTGTCCATCAGGCTGGCCCGGGACCAGTCTGTCAGCGGAATCGCCATCAATATATTTATGGCCGGAGTCACCAGCTTTCTCTATAAACTGATGTCAAGCGGCCGGTCCTATCAGCAGATTGAACCCTTTGCAAAGCTTAAGATGCCCTTTCTGGGGGATATACCCCTGATTGGAAACGCCCTGTTCAACCAGGACATACTGACATACGGGGTCTATGTGCTGGTAATCCTGGTCGCTCTGTTTTACAGCAGGACGTCAAAGGGAATGGCCTTTGCCGCCATCGGGGAGAATCCCAGGGCTGCGGATTCAGCCGGTATACCCGTACACCGGTACCAGTGGGCGGCTGTGCTGTTAAACGGAATGCTGGGAGGGCTGGGAGGCGCCTATCTGGTTCTGGTGCAGGTGGGTAATTTTTCTGAGAATATGACATCAGGCAGGGGATACATAGCCCTGGCGGCAGTCATATTGGGCCGGTATGTGCCCTTTGGAATGATGGGCGCGGCCTTCATATTCGGCGCGGCCAATGCCCTTCAAATCCGCCTCCAGGCCATCGGAGTGCCCCTGCCCACACAGGCTCTGGCCATGCTGCCCTACATCATAACCCTGGTTGCCCTTCTGGGCTCCATCGGCAGAAACAGCGCGCCCGAGGCATTGGGTAAGCCGTATATAAGGGGAGCCAGGTAGATTTCCGGAATAATGATTGACAGTCCCCCTGGCCTGTAGTAAGATAAGAAAAACGGATGTGCGCCACGGTACATGGTACCGGTATCTGCGCTGACAGGCCTGTCTTACGGCAAGGGCCTTACGGCAAAGAGACGGCAGCAAATCCCATATCAGGATATGTGATTGACTGACCTGAAGCAAGGCTGAAGGGGAAGGCGGGGACACAGATATGACAGTATGTTCAGGATACGCCTTTTTGGCGTATCCTTTTTTCGGTATCGGGAGGTATCATATGCAGACAAGAATCGCGGTAATCGGCATAATAGTGGAAAATAAGGATTCGGTGGAAAGCGTCAACGGTCTGCTCCACCAATACGGTCAGTACATCATTGGGAGGTTGGGGCTTCCCTATGAAAAGAAAAAGGTTAACATTATAAGCGTTGTGGTGGATGCGCCCCAGGACATCATAAGCGCCCTGTCCGGCAAACTGGGCAGGCTTCAGGGCATTAACTCCAAGGCCCTGTACTCCAATATCGGTAGTTGATAAAACTATATAAATTATCTGACGGGGAAGTGTTACCGGAGGCCGCCATGGCCATGGACCCTGACCCGGCAAGAAAAGGAGAGGAAGAACATGAACTACGACCCAAAATCATCCCATGCAGAGGAATTCATTCACCACGGGGAAATTGAGGAGACCCTTGCCTACGGGGAGGCAAACAGCACAAACAGGGAACTGATTGACGAGATTCTGGCAAAGGCCAGGGAGCGCAGGGGGCTGACCCACAGGGAGGCCATGGTCCTTCTGGACTGCGGACTGGAGGACAAGAACCAGGAGATTTATGAGCTGGCGGAACAGATTAAAAGGGATTTCTACGGAAACCGCATTGTGCTGTTTGCGCCCCTGTACCTGTCTAATTACTGTATCAATGGGTGTGTGTACTGTCCCTACCACGCCAAGAACAAACATATCCCAAGGAAGAAGCTGACCCAGGATGAAATCCGCAGGGAGGTTATGGCGCTGCAGGATATGGGGCATAAGCGCCTGGCCCTTGAAACAGGGGAGGACCCGGTGCACAATCCCATTGAATACATGCTGGAGTCCATTGACACCATTTACGGCATAAAGCATAAAAACGGCGCCATACGCCGCGTCAACGTGAACATAGCGGCCACCACGGTGGAGAATTACAGGAAGCTTAAGGACGCGGGAATCGGTACATATATCCTGTTCCAGGAGACATATCATAAGGAAAGCTATGAAAAGCTTCATCCCACAGGGCCAAAGCATGATTACTGTTACCACACAGAGGCGATGGACCGTGCCCAAATGGGCGGTATTGACGACGTGGGCTGCGGCGTGCTGTTTGGCCTGGAGCTTTACCGGTATGAGTTTGCGGGACTTCTGATGCACGCGGAGCATCTGGAGGCAGTGTTCGGGGTGGGACCCCATACCATCAGCGTGCCCAGGATACGAAGGGCGGATGACATTGACCCGGATTCCTTTGACAATGGAATCGATGACGACACCTTCGCCAAGCTGGTTGCCTGTATTCGAATCGCGGTTCCCTACACAGGCATGATTGTATCCACCAGAGAGAGCCAGAAAACCAGGGAACGGGTGCTGCACCTGGGCATTTCCCAAATCAGCGGCGGCTCCAAGACAA
>ERZ780150.2181-NODE-2181-length-10542-cov-2.411748_pt1 | contig 10542 bp, 5 predicted proteins | sample MGYA00511019_ERZ780150 | MGnify/ENA primary metagenome ERZ780150 (study PRJEB29588, sample SAMEA2151633) | human gut metagenome | biome: human gut; feature: human-associated habitat; material: faeces | place: Denmark | collected 2008/2010 ...
CCGGTCAAACGCTTCTAAAAAGGTATCAATTCCTTCCAGTTTTAAGGCAGAGCCAAAATAACAAGGGAAAATTTTTCGTTTTTGAATCAATTTACGAATCTTGCAGTCTGTAATCGGTTCTCCTTCCAGATAATTTTCCAATACCTCTTCATCACACATAGCGACCGCTTCCAAAAAAGCCTCGCTATCCTTCTCACAGGTAAAATCTATACAGGAAGCAGAAAGACGATTCTGAAGTTCCGCAAGTAACGTTTCCTTATCTGTTCCGGATTGATCCATCTTATTGACAAACAAAAACACCGGAATCTGGTACCGGTTTAACAGCCGCCAGAGCGTCTCCGTATGTCCCTGCACCCCGTCTGAGCCGTTAATCACCAGGATGGCATAATCAAGGACTCTTAACGTCCGTTCCATTTCCGCCGAGAAATCCACATGGCCCGGTGTGTCCACAAGCGTCACATTCCGGTCTCCAAGGGAAAAGACTGCCTGTTTGGAAAAAATCGTGATTCCTCTGGCCCGCTCCAGTTCGTAGGTGTCCAGATAGGCGTCCCGGTTATCCACCCGCCCCTGCCTGCGGATCTTACCGCTGAGAAACAGGATGGCTTCGGAAAGAGTGGTCTTTCCCGCATCCACATGGGCAAGGATGCCGATATTTATGTGCTTTTCCGGCTTTGCGGCCGGATGATTCTTTTTATTTCCAGACGTATTTTCCATGAAAATACCCCTTTCTGTGCCAAAATGATACAGTCATTATCATAGCACAAAAAGGGGGATAAGTCGAACACTATACTGTTTTTCTGTATCTACGGCCTTTATTTTCCCCCGTTGCCTCTATTTTTTTAAGCCGTATCAATTCTCTCACCAATTCTCGGGCTCTTGTTTCTTTTACCCCGAGGAATTCTGCTATCTCAGCTATTCTATATTCTCTGTCCGGCTCCATCCATTCTATTATTTTTTCCAGCTGTTGTCTGGTTTTATTTGTAAGTTTCTTTTTATCAGCGCTTTTTATCAGCGCTTTTTTATCCATACTTTTTACAAACGATAATTTCAAAACGGTTCTGTCTGGCCCATATTCTTCTATGACTTCCGGCTGCTTCCATCCCTGCTGTTCCCACACGCTGTATATATCCGGCACACCGCTTCCGGCTCTCTCTCCAATGCCGATCAGATTAAACATTTTCATTAATGCTTTGTTGCGGGGATCTGAGATGCCACCTTTCAGCATCTGTGCTTTCCCGGTTCTGATATTTCCCGGATTCTCCATTGTGATAGATTCTGCATCCTTCCGGATCACAATCCCTCTCGGGAAATAAAAATCCGTATTTACCAGACAATTCGCCAAGGCTTCCCGCAACGCCTTGTGTACTGGAGTATCATCTACGCGGGTTATTCCCTCCAGCTTAAAAGGAATCTTCAAATCTTTCACAAGTTTCCCGTAAACCCGGAAGAAAAAATCAAATAAATTTCCCGTCCAGTCGCCGGAGCTGGACTGCAACCTGTCTGTCCATCGGATCGTCGGATCAAGAACTTCCCGATAGTCCAGAAAATACTCAGGGAATTCATACAAAATCTTGTATTCTTCTCCAAACATGAGAAGCCCGGCAGCCGTAGGGTGCAAAGCATGATCCCTGGCAGACAGCTTCGCAGCACCTATTCTTTCCAAATACGCTTCATCACTCAGCCGCTCCCATACGTGTTCTGTTCTATAAACCATATGCCGGTTACGGTAAGCACGCACAGTCTCTGAATTAAGTGCTTCAAGAGACATATCCTGCAAAATTTTCATATCTACAGTTTCTTCCGGCTGATCCCGAAGCATTGCAAGTACCTCACTGCGGTCGCAATGATAATCTCCCTCCCAATTTCTTCGAAAAGTACCATTAAACATGTCTCCGTTGATATATACCGGCTTCTGCTCACGCTTTGCTTTTGGGACATGGATAACCATTATAATACCGTTGTCTCCTTCATATATCTCCACATCATTGTCCGTCAACAGATTTGCCGAAACCTTATTTTTATTATTAATCGTATCCCAGAAGTCTTTTCGCAGTTTTATCGCATTGTCCAGCCCAGTCATATACCAGCTGCCATCTTTATTCTCCTTTACCCCCAGTATGATAACTCCTCCATAGCAATTAGCAAAAGCGGAATACGTTTCCCACAAGGAAACCGGAAGACCACCTTTCGCCTTTTTGACTTCCCGCCGGTTATCCTCTCGGTAAGAATCAAATTGAGACATATTGAAATTCACAGATTTCACCTCTCTCCATGAGCAATTATTTCATCACATCTCTGTTAATTTTTCCGTCAAATCACGGGTAATGCCAATCCTGTTTTCAAACATCAGATCCCATATATCCAGGCATTGTATCTCATACTCTTTATTTTCGCAAATATCAGCATTACATACTTCATCATAAAGAGCAATCATCAGCTTAGGCAAATTATATTCGATAAGATAATCAGCATCCCAAACCTTTTTCTGGTCTTGGAACATACCTTTTCCTGTATCTATTATTATTTCTGCATAATCAGATAATCTTTGTCCCTTTTTTAAATAATCCATAAATACATGCAGTAATTTTCCGCCTACATCAGACGACATTAATTTCCGCAAAAACTCTTTATCTCTTTTCAATTCAATCCTTTCATCATAGAAAATGTGCGCCCATGTGTGATCCAGTTCCCTGCTGATCTCTGACCCAATAAACTTGTACAAAACAGCTTTTACTTGGGAATTATATTCTTCAATTCCCAGATATACAATAAGCATTTCCAGCAATGCATCTGCCTGCTCTTTATTTAGTCTTTCAATTTGATTTATAATATTTTCAAAAGCATCATATCGTAAATATATTTCTGCTATAGCATGTCCGGAAATCTGTGTTAGTCTTTTATCACTTGAAAAAAATGCCTTTTCCAAAAGACTTTTCATTTCCGTTTTATATTTCTCATACTCGCGTACAAATAGCCATTTACTTCCTCGATATCCGATAGTTCTGTTATCACTCTTAAAGACAGTTAAAATATTAGATACTGCCCACACCTTATCAATATTATAGATTGGCCATAGCGCGTCAAGGCTGGCAAAACGAACTGCTGTATTTTCATCCTGCATTAATTTTATAATTGTTGGTTTAAATTTTACAAATAATTCTTTTCTCTCCCACAACAGATGCCCAATTGCGCTTGCCCCGACGCCTCGTGTACAATTAAGTGCGTCTGTTTCCAAGGTCTCTACAGAATTCATTGTTTCCGTATCATTGGATACAATACAACTTTCTCCCAGTTTAGGATTCTTATGGTTTCCGGCTATATCAATCAGCATTTCTATTACAGCATCTGACCATGATACATCTTTGCGCTTTTCAATGATACGGCAAATCATTTTCGCCCTTCCATTTTCATAATCATATCCGTATTTTTCAAACATTCTCTCAAGAAGCGTAATATCAATCTCATCCAGATGTTCGCTATAGGCAATACCATCAAACAAAGTATTCACATACTCTTCAATAACCTTACCGTCAAAATCAAGCATATTCCGCAGGAATTCTGCTGGCTTCTCAGAAACCCGTCCTCTAAAATCCGATGCAAATTCAAATACTGTACTTTCTATAAAACCACCTTTCACTTCTTTCCAACGTCCTGTTCTTCCTCTTGGAATTCTCTTGTTGGTTATTATTCCTTTCCACTCCCGAAAAGATAATTTTTTACCGGCAACAGGTGACCACACGCCGCCACCGTGACCATCATCATAATGATAAGGGGAATATTTCCCGGGAATAGAGCGTTGTAAAGTGCTCAACAAATTTCGTGCCTCTTGACTCATCCTTTGCCTGGGTAAAACTGCCAGTATTTCTTTCTGAAAAAAACCCCAGAATCGCCATGTAACAATTCCTCCGTTTTTCTGCTTTTCTCGGTTAGATTCAATACGCTGTTTAAGAATTCTTTTAGCATCTCTAGAAATAAAATGAATAATTTCATATTCTATTTTTTTATAACTTTCTTCACTGCATCTGGCTGTAATACCTTTTACTAATTCTTTACTTAATAAAAGTTCATCTCTATTTCCACTTGTATCCTCTATCATTGTTCGTTCAAGTCCGCCACATAGATAGTCCACAATATAATCCGCATACTGGTTTGGTAAATATTTCAGTGCATCTAAAACAATCTCATTGTGCAGATGCATGCCAGTTCCCATATATGTTTTAAGAATTCCCATAAATTCCTCGGGTTGGTTTTGCACATATTTTCGATTCGCTTTTTTCAAAATTTCTATACACGTTCTCTCAAGCGCATATTTACTCATATATTGTGCAGACCAAGCATATATCTGCGTTAAATCAGACTCATTTAGCGGAACACAAGGCAACAATATCGAGACAACCTCCCGGTAAGATGAATTAAATAGTTCCGCATCTTCTGAGACTAGTTCTTCCTCATACCGATAAAGCGTTTCCCCGTTTCTTTTTTTCTGTTTTTCTAACATGAGTGCCAGAATACGCACCATGCGTATCTGACATTCTTTAAGCATCGATATAATATCTATGTTGAACTCTAATAAATCAGGATATTTATCATACACCTTTAAACGTAATTCAAACAACTCATCGCTGCCTTCGTCTATATTTCTTAAAAAACAGTTTCCCCATTTTATATTTTCCTTCTCTTTCAAGGCATAGTTTTCTATAAAGCCTATATCAGCATTATCAAAATCTGGTGAAATGCTGGCATACAATCGAATCACCTGATCTTGCAATTCCTCGCTTTCCATCCATGCATCTAAGACACCTGTATCTCTTAAAAATATCAAATATTGTTTCTTGCCCAATACGACTCCATCAAGAAAATGAATCTGCCATTCTGGGTTTTGTATATATTTTTTTACAAATAAAAATATCTCCTGATCAGGCTGTTCTATCTGGGATAATATCTCTATAAACACATATTTTAAATTGAATCTGATGCTCTCTGAATTTAGCAGCATTTCTCCCATGCCAAGAAATTTTTCAGGCCATATTTCCTGTAACTGCTGAAAAAGCATCTGAACCTGATATCTGCGTCCAGGAGTCTGTTTCTCTTTTTTCCCGATAATTTCTTCGATACTACAATCTTTACAGACTTTTTCCAACATATTTTGTACCAGAAAATAATCTAAAATTGATTGATGGGCCAATGAAACCACATTATCGTTCACGACAAAAAATCTATTTGTCTGCAAAAAGTCACAAGAATCACTCGACACATTCAACAATGCTCGTGGGACTGTTATTTTCCCATATTTGTCGCAAAAATTTACAAATATATTTTTTACTTCATTTAGCTTGTCTTCTTGAATCCCAGCCTTTACCGCTTTACTTAGCAACTCATCCCACCATCTTTGGATCAACTGCTGTGTCGTCTGGATCTCAGAATAATTTTTCGATTTATCTAACTGTTCCCATATATAAAGATTGCTAGCTGTCTGAAGCAAAGTTTTCAATTTTGTATGCAGAAAATCATATGTATTTCCTACAATCTTTTTTACTTCATCAGCATTCAATTTACCTACGGCAATCTTTTCCCATTCTAAGGAAACACTCCCTTCCTCGTGCATGAATAACCTGTTAATATTTCGATCATTTTCAAGATCATACGTCCGGCAGACCATAACAACGGAAATTTTCTTTTCGCGCTCCAGATTAATGTTTGCCACTTCATGGATAATCTCCATGCACACTGATAAAGCTTCGCCAGAGTGCGACTGGGTCCATCTCAGCGCATCTAACTGATCTAATATAAGTACACCACTTCTCTCTTTCGCGACTGCATCCAAGCAATACGAAACGGAATCCGATAATCCTATTTTCTTCCCCCAATTGCTCGAAGTGCCCTCTGGCACTCTATGATCAAGTTTTATTGCTAGATATGGTATGCTTAAGACCTCAAGGATATGAATAAGATTTTGTACACATCCGCTTTTCCCTTCTCCTGCTTTCCCATGTAATATGACTGACTTGCCCTCCGATATTGCCTTTTGGCAATATTCTGCCTGACTACGGGGCAGAAGCCCCTTTGAAAAGCCGAAAAAGGTATTACAATATTCTTTATTTAACTTGTCAATACGCGGCAGGATAGTATCGTCTCTTGACAAATCCCTGTAAACAATACCAGTATCATCACAAAATTTCTTGATACGCAACGCATCTATTCGTTGCCCATAGGTATCCTTTGTCAATATAAATTGCAAAAATTCAGCATAGATATCTTCGGGATTTCCAACATATCTCATGCTAATCTTATCGAGAATCATTTCTTTTAACTGAGCATCAGGAATCTGACGGTAATGGCTTCGGGACAGGTAGTTTATCGCAAGTTGTATATCTTCATCCTTTTTTTGATCCAATCCCATCACTTTACAATATTTATCAAAAAAATCTTTTTGTATTTTTTCCTGATTGTTCAATCTGATATTCATAAAAGTCTCTTGGCTTAGAATTGTCAGTATCCTTTGCTTTCTGTATCAGATCTTCAAATACGGTAAATGACAATGGAGAAACTAATGCAACATGATTCTGTGGGGAAAGTTCCAACTGCTTCTTCCAATTTACAAATATTCCTTTTGCATTGGCCGTACCATATGTCCATTGATCTTCATCTCCATATCGCCCTTTACACTGCTGCCCTTCACGTGTACCGTCTAAGTTTCCAATCCAAAGGTCTACACCTTTTTCATCTTCACCTATGGCTTCGATCATAACATATGAAATTTTTTCCTTCACTACATCTAGCAGATTATAGATAATCCAATTATACTCAAAGCGATTTCCATATTTATCTGCTCTTCCGCCTTTTTCATATGCCATAAATCTTCCTCCTAAGCTATTCCTTAAAGCTAACTTGTCCGTTCATCAGTAGTGGGAGTAAAAAATCCCGAAGAGATGTAAGTTCTTGATTTTCTTTTTCAGGTATTTCTCTTTGTGCTAATAGTCTGTCTATAAAAAATATAAAAGATTTTCCTCTCACTATCTGAAAATCTTCGGTTCTTATCTAAATAGCAGGAATCCTTTAAATGGGCTTAATCATCTATCTTTCCGTTGGAACCCTCTGTTTACTCATACATGGGCAAGGATGCCGATGCAGCTTTCTTTTGACACCCTGCTTTTCCGGGCGGTCTTCTTATTTTCAGATATGTTTTCCATGAAAATAGTCCTTTCTTCTTGGTCGTATCTTAAATACCGGAGTCTGCCGTTCCTTCTGCCCGGAGCATATTTCTCTGAGCCAAAACATGGGTTCTGTCCTGAAACTTATTCTCCCGGAGCATATTCCCCAGCCCAAAATTTCCTTCTCCGCGCCAGAACATCCCCCCCTCGGCCCGGAAAACTTTTTTCCGCGGGCCAGAGCCTGTTCTTCTGTCCTGGAACTTTCCTTTCCGGTCCAGAAGATTCCAGCCTGAAATCTGATTTCTCAGGCCGGGATCTTCTTTCCTCCAAAAAACTTATTCTTCCAGCCTGGGGCCGATTCCTGCCGGAATGGGGCACTCATAGACGCCTCCCGTCTCCTCCATCCACTCTTCTCTGGCCTTCTTCACCAGCTCCGGCTCCTCAAGCATCCGGATCCCTGCCAGGGCCATGGCCTTTCCCGCCGCCAGCATGGCCTTATGGGCAATCTCCGTATTGCCGTGGGCCGTCATCTGCCAGGTATGGCTGGCTGTTCCCAGCGTAGCCGTCGCCATATTTAACTGGGCCGTCGGCACCACATAGCTGGCGTCTCCCACGTCCGTGGAACCGGAAAGCAGCTCGCCGTTCCACGTTAACGGAGCAATCCACTGATCCAGCGGCTTCTCAAGAATTTCTTCCATCCTTTCCGCCCCGTACCGTTTCCTTAAATCAGCCTTCTTGGCCTCCAGTTCCTCGGGGGATGCGGACTCATAGAAAAATTTCCTTGCCAGCTCAAAATCCGCCTCATCAAACTCAGGCGCTCCAATGGTTTCCATGGCCTCATGAAGAACTCCTGTCAGCACATGGTTGGGAATATAATCGGAAAGTCCGGCATAAAGCTCATAGGTCATCTCTGTCCCCGTCATCTTGGCCGCTCCTTCCGCCACATCGATGACCCGCTTGTAAATCTCCTGTACCTGCCAGGATTTTGGCGCACGGACGAAATAATGAACGCAGCTGTGACCCTGAACCACGTTGGGAGCAATGCCTCCCACATCCCGGTATGCATAATGGATTCTTGCCTCCGGAATAATATGCTCTCTTAAATAGTTGACTCCCACGCTCATCAGCTCGGCGGCATCCAGAGCAGAACGGCCCTGCTCGGGAGACGCGGCCGCATGGGAGGTTACGCCCTTAAACCGGAAGAACACACTTACGTTGGCCAGAGTGGAACAAGTCATGGCACAGTTTTTATCGCCGGGATGCCAGGAAAATGCCACATCCAGGCAGTCAAACACACCGTCTCTGGCCATCAGCGTCTTTCCATTGCCTTTTTCCTCACTGGGGCAGCCAAACAGCACTACGGTTCCCTTTCCCGGATGTTTCTCAAGATAAGCTTTCACTGCCATGGCTGCAGCCATGGCGCCGGCTCCAAGGAGGTTATGCCCGCAGCCATGACCGTCCGGATTGCCGCCTTCCGCTGCCATTCGTACCGGACAGCCGCCTTTCTGGGACAGCTCCGGGAGGGCATCGTATTCAGCCAGAAATCCCACCACCGGTTTCCCTTCGCCATAAACTGCCCGAAATGCCGTCGGCATACCCGCCAGACCTGTTGTTACCTCAAAGCCCTCCTCACGGAGCACTTTTTCATACAGGCTGACCGTCTGAAATTCATGAAATCCCGTTTCAGCAAACTCGAAAATCTGATCGCTGACCGACAGGATCCGCTCCTTTTTCTGCTCTACCGCCTGTTCCACAAATGCTTTTCTGTCCATCTTTCCTTCCTCCTTTTCCCTTACTTCCCCGGGACTCTCTTTTTCAAGCGTTTCTGACTTTTCCTATTCCCCGGAACTTCTTATCGTCTCCGCCCCTCTTTATCACATCAACCGTTCCCGGCCTTTTCTGTCTTTCCGGATTCCCTTCTCTTCTCCCCGGTCTATCCCCAGCCTGTCTCTCAAAACTCCCGGAAGATGCTGCTTTTTTCTTCCTTATTCTGCAAAAAGCGGCAAAACCGGTGGTACATTTACCGGTACATCTTGGAAAAGTACCGGTTTCATGGTATTTTCATAAACGTAATTTTCCATGTGTCTTGACCGGAGCTTCTTCGTGTCATTCCGGCGATGGAAAAGGGGGAACGAATCCGGCTTCTGTCTGGATTCACGAGTATCTTTATAGCATACGGGCGGCCTGCAGCTCCGGTTTACCGGAGGCAGAACCGCCCGTATCATCTTTCCGGCGTCCGCCGCTTCAAAACGGCCATTATAACATGGCATTTACCATTTTCATCAGTTCATCGCCCATCTGCTCCGACTTTGCATTGGCATCCTCCATGGAGCTTCCCTTCACTCCATAATAGAACTTGATTTTCGGCTCCGTTCCGGACGGGCGAACGCAGAGCCATGCTCCGTCGTTCATGTCATAATAAAGCACATTGGACTCAGGAAGTCCGGTGGGTCTGCTCTCTCCCGTAGCCGTATCTGTGATGGTATCCGCCTTGTAATCCCGAATGGAAGTTACATGATATCCGCCCAGCTCCTTCAACGGGTCCTTCCGGAAATTTTCCATAATCTCCTGAATCTTTGCCAGACCCTCGATTCCCTTTAAGCCGATGGATTTTACCGTATCATGATAATATCCGTATTTTTCATACATGGCAACCATGGCATCCCAGAGAGTCATTCCCTTTTCCTTATAATAAGCGGCAGCCTCACAGAGGGCGGCCGTAGCGGAAATGGCATCTTTATCCCGTGCATAGGTACCAATCAGACAGCCGTAGCTTTCCTCCATGCCGAACAGATACGTTCCCTTTCCGGTCTGTTCTTCCTTTAAAATCTGCTGTCCGATATATTTAAAGCCGGTCAGAACTTCAATTAGTTTCACGTCAAAAGCTTTAGCCAGCGCATCCGCCATATTTGTCGTAACAATTGTCTTTACCAAAGCCCCGTTTGCAGGAAGGGTATGATTTTCTTTTCTCTGACTTAAAATATAATGGGCGATAACCATACCGGACATGTTGCCTGTAAAGCTTACATATTCTCCCGTTAAAGTGTCCTTCGCATATACTCCAAGCCGGTCGGCATCCGGATCCGTAGCCAGCACAATATCTGCATCTACTTCCTTTGCCAGCTTTAATGCCAATGTAAAAGCTTTCGGGTCCTCCGGATTCGGATAACCTACGGTTGGAAAATCGCCATCCGGAAGCTCCTGCTCCGGAACAACATAGACATGCTTAAAGCCAAGCTCCTTTAATACCCGGCGCACCGGGAGGTTGCCTGTCCCATGCAGCGGCGTATACACAATTTTAATTTCATCCGCGGCCTTCTCAATATATTCCGGATGAATAATCTGCGTTTTTAAGGCTGCAATATATTTATCGTCTATTTCCTGCCCGATC
>ERZ780150.2182-NODE-2182-length-10538-cov-3.571115_pt1 | contig 10538 bp, 9 predicted proteins | sample MGYA00511019_ERZ780150 | MGnify/ENA primary metagenome ERZ780150 (study PRJEB29588, sample SAMEA2151633) | human gut metagenome | biome: human gut; feature: human-associated habitat; material: faeces | place: Denmark | collected 2008/2010 ...
ATTATGCCGCCCTTAGCAGCCTGTCTGACGAACGCAGCAGACGCAAGTCGCTGCGGGAGGAGTTTTGGCCGCGTTGGCAGAATTCTGGTTTCCCGGAACAGTTAGAAATACCCCGTTTTTGAAACTGGATCAGACAACACCCCCATCCCGCCCGGAAAGAAAGACGGCTGGCTGCCGCAGCCTCGGACGGCGGAAAGTACGGCGCCTGCGCTTATGCGTTTCTCCTTGCGGGTGTGGTGATCCGCCTTGACCTTTAGAAATAGAAGTGTTATAATTTTAACAATGGGCATTTTTTATACAGTTTCCTGGGTTCCTGCCGTTTCCGGTGTATGGAAGGTAATGGTTCCCCATCTGCCCGCAGCAACATAGATTCCACAATAACATAAAACAATTTCAAATGAGGTGCGAACAAATGAGTACAAGTTTTGACGGACTGATTTCCAAAGTAAAAGAATGCGGCCAGAAGACCGTATCTGTTGCCGTTGCGCAGGACAGCGCAGTTCTGGAAGCGGTAAGGGCGGCCAAGGACCGCGGCATTGCCAACGCCATCCTGGTAGGCGATGAGGAAAAAATCAAAGCAACCGCAGCAGCGGGCGGCATTGACATTTCCGATTTCGAAATTATCAACGAACCCGATGAATGGACTGCTGCCCTGACCGCAGTAAAGCTTGCCCATGACGGCAAGGTGGATATGTACATGAAGGGCCTTCTGGAAACCAAAACCTTCTTAAAGAGTATTCTTGACAAAGAGGTTGGCCTGAGAACCGGAAATCCGCTTTCCCATGTATGCGTATTCGATATCCCCGGCATCGACCAGCTGCTGTTCTTCACCGACGTGGCATTCATGACCTACCCTACGCTGGAGGACAAGGTACATATTATTGAAAATACCGTAGAAGTGGCTCATGCCTGCGGCGTTCCTAACCCCAAGGTAGCCCCTCTGGCCGCTGTTGAGGTGGTTAACCCGAAAATGCCCGTAACCGTAGAGGCCGCCGAGCTGACAAAGATGTGCGAGGAAGGAAAGATCACCGGCTGTGTTGTTGACGGACCGCTTTCCCTCGACCTGGCCATTGATCCGGAGGCTGCAAAACACAAAGGGGCAACCGACCGCAAAATCCAGGGTGATGCGGACATTCTGCTGTTCCCCGACATCCATGCAGGAAACCTGGTTTACAAAGCAATTGTGCACATGGTTAATGGCGTAAAGAACGGATGCATCCTTACAGGAACCCAGGTTCCCGCCATCCTTACCAGCCGTTCCGATACCTTTGAAACAAAGGTAAACTCCATCGCCCTGGCTGCCGTAGTTGCGGAAGAGCTGAATAAAAAAAGAGGCTGAGCGGACTAACCGCTTCATAAAAGAAAAGGAGAAAACCCTATGTCTTATAAGAGCTTAATTATCAATCCCGGTTCCACCTCAACCAAAATCGGTGTTTTTGAGGACGAAACCCTTCTTTTTGAAGAAACCTTAAGACACCCCACTGAAGAAATCTCAAAGTACGCCACCATCATCGACCAGAAGGATTTCCGTAAGGAAATTATCACGGACCTCCTGAAGGAGAAGAACTTCGACATCCATTCCCTGGATTTCATCGTAGGGCGCGGCGGACTGCTTAAGCCCATCCCGGGCGGCACCTACAAGGTGAGCGATGATCTGCTTAACGATCTGAAAATCGGCTATCAGGGACAGCACGCTTCCAACCTGGGTGGCATCCTGGCAAGGGAAATCGGCGATTCCATCGGCGTTCCTTCCTTTATCGTTGACCCGGTTGTTGTAGATGAGCTGGAGCCTGTTGCCAGATATTCAGGATGCCCCGAGCTTCCCAGAAGAAGTATCTTCCATGCCCTGAACCAGAAGGCTGTTGCCAGAAGATACGCCAAGGAATCCGGCATCCCCTACGAACAGCTGAACCTGATCGTGGTGCATATGGGCGGCGGCTGCTCCGTAGGCGCACACAGAGGCGGCAAAATTGTTGACGTAAACAACATCCTCGACGGCGAAGGCGCATTCTCTCCCGAACGCGCAGGCACCGTACCCGCAGGTGATCTGGTAAAATTGTGCTTCTCCGGCAAATATACGGAAAAAGAAATTTACAAGAAGCTGGTTGGCGGCGGCGGCTTCAACGGCTATGTGGGAACCAATGACGCCCGCATCGTGGAAGACAAAGCGCTGGAAGGCGTACCGGAATACGCAGCCGTACTGGATGCATTCCATTATCAGATGGCAAAGGATATCGGCGCTATGGCCACCGTCCTTAACGGCAAGGTTGACAAGATCATCCTTACAGGCGGCATCGCTTATTCCAAGGTAACCTGTGAAGATCTGAAAAAGCGCGTAGGCTGGATTGCCGACTTTGTAATCTATCCCGGCGAGGATGAGCTTCTTGCCCTGGCGCAGGGCGGACTTCGTGTGATGAAGGGTGAAGAGGAAGCAAAGGCTTATTAATTACGGAAACTGGAGCTGACATGACGAAAAAAGAACTGGCGATTGCCAATCATGATAAGAAATACAACTGCTGTCAGGCTGTTGCCTGTTCCTTCTGTAAGGAAATCGGCGTGGACGAGGAAACCCTCTTCCGTGCCGGTGAAGCCTTCGGACTGGGCATGGGCTGCATGGACGGCACCTGCGGCGCCGTTTCAGGAGCCGTAATGCTGGCAGGCTTTAAGAACAGCGATGGCTGCCTGGCAAATCCTGGGACCAAAGCAGACACCTATAAGCTTTCCCGCGAAATCCTGAAACGCTTTGAAGAGAAGAACGGCACTATCATATGCCGTGAACTGAAGGGCATTGACACAGGAAAGGTTATCCGCACCTGCCCCGGCTGCATTGAAGATGCAGTGGAAATCGCGCAGGAGGTTCTGGAACTGTAGACTTTCAGGAACCAGGATAATACTGATTTCCTCCTGCAATCGCAGGGAAACACAGAAAAAGAGGTAACAGTTCAGGCAGGTTTGCGCATTCACTGCACAAACCGTGAGAAAACGTAGTGGCAGCAGGCATCCGCCCCTCGCCGAAGGCGACTTTTAATGGGCGGATGCAGTAACAGTTTGGCCGAAAGCCGAACTGTTACAAAAAGAGAAGTCGGAAGGGTATATCATCTTCCGGCTTCTCTTTTTATTTTGCCATATAAGGAAAACTGATAAAAAGCAGCAGTTCTTCCGTAATTTCATCACGGCATAGTTTTTATTTCATCCTGGCATGGTATTTTTCTTCAGCCGCTTTCGGCCGCTGCGCCTGAAATCCTCCCGGTTCCACCGAAACAATGGCGACAGGAAGTTAACCAGCGGCTTCCAGGACAGAAACGCCACAAGCACAACGCTTAAAATCAGCGCCGCAGCTTCATCATGCTCCACAAATTTAAAAAACTTAATCTTGCTCAGGAATTTAATCACAAAGCCGTGGAGCAGATACACCGGCATGGTGTTCGCCCCGATATAGGAAAGAAACGGTATTTTCGCCGCCGGCATACTCAGCAGGAAAAATAAAAGCCACATCAGCGCAGCGCCGATGCTCAGCACACGGAACTGCCAGCCGTAATTTCCTTTTTTATAAGAAACGGAGCCGTAAAGCCACGCGGAATTGATATCCTCCGCATGCCGGCTGATAAACCAGACAAGCAGCCCAATCAACACCAGCAGCCCGGCCATCAGAAAAGCCCTGAGCATGGCCTTTCCCCGCGCCCTGGTAAGGACGGACAGCCTTCTATGCTTCCTCAGATGCTCCGAAACCGTTTCCTTCACACCGTTCTTCAGTTCTTTATAATATACGCCCAGCAGGAAATAAGGGAAAAACTCCACAATCCTGGAGGCCGACAGATAATATCCCGCCTTATCATCAAAGCCGATGAGCACACTGGCGGCCCCGGCCGCTATGAGCATGACGGCCTTCCTGCCCAGGCTGCCGCCCTGCACCAGCGGAAGCACCAGATTCCACACGATGATGGCGAACAGATACCACAGCAGCCAGTACGGCGTGGTATACTGCATATCCGCATCCTTCTCCAGCACCTGATTTGCGAAAATCACATAAAGGGTCTGGAAAACCAGATAAGGATATATCATATTCTTCTTAATTTTATCCGGATTATATCTGGCAAATACTCCGGATACGAAAGCGAACAGCGGCATATGGAAGGAATATATGACCAGATAAAGGATCCGGTTCCCCGAATCTTTACCCATAAACAGCTCCAACATATGTCCTAATACAACTGCAAAAATGAGCAGGCATTTCAAATTATCCATCTGGTAATTCCGCGCTCTCCCGATTCCTCCGGCAGCGCAGGAGCTTACCTCATTCTGTCTCATGTCAGGCACCTCTCTTAAGCCACGCTAAACTATGTCAAATGCCCCTTCCCCAAAAAACCTTTTAACCTCACCAACTATATTACTTTTTCCCGGATTTGTCCATACTAAAATTTCTTAATAATACTTAAGACTTTGTGAAATTTGCAGCTGTCCGGGTAACAGAAGAGTTACCGGGCTTTATCCTTTTGTGAATTCCAAAAGCGCTGCCCCGGCCCGGAAATCTCCCAGCCCCCTAAACAAGGCTGCCTATCCAGATGGTTACGCGGAAGGCATCGGCAGCCGGTGTGATGTCCATATGGCCGCCGTAGCTTTCTACTACGTCACGGACGGATCGGAGGCCGTAGCCATGGTTTTCTTTATCGGGCTTGGTGGTGAGAAGTCCGGCTTTGGATTCCGCCAGTTCCCCGGTCCTGCTGTTTTCCACCTCGATGCAGAGCGATTCCCCGGTGTAGCGGGCCTTGAGGGAAATGCGGCGGGCCTCCCTGTCGGGGACCTTCTGCGCCGCTTCTATGGCATTGTCCAGAAGGTTGGCGAAAATGGTGCACAGGCTTACGTCATCCATGGCGAGAAGGTTATCCAGCTCGATGTTTACGAAGCAGTCTATATTTTTTTCCAGCGCCAGGTTATATTTTGCGTTGATTACCGCGTTGACCAGGCTGTTTTCACAGAATTTGCGGTTTCGGGCCGCTGCGGTGATATTCAGCTCTTTAAAATAGGCAAGCGCCTTGTCGTATTCCTTTTCCTCCAGGAAGGAGCCGATAACACCAAGGTGGTTGTTCATGTCGTGGCGGAGCTTGCGGACAGCCAGCTGGTTTTTTTCCAGCTCCTCATAGTATGCCTGGCGCACCTTCATGTTTTCCATTTCCATATCCCTGCGGATGGTTTCACCGATATAGGCCGCCAGCCAGATACAGCCCAGGCTTGTCACCACACAGGCCAGGCAGGATGGATAGGTGAGCCAGGCATCTTTATGGCTTATCGTGGAAATCAGGGTGATGCTGCCTGCAAATGCCGCGGCGCATACGATATCCATGAGCAGCCACATCCGGTCCGTCATCATTTTTATGGAATGGGCGGCCTTTTTACGGAAGGCAAAGTAAATCCCCATCCATATCAGATCCCGCAAAAGCATGGAAAAAGCGTTCAGCGCAGCATCCCAAAAGGGGGTCTGCGGCGTCAGCCGGTAAAAAACGATTCCGGTGGCATCCAGGGTCACAAAATTGACGGATACAATGATGGGATACAAGAGGAGTACCACCGACAGCCGCCGCACAACGCTTCCTTCAAAGCAGATGAGCAGCACCATGGCAAATAAAACGAGCATCCCGAAAACGTTAAACGGGTCCTCCGGAAAAACCACCGTACAGCCCACAATCCAGACCCCTGCAATGGCGGCCGCCTTTTGCAGGAGTCCCTGCTTCAGCTTCAGGAAGCAAAGAAGGAAGCGGAAAATAAAGGATACATATATGATTGATAATACAAAGATTATCAGATTTTTTGAAACCATCATTTCAGCATAAACCTCGCAAAAGCCGCCGCCGTTTCCTGGCTGCAGGAACGGCTGACCGGTATTTTCTCTCCTTCACAATACAGTGCCGCGCTTTCCAGCTTCGTCACATAATTCAGGTTCACCAGATATCTGTTGTGGCAGCGGACAAAAAAGTCAGGCAGCTCTTCTTCCACTTCGCCCCACTTCCCGTAAAAAGAGATTCTCTCCCCTTCCGCCGCTGCCGCTATCTTTCTTCCCTCGCTGACAAAATACCTGACCTGTCCCAGCGCAAGACGCAGGGTGCCGGACTTCTGCTCCACCGTAAAATATTTCTCCGTACTGATTTCCAGTTCCTTCAGCGCATCCCGCAGAACCTCTTTTATCTTTTTTTCCTGATACGGCTTTAATATGTAGTTCAGCGCCCTGACCTCATAGCCATGGAATACAAAATCAGGATAGGAGGTCACAAATATTATTACCGCGGGCTGTCCGTTTTTCCGGAGCGCCCTGGCCGCCTCCATGCCGTTCATGCCGCCCATCTCAATATCCAGGAAAATAATATCCGCATTCCTTTCCCTGATGCCCCGAAGAAGCGCCTCCCCGCTTTCATATTCGGTCAGGCCGAACTCCACGCCGTCAAGCGCAAGCTCTTTTTCTATCACATGGCGCAGATCCAACCTCAGTTTTTTTTCGTCATCGCAAATCGCAATTTCCAGCATTCCGTTACAGCTCCGTTTCTTCCTTTTTCCAATTCAGGCCCGCCGCGGCCGCGCTTCCGATTTCAGGCGGCGCGCCAAAGCCGTATCCAGTATAACATATTCCTTATTTTCCGTGAATCACCGAACTTTACAAAATATCTCCCAAACATTACCCTGCCTCCCGTGGGAAACAGGCGCCTTTTCCCCTACAATAGAAGCATAAACACCGGACACAGCCCGGAAGAAAGAGAGGAATCAAACATGCTGCACGTAAATCATTTATATAAAAGCTATCACACCGGCTCCGCCACCTATGAGGTGTTAAAGGACGTTAACCTCACCGTTGAAAAAGGCGAGTTCGTGGCTGTCATGGGGCCCTCGGGAAGCGGCAAAACCACATTGCTCAACTGCATCTCCTGTTTTATCCCCCATGATTCCGGAGAAATCCTGCTGAACGGCACGCCGCTGGAGAATCTGGATGAAACACGGCTGGCGCAGGTAAGAAGCAAAAAACTGGGCTTTGTATTTCAGGATTTCTGCCTGCTGGACGGCCTGACGGTATTTGAAAACATCTGTATTCCCAAAATCATTCTTCATTCTCCCTATAAGCCCATGGAGGCAAAGGCCCAAAACCTGATGGAGCTGTTTGACATCACCGATATCGCGGACAAATATCCCGCTGAGATTTCAGGAGGGCAGAAGCAGCGCACCGCCGTTGCCAGGGCATTGATGAACCATCCGGATCTGATTCTGGCGGATGAGCCTACCGGCAACCTTGACAGCCGTTCCGGCGCCGCCGTCATCGGCGCATTCCGGGAAGCCAAAGAGAAACTGGACGCCACAATTTTCATGGTCACACATGACAGCTTTTCCGCCAGCCACTGTGACCGGGTTCTTCTGATGCGGGACGGCCAGGTGCAGAAGGAACTGAAACGCCAGGGCAGCCGCCGGGAATTCATGGATATACTGCTTGATGAACTGAAACAACTCAATGAAAGGATGTAAATCATGACACTGCATACCATTTTCCAACATCTCCGTAAAAATAATCCCGGCGAATACAGGCTGTTTCTTGGCTGCAATACCTTCGCCATTCTCCTTATTTCCTCTTTCCTGGCAGTTCTCACCAGCCCGCTGGTGCAAAGTGTCCTGCCGGAGGGCGGGGACTCCCGCAAGCAGGTTTACATCATATTTGCGGCGGCGCTCCTTGGCTGTTTTCTTTTTACCATTTATTCCTCATCCCTGTTTCTGCGTTATAAAAGCCGGGAAACAGGAATCCTGACCGCCATGGGGCTTCCCCGGAAAACCTATATGCGATCACTGTCACGGGAGCTTCTTTCCCTCCTTGCCCTGTGCGCCGTCTGCGGAACTGCCGCCGGACAGCTTCTGTCCTTTATCGTCTGGCTCTGTTTTCTCCCGCTGGTAAAACAGTCCACCGGCGCCGCCTTCTCCATTTCAGCCCGGGGCCTGTTATATACTCTGCTCTTCGTAATTCTCATCGCTGTGTCCCTGTTTATCCAGGCCAACCTGTTTATGAAGCGCAGCAATGTGATCGAAATTATTCAGGAACAGCACAGAAGCGAGCCGCTGAAAAAAACAGTCACCCCCGGATATCTGCTTTCCGGCTGCATACTTCTTGTATCGGGACTGTTTCTTGCGCTCTGCCTTTCGCCCCTTTCACTGCGTTTATTCCATAGAAGCCTGGGAAGCCTGCCCTCTGTTTTTTTCCTGCCTGCCTTCCTGGGAATTTACCGGATTCTGGTGTACTCCATTTCCTGCCATAAAAAGGGAGCGCGGCCCCAACACTACTATAACCATATCATTTCCTACAACATGTTGAAATTCCTGGGCGCGCAGATGGTGCGCAGCATGTGTATCATTACCCTGCTGCTGTTCTGCGGTCTGTTCGGCGCCTTCTATGTCCCCACGCTTATGACAGGCCTGAATAACTTCAATGCACAGAATCCGGAGGATGTATCCTTCTTTTATCCGGCGGATTCCGGGGAGCTGACAAAGGAAGAAATTTACCATATTGCCGGGGATTTTGGCGTAACCATTACGGCTTATCATGAACTGACCTTCCTGAATCTAATTGGCAGCTCTGTGGACAGAGATTACGATGATCAGGGTTACCTCATTGAAACCTACATGGAAAAATCCGGATACATGCAGTTTCTCAGTGAAAGCGCCTACAATGCCTATACCGGGGAAGCTGTCCGGGTTCAGCCCGGTACCTACCTGCTGCTTACCCATCCGGATGCCGCTGAAACAATCTGGGCGCATTTTGACGACCTGGATCAGATTACGGATTTGAATGGAAATGCCCACCCTGTTTCCTTTGCAGGAACGCTTGTCTGCCACCAGCTGGTAGTGGGCAGGGGTTCTGACACCCAGGCAAGATACGTTCTCAGTGATTCTGATTACGACATGCTGTCGGAAGGCGCCGTTGACAAAAACAAGACGAAACAGGTACTGTTTCAAACGGCGGATGTGGAAAATTCCTATGCCTTCGCCAGGGAGCTTTACCGTGCCTTTTCCGAGCGTGCAAGCTCTGAAATGCTTGTTTTAGGGAATTATGATCCCTATCAGCATGAGCAGGCGCGCAGCCAGGGAAAAGAGTACGGCTATGACAGAACGGTCACACTTTATCCGGAGCAGCCCGAAAGGGATTTTGACTGGAAATATGCACCTTATTTTAAAATCCTTGAACAGAAAATCTCTTTTGTCCGTCATGCTGTGTTTTTCCTTCTCTTTTTATATGTTGCCATTATCTGCCTGGCTGCCGCCGTCATCATTGCCTACACCAGAGGCCTTACCCTGGGACAGTCCGAAAGGCTGGTGTTCCGGGATCTGAGCCAGCTTGGCGCAAATACCGCTTTTCTGCGGGGCTGCCTTTCCTCCCAGCTTCGCAGGCTCTTCCTCCTTCCTTCCGTGATTGGTATTTTATCAGCTTACCTTTTTGATTTCTTTGTTATGTACACCAATGACGGCCATATTGCCTCCGCGGAAGCTATGGCGCTTGCCATCAATGGGAGCATCTGCCTGATCGCTGCGCTGCTGCTGGCTGCCGCATATGGCTATTCCGTAAAAAAAGCCTGCCGGGCCGCAGGATGTTAAATCCCGCGGCATCCACTCCCACAGCGATTATATTACAGCTTTGCAGCTTATCCGTTTATTATAATTTTGTATCTACCCAGGACGGCACATGATTTTGATTATTCCCTGGGGCGTACCTGCTCCAGGGATATGATTTTATCAGCGAAGTCCTGGTAAAATTTTTCTTCATGGGACACCAGAATCACGGTTCCCTCATACTTCTCCAGCGCCTCCTTCAACGCCTCCTTTGCCAGATCATCCAGGTGGTTGGTAGGCTCGTCAAGGATCAGCAGGTTCGCGGGCTGAAGCGTCAGCCTGCACAGCTTGACCTTGGCCTGTTCCCCGCCGCTTAAGGTAGAAAGGCTCTGCCCCGCCTTTTTGCTGTCTATTCCGCATCCGGCCAGATGTCTTCTGGCCTCCTTTTCCGTAAGCTGAGGAAACCAGGAACGGATTGCGGCAAGCGGCGTCTGTTCCGGCGTATCCCAGGAAAATTCCTGTTCATAGTAGCCGGTCTGTACGGCCTCCGATATACTGAAATTACCGTCCAGGGCCTGCAGCTGCCCCACCAGCGTCTTTAAAAGCGTGGATTTGCCGATGCCGTTGGGACCGAACAGCACCCATTTCTCGCCTTTTTTGACTTCCAGATTGACTTTGGTGAGAATTACGCGCCTGCGGCGACGGAATTCCACATCGTCCAGTTTCAACGCGATGCTCTGTTCGTTCATGGTCCCCTCCATTTTCACAAACCACTTGGATGCGATGATGCCTCCTGCCAGCATAGTGCGTCGGCAGGAGGCATTTCAGGAATATTCTGGCTATCGATCAGCCGGATCGGTTATCCGCGATCAGACAGGTTCGGTTCTACTTCCGTTCGGCAAGCACGTCCTCGTAGACTTTGACGGTCTTGTCTGCGATGGACTCCCAGCTGAAGTGGTCGCGGGCACGCT
>ERZ780150.2184-NODE-2184-length-10524-cov-3.500239_pt1 | contig 10524 bp, 8 predicted proteins | sample MGYA00511019_ERZ780150 | MGnify/ENA primary metagenome ERZ780150 (study PRJEB29588, sample SAMEA2151633) | human gut metagenome | biome: human gut; feature: human-associated habitat; material: faeces | place: Denmark | collected 2008/2010 ...
CAGCGGCTGCTTTTTAGACTATGGAGATGAGACTTAAAATTGTGGAAGGCTTTCCTGACACAATTTTCGCCCAAGGCTCATCGCAATGCCCAGTCTAACAGCAGCCGCTGCCAACACCTGCCCGACGCCCTGCCCGCCTCCGGCAAAGGACCGCAAGGAGAGCCCCTCCCCGGGAGGCCTTTTTCTTCCGCCACGGCGCCGCTCTAATTAAATTTGAAGAACCTTTGACAGAGCTTATAGCCCTCCACAGAGATCTTCCTGCCGCCCTTTCCGGGCAAATTGGTATAACTGCCCAGCAGCCCATACCGCAGCCTGAAAAACACAAACGGATCCTTCTGCTTGATATATTTCCACAGCTCGTTTTTCTTTTCCAGATTCTCATCCGTACCGGAACAAATCAGCATAATTGACGACACCGTGGTAATGATATCCAGGTAGTTGAGCATATAATTGCGCAGCTTCTTATGCGTTGCCAGAAACTGCTTTTTGGCAGTCACATAATCCACCATGATTTTATTTACCTTCAGCTGCTGATCGATTCTCCCGATCATCACCTTTTCATTTACGGACTGATCCGCGCGGCCAATATAATACCTGTAAAAATTCACATCCATATAATACATTTTCTTCACGTACGGCAGCGGCTCAAACACGAAAAGATTGTCCACATAAAAAGTATGCTCCGGCAGCTTCAGCCCGCAGTCCTTCAGAAGCTTTGTACGGAAAATGACGGAATGCATAAGGATGTACTGTCCTTTATGGAACCGGTGCACATCATTCCATGTGAAAATCTCGTCCTCAGGGAGCACATGGCGGTAACGGATTACCTTTTTGCGCTTTTCCCCTTCTTTTTCATATACATAGTTGGCGATCAGCATATCCAGGACTTCCTCGCCGCCTGTAAGCTCCGTAAGCTTGTCAAGTATTTCCCTGTAAGCCGTATCAGAAACCCAGTCGTCGCTGTCCACCACCTTGAAATACAGCCCCGCTGCATTCTCGATGCCTGTATTTACCGCTGAGCCATGGCCTCCGTTCTCCTTGTGGATGGCTTTGACTATGGAGGGATACTTTTCCGCATATTCATCCGCAATCGCGGCTGTGGCATCTGTGGAGCCATCATCCACAATCAGGATTTCCACGTCCTCTCCGCCCGGAAGCAGGGAATCAATGCATTTCCTCATATATTTTTCAGAATTATAACAGGGTACTGTTATAGACAACAGTTTCATATCTGCTCCTATCTGGCGCCTGGCGCCTGCGCGGTTTCGCCCGCGATCTTTTCAGAAAGGGAGAATCTGTTTCGCTTTTGTCCCTTCCTCACTTCTTTTCTTCGAATTTATCATTTCCCAGCCGTATCTGCAGATATCCGGTATAAGCCGCGTAGGCCGACGGAATGGGATATTCCTTTTCCGTCAGGGAAGGCTCAATAAACAGCAGTCCCTCCTGCGTTCCCCCTACGGGCTCCAGTTCATCCACGCGTACCGCATAGCCAATCATATCCCATTCCTTATGGGTAAAAACATGTCTGGAATCAGGAAGCTTCTGTATCCTCAGAGGATGCAGCCCCTTTTCTTTAAGCAGGGCAAGTACCTCCTCCTGGCTCAGATGCCCTTCCTCCGACGGGAATTCATACATTCCGGCCAGCATTCCCTTTGCGGGCCTTTTCCTGATGGCGGCTCTCATGGCATCCTGAATGACAAGGATCGTTTTTTTCTCAATACTTCTTGCCTTCTTTGCCGCCTTTTTAGGAAATTCTGTTTCTCTGCCCTCTATGTGCGCCTTACAGGAGGCTTCCCACGGACATTCGCCGCATTTCGGCGCGCCGTTGGGAATACAGACAACGGCCCCCAGCTCCATCAGCGCCTGGTTAAAATCCCCCGGCCGATCCTTTGGCATTACCGCCTTCAGATCCTCTTCCACGCTTTTTCTCACCTTATCATTGAGCATGTCCCTGCCGTCCGCCCTGTATCTGGATATTACCCGCAGCACATTGCCATCCACAGCCGGCACCGCCCGGCCATATGCAATGGAAGCCACCGCTCCCGCCGTATAGCTGCCTATCCCCGGAAGCTTCAGCAGCTCTTCCCGGCTGTCCGGCATCCGGCCGCCGTATTCCGCCATAATTGCCTGCGCCGCCTTCTGCAGGTTCCTGGCACGGTTGTAATAACCAAGTCCCTCCCACAGCTTGAGCAGCTTGTCCTCAGGCGCCTGCGCAAGCTCCGGTATTCCCGGAAGCGCCTCCATAAAACGCTCAAAATAGGGTTTGACGGCTTCCACTCTTGTCTGCTGGAGCATGATCTCCGAAACCCACACACGGTAAGGCGCCGGATTCTCTCTCCAGGGAAGCACCCGCCTGTGTCCATCATACCATTTCAACAGCGGCTGCGCAATATTGCAGAGATTTTCATTGTTATCCGCTTCGCATACGGCAGGCCCGTCTGCCATACTTCGTCCTTTGGCAGTTTGAATGAAACATTCCTGCTTTTTGGCTTCGGGTTTCAGAACAACGGGGATCTCATAACTGATTTCCATGCTGTCCTGCGTCACATGACAGCCTCTGGCGTAAATAGCAACACCGGCCTCCTGCGCCCTTTCAAGCGCCTGGGCAAAAGCAGGCTGCGTTTCCCAGTTAGGCGTAAAACGGCGGATTCCTTCCATCTGTACCACGAACAGTATCCCCGCTTCATATCCGTTTTCCTTAGCCTGGATGAGTTCCTCCACATGCTTGAGGGCGCGCAAAGAGGGGGCATCCGGAAACAGCGCCGTCCTTTGCGTTTCCAATGTTACCCCCTTAACCTCCAGCCACATTTTCACAGCTTCCGATTCCACATAGAAATCAAAACGGGAATTCCCGTAAGTACATTCCGGCTTTATCAGCTTTACCGGAGCCAGCAGGCCTCCTGATGCCAGCCATTCCCCGGCAGCCAGATTCGGTGCAGCCGAATCCATATTGACAAGCAGCCCGCCCTTTTCCACCGCCACCAGATCGTAGGCGGTTTTCCGTCCGGGGTTGCCGCTTTTTTCCAGATAGACTGTGACGCCCTTTTGCAGCAGTTCCCTGCATCTGCCGGTATTTTTAACGTGTACTTTTTCCTGCCTGCCGTCAATCTCCACATAAGCGATAAAACGGTTCGGCCGTTCTATAAAGGTTCCTTTCACGATATCTTTATATTTCATAATAACAGTTATTCTCCTGACTGTTACTGCCGCTCTTTCTACTGCTGCCGCCTTCGCCCGGAAAAAATTCTATCTGAGCCTGTTGCACTCATATTTTTCCAGAGTAACGATGCAGTTCTTAAGCGTCATGTAGCGATCCTCAAGTTCCCCTTCTTCCAGCTCCAGATCCAGGGAAACCGCCATGGTATTGAGCATATCGTCTGTGATACGGCTGTGCAGCCCCACCAGAATATTCAGCTTATCCTCATAGGTATCAGCATCCAGGAACTCTACCAACATTGGATCCAGATTAAGTTCTTCTTCTGTCTCTTCAGGAGAATCCTCCGCACATGCCTTTGGCGATCCGGTTTCTCCAACCGGCGCTCCAGACGGCTTACCCATAATCTGGGGCACAAGGGTGAAACGGTATTTTGCCTGTACCTGAGGATACTTTTCGTGATCAACCTCGCTGACAAACATGGAAAGAGGCCTTACAAATACCTGAAAATCACCATACAGGGCCTGATACACAACCATAGCCTCTCCGGTCTCCGAATGCGTGGCAAGCGTGACTATACGATAGAGATTTCCTTTAAAATGCTGATAAATTTCATTTGGTTCGGGGATTCTGTCCATTTTGCTTCTCCCATCTGCTTATACAGCTCCGCCCTTAATGACAGACGGATTCATTAAAAACAGCCGGTCCCTTATCCGGCGGCCGGCATCGATTATGCTTTATTATACCCCAAAACCTGTGTTCTGTCATTCCCCAATTGCCGGGGATTCAGGAAATTCATTACAGCTGTCCCAGTTCAGATAACTGAAACATGCCCTCAGTCCGCACATCTCTTATGTTCCGTACTGTGCCCTGACTGATTTGTTAAAAAAATTCCTGATAAATCCTGCAGTCCGGCGCACCGAATTCCACTTTGCCTATACGTTCAATAATACCCTGTATCTCTGATTTATCCAGATTTTCAAATCTTCTGTTATGGATTTTCAGAAGATAGGTCTTCTCTCCCCTCACGTCCCTGCTGAAGGTCAGGGTCAGCCCTGAATTGGCATAGCCCTCTTCTTTCAAAATCTTCCTGACCTGAGCCAGGTAGTCCTCCTCAAGGCGGCTGTAATATCCGTCCTCCTCACGGAAGGCATCCCTCGACTGTCCTTTCACCGTACCTGCTATACAAAATGCGGAAATCACGATTAAAACCACGGTTACTGCTATCAAACCCGCTCTGCTTTTAATTCTTTCTGCCATAGATTCTTCCTCCATCCTGCGCCCCTTTTATCCCTTGCGGCACCTGTTCTGCCCGATATCAGTTCTTAATTATGTCATACTTTTTATATGGTAATGATGTTCGTTTATAGATTAGATGCTCCGAAAAGGAAAAAAGTTTAAAATTTTTTTCTAAATTGCATAAAAAAATAATCCAATAAGATTTTGTCATTCTATGCTTTAACTATAAAAAGCATGTAAATGTTTAGTTTCCTCACAATTACTGCCAATATCCATCCTAATTGCCCTCGGCGATGGATTTTAGCACTACTGAACCACTTTCTTATGTTACGGCCAGCGCTTCATGCTGGCCTGCACAGCTAAATGCGTTAACCTGTTTAACAGTTATTCAAGCGTAACATATACTTCTCTAAAAACCTTCTAAAAATACCCTGTTATATTTCATTCAAACAGCCTCCTGTACAGGCGGTATTTTATAAAAAGATCAAAAAATACCTCTGACAGAAATTTTTTCCCATCAGAGGTATTTTTTGATTTATTTACAGCTGTCCGGCAGCATTACAGTTGCCGTTATTTTATTAAACATCGGTTGGAGAACCACATCTGGCAGATATGAAGCCAGCCGGATATTACGGCTGGACAAGAGCTTCTCCCACAAGCCTGTTGACAAGGACGCCGTCCGCCTTTCCCTTGACTCTCGGCATAAGCTCCTTCATAATTTTCCCTTTGTCCTTCACAGTTGGCGTTACGATTCCCAGGCCGGCAAGAACCTCATTTATTTCTTTCCGGATGGCCTCTTCACTCATTTCCTCCGGAGCAAATTCCCTGAGTACCGCAAGACGCTTCTCGCATTCCTCTACAATATCCGCCCTGTCTGCGGGAGCCAGATCCTTTGTTTCCTGGGTCTGCTTGATTTCCTTCTTAATGACCTCATTTTCTTCCGCTTCCGTCAAATCCTCTCTTTTGTCAATGGCCTTGTTCTTCAGCGCCGCAAGAAGCATGGAAAGCGTATCCTTCCTCTCCTTGTCCTTATTCTTCATGGCTGCTACCATTTCCGCTCTTACTTCATCAATTTTACTCATAATTTTCTCCCTTCTGCGCACCTTGACGCCCATGTTATTTAATCCGCCCAGCTTGGGCGGTGAAAAATCTTTTTGCCTTTATTGTCTTTTTTAACCAGCAACCGTCCCGCCGCCCCTACAGCGGCTCCCGCCTCTTTCCTATAATTCTTCCCTGCAAAAATAACAGGTATACTTCTGTCTGCTTCCCTGCGGCACCAGATTTTCCGCACCGCAGTAGGAGCATTTTATCACCCGCATGCCCTGGGGCACGCTGTCACCCTCATATAATCTTTGTGCAGAAGGCAGACCGCCAGTCTCCCATCTGGTCCGCATTTCCTCCTGCCGCTTATCCTGCAGGTGATCCGCCTCATCCAGCACAGCCTTCTGGCGCAGGTAATCAGTCGTTGACATATTGGCCTGCTTTTCTGTTGCCATTGATGCCGGCGGTGTTTGATGAGTTCCTTTCACTGCACCGTGCCTGTGCTTTTCCGGAACCGTACCTGCGGAATAATCCGGCTGTGCCGCGCGGCTCTGCGGCATTGCATTCCCGTTGTTCCAGGTATTCTGCGGCGGTACTGCGGCGCCGTTCTTATTATAGGGATTCCGGTCCTTAGTCCCCGAACCGTTACTTTTTCCCTTCAATACGCCGGATACAGCCGCCATGATTACAATCCATATGATTACAGAAATAATACCGCTCATACCTTTTCTCCTTTGCTGTTCCGAGGTGTGTCTGAAAACTGCCTGACCTGAACCATAATAGCCGTCTTTACACAAACCCGTCCAGGATCCGAAACCTTTTACCAAAACGTGGGCAACGGATTTTCAATGCGGATTTTCAATGCAGTTAACCTGCATTGCTGTTTTTGTTTACTCCGGAGCTGTACCTTACAATCAGCAGTTCAACACCCATCGTATCGTTCAGCCGCCCGCTTTTTACCGCCTCATCGGTATCCACGCACGCTTCCAACGCTTCACGCAGCTCTTCTTTTTTAAAACGGGAAGCCTGGCTTACGTATTTACCCGCTATAAAGCTGTGAAGCCCTGTCTTTTCCCCGATTTTCCTGTTGTCATAGCCCTTTGCCTTCAATTCCTTTACCTGGAGCAGCAGATTAAACTGCCTTCCTATCAGGAACAGGATACGCATCGGCGGTTCCTTCAGCGCCAGCAGATCATAATACAGCTTCAACGCCTCCCGCTGCTTCTTCAGCGCAATATCCTCGACCATGTCAAAAATCTGGCTGGTTACCTGATGCGTGCATACCGCTTCTATATCCGCCTCGGTAATGCTGTCTTTTTTCAGTGTATAACAGAAGAGCTTCTCCATCTCCCTGCTGATATTTTCCATGTCGGACCCTGTTTTCTGCAGGAAAAAATCCAGGCCCGCAGGAGAAATCGTTTTATTCTCCTTCTTAATCCTGCCCAGAATCCACCGCTTCAGCGTAGTCTCATCCTGTGTGGCAAATTCCACCGCACAGCCGCAGTCCCTGACAGCCTTAAACAGCCGGCTGCGCTTATCAACCTCCGACTCTATGAACAGGATGCACACGGAGGGGGCAGGCTCCTTCATATAATCCGCCAGCTGTTCGCCGCCCTTTTTAAAAAGGCCGCTGTCCTCTATCAGAATCACACGCCTGTCCGCAAAGAAGGGCATGGTTTCCGCCAAGTCAATCACTTCGCCGGAATTCACATCCTTTCCTCTGAAAGCGGTGAAATTCATGGTATCGCCTTCCTGTACAAGCGCTTCCTTCAGCCTGTCCCTGTACTGGTTCTTCAGGTAGGCCTCCTGCCCATAAAGCAGATAAGCCTGTTTGAACTGTTTCTTCTTTATGTCTTCCAACAGCTGCTGCATTCTCAGTTTCCTTTCCTGCAACGGTTCTGGCAGCTGAACTGTTACTTTTTCTTCCCTTCATTCCTTCGGGTTGTGAACTGCCGGGGTTTACTTTTATTATCATGACATATTCCGGGCCATCAGTCAACGTTCAAAAAAGTCTCCACCGTAATTTTTTTCTGCCTTCTGCGCACCGTAACCGCACCGCATTCGTTTGTGACAAAAACCGGGATACGTGCGGCTTTCAAGCGCTCAAGAACCGCTTTATGCGGATGTCCGTAGGAATTATTCCTGCCGCAGGAAATAAGGGCGCAGGCCGGTGCTGCGGCATCCAGGAATTCCCGGGTGGTCGAGGTTTCAGAACCATGATGTGCGGTCTTTAAAATATCGCAGCTTTGCAGAAGTCCGGGGGAAGAGGCAAGAATTTTTTGTTCCCCCTCCGCGTCCACATCTCCGGTGAGCAGGATGGAAAAATCCTTATCCCCGTTCTCCGCCCGCAGAGTGAGCTGCACAACCAGAGAGGCTGTATTCCGGTCCGTAAAGCTGTCCCTTCCATCCGGATGCAGACACAGGAATTCCGTTTTCCCATCCGTTAAAAGATCCCCGGCCTCCATACGGTACACCGGAATGTGATAGCTTCCGGCCATTTCCACAAGCCGGGACGGCTCATCCTGAACGACATGGGCCTGCGGCAGCACCAGGCCGCCGATGGAAACGCCACTCTTTTCCGCCCATTCAAAGACTGCCTCCAGACCATTGATATGATCCGCATCCCAATGGCTTACGAATACCGCCTCCAGCCTGCCCACACCCTGATATTTCAAAAATGGGATCACCTGCCAGGTTCCGGTATCCTTCTGCGAGGAGCTGCCCGCATCATACAGATAATGCTTACCTCTTTCCGTTCTGATATAAATGCAATCTCCCTGCCCCACATCCAGCATGGTCATCTGCATGCCGTCCTGAGGTTTTAACGCAAAAACAAGACACAGCAGCACTGCTGCAGGCACGCCTGCCGGCCTGGGGATTTTCTCCGCCAGAAGCAGAAGAAGCCCAAGACCTGCAGCAAAGAAAAGAAGCTGCCACAGCTCCGGCTTTCCCGCATGCCAGATCCCAGGCAGACCTTCGGAAAGCAGGCACAGCTTTTCATAAAAAATAAGGATTCCTTTCACCGGAAGCGCCAGCATACGAAGGATAACAAAAACCGGCTCTCCTATGCCCCCAACAACGCTTCCGGCCAGTACAAGAAGCACCGTTCCTCCCATGAGAATCCCCATCAGCGGGATTACAAGCACATTCAGCAGGATGGACAGAAGGTTCCATTCATAAAACACAGAAAGCAGCACCGGCAGGGTGGTAAGGCTGATGCAGAAGCTGGAACGGAATCCCTGAAGCAGCCTCTGCATGACGGGATGCTTCTGTTGTTCCCTATACATTTTTATATAATTTTTCTTTCCTTTGTCTTTTCCGAAAAGCTTTACAGCCTCACTGCCCATCCGTTCAAAGGCAGGAATGGTGACTGCTGCCCCGGCCGCTGCAGCAAAGGACAGCTGAAAACCGCCGTCCTGAAGCCAGGCAGGGTTTTCAAGCAGGAGCAGGGCCGCCGCTGTGGAAAGCGCGGTGGGCATATCATAGGTCCTTCCCACAATTTTGGCGGTCATATAGAGTAAAAACATAATGCCCGCCCTGGCCGCGGATGCTGAAAACCCGGTCATGACAAGATAGGAAAAAAGTACGCCGCAGGAAAGGAGGCCGGACAGCTTTCGTGATAAAAAGCGGCTCAGCAGACGGTAAAGCCCCATCCCAAGCAGGGATATGTGCAGGCCTGAAATCGCCAGGATATGGGAAATCCCGGCCCCCTGATACAACGCCTTAATTTCCGAATCCATTCCCTTTTTTTCTCCCAGAAGCATGGCCTTCAGTACAGACGCTTCCTTCTGCGGGAAAATATTTTCCAACACCTCCCCAGCGTGGCGCCGCAGACGATACAGTGCATGACGCCAGCCGGAATAGCCCTCGCTCTTCCCCGTCAGCACAGCCTGGGAAAGCTGCATGCTGATACCCTGCCCTGCATAATATGCCCTGGCATCAAACTCACCGGGGTTTGTCGCTGTTTTAAAATGGCGCGCCTTTCCCCGATAGCAGGCCCTGCTGCCGATCTCCGGCAGGCGCACTTCCCCCTCCCGCAGCCTGCACATCACACCGGTACCGCCCTGTGACCGCACTGGCATTTCCTGTCCCTGAGCGGACTTTTCCAGTGTCTGCGCCGGCATTCCCTGCTCCTGAGCGGACTTTTCCCATACCTGCATATCTATTTCCTGCAGCTGCTTCTGCGCTTCTTTTTGCACCGTAATATTCTGTTTTAAGTCTCTGTCTGAAAAATTTACTGCCCTGATACCGGCAGCCGTGAAATTGTTTAGATTTGTATTAAGAGATATACTGTCAGTTTTTATTAACTCAGCATCTGGATCTTTAAAATTAAGATCCGATTGTATTTCTGCCCCCTGAAAGGGAAGCGCATCCGCAGCCTTCAGATAAACGATATGTACCATCTGCCCGTTTTCCGGGTCCATATAGCTTGTGATATCCGAAACCGTCCCGGCAACCACAGCCGTCTGCCCGTCCTCCGCCGGAGGGGAGGGCTGGGGCAGCGGCTTTATCCATGTCATTATCCGGACTGCGGCCGTAAAGCCCAGCATAGCCAGGCATAAGGGCCGTCTCATTCCACATTTTCTCCTGTCTTTACGAGATCCAGGTTTCTTTCATAAAGATTGGACAGATTGAAAGTCTCCCTGTATACGATGTCTGTCTTTCCATTTACGGCTATCTGCACCTTGTTTACATTGGGAAGCTCCACCAGGGAGTTGGCAATGGAATAAATCACCACATCCGCAGTAACATTATAAAGCTGCGTCATGAAGTTTTCATCAAAATTCACGTAACAGATACCGTCCTTGACGGTTACGCTCAATATTTTCGTACCCGGATTAATCACCGGATATACGCCGTCGATGTCAGGACCCTTTACCAGATATTCCACCACCAGCTTTTCCATGGAAATATTGCTGTTGTATTCCACAGGCTTGACGATTTCCACCAGGCCGTCCCCGGCTTCATTGGCAAAAAAGAGCTTGAGCTTCACCATTTCATAGGAATTGATTTCTTTTCCCGCATTGTCAATGAACGCATCGGCAGTCATGGGACCGATTGCTGTGCCCGTACTGTCTGCCAGCGGCTCT
>ERZ780150.2185-NODE-2185-length-10524-cov-2.610660_pt1 | contig 10524 bp, 5 predicted proteins | sample MGYA00511019_ERZ780150 | MGnify/ENA primary metagenome ERZ780150 (study PRJEB29588, sample SAMEA2151633) | human gut metagenome | biome: human gut; feature: human-associated habitat; material: faeces | place: Denmark | collected 2008/2010 ...
CCCCCAGCCAATTTTAAAGAGTTTTCAAATATCCTATCTTTGTGAGCCAATCCATAACTGACGATATCAGGATATCTGCTGCTATCATAAGGCAGTATCTGATCGAACGGCAAGTCAAAGCTCTCGTGAATCATTATCTCTGGTGTGCTGTAATACGGCAAGGAAGAAATCCATCTGATATCTTCCTCAGTCCGCATGGAGGCGCAAACTGCAGCATGTCTGGAAGAGCGGAAATAAATTCCCCGTGGGGCATCTGTGATATCTCTCTTTTCCAAGTACTTGTCATATAATCTCTGAATCAAATACCCGTCCCTGGCTGAAAACAAGATTTCATCGAAATTGCCTTCCCGCATCTGCCCGGTCAGCCATAAAATAAACTTTGTAATTAAAGGCCCTACAAACATGTATCCCAGAGAATATACTTCATCTACCTTAACCCTTCCATCTGTCTGATGCAGACAGAAGGGATTATTCAATGCTTTAGCAATGAACAGCCCTACAATAAGCCGCTCATTGATATTAGAAGTATAGCACTGAATCGGTGCGTATCCGGATAGCGGGAGCATCTCACTGGCCTTTTTTATATAAAAACTATCCAGGCCATTCTGCTGTGAATAGACACAATCCGCATAATAATTATCACCTATATGCAGATAAGAATTTCCCCGCACATACTCCTTAAATACCTTGTATAATCCAGTCACCTTGTTCTTATGGTACTCACATGATACAAAAAGCTTTTTATAACCGCTAATACCCAGTTCTGACAGAATCCCACCTAAAATCTTCTCCGGCAAATACATATCTGAGACTATATATACCTGCTTTCCCTGTTCTACTGCATAATTTAAAACAGAAACCATATGGCTGCGCGGAATAAGAACCGCTCTCTCCGTTTCCAACTCCAGTCGGAGCAGTTCATCTTTCTGACTGTCATTTATACCTGTCAATCGCTGAAGTTCGTCATAAATGCGGTAAATATCCGGTATCTCCTGCACAGTATTCATTTCTGCTTCCCAGCGCTGTTCCTTAAATCCCTTAACTCCAATCCCTCTGGCCTTCGCCCTATCTTCAACAATAGCATATACATCCACAGGATACAAAGTCTTCCTCATTACCAGGGTATCGAACATATCAAAGCTGATTATTTCATGAACATCGATCTGTTTTCTCAGTTCCTCTTCTCCAACATCAAAATACGTGTCAGGCTCAATCATGAAGGACATATCCTTTTGAGTAATAAACAGATTATTGCCCTCTACATCATAGAGCTGAATCCCGTGATAAGAACAGAATTCATGCATACGGTTGTAAATATATTTCAAATTTTCTGGTTTGGCGACAGCTATAATCATATCTGCCCCAAATGCCTGAACAGATTCATAATTCAAAATCCGTTTTCCATAAATCATTCCCTCTTTTACATTCTTATCCAATATTCCAATAAACTTGTATTCAGGGCATTCCTCCACTAACCTCTGTGTCTTCGGTCCCTTACCATACAGCACTATTTTTTTATCCCAACAGTCACGAAATCTTTCCCGAAACACCTTTACAAAATCCACTGGTTCTGGATTCTCCTGCGGAATTTCGCAGGTTTCAAACAGATTATCACCATTCAGGCCATATAGCTGTATATGATATTTCTCACAGTACCTGTAAATACGATTAAACACCTGCTTCATGGATTCAGGTCTGGCCACCGGTATAATTAAGTCTACTTTTCGGAAAGGCAGGTCAGCATAAGACAACACTGGTTTTCCGTAAATTACTCCCTCAGTTTTGCAATAGTCCATTATACCCACTATGTTGTAATCCGTATAATACAATATTTTTATGTTTATATCTTCTGAATTTCATTTCAAATAAATCCAGAAGATATTGTTCATCATTCATCATAGATTCTATCTCCCATACTTAATTGCTTGCCATATACGTCCATCCTACATAACCTAAACAAATCCACAACATTCTGTTTCAAATTCAACCCCTCTTAATAGTGTCCAGCCATGATTCAAATTATTTATCACTTACTTTTTCTAAAAAGTTATGATAAAACCTTTCTATTGTAAAATATTCTTCCCATATTTGGTTCCCTCTCCTTCCTATATTATTCATATTATCTTCATTTTCTACCGCCCAACAAATCAACTCTGATAGTCTTTCCGAATTCTCCGACGGAAAAACCAAACCATTCTCATATTGAGTTATAAAATAAGATATTCCTGTGTTGTCAGAACATATCACCGGTCGCCCTAGCATCATGGCTTCTACCGCAACTGCAGATGTTGGTTCATCCCGGGATGGAACAATAATTGCATAGGAATCTCTATATACCTCTATAGCTTTCTCATGTGTAACACTATGTGAAACTACTACATTTGCTTTCTGCCTTGCAAAATCCTCAGCCATTTTAAATACGTCTTCATACATTGGCTGCCCCATTAATACAAACTCACATCTCCTATTTATATCACTTGGCAACATCTCAATTGCTTTTATTAAAACATCTATCCCTTTACGTTCTTCATAAGACCCTGAAAAGGTGAATCTTAAACAGTTAGAACTATATGTCCTTTTATCGCAATTTAAATGTTCCTTCTGGATACCAAATTGCAGTATTTCTCCTGCATAATCAAAACCAGCATCATGCATTACCTGTTGCACATATCTTCCGGCAAACAAAACTTTTATATTACTAGATAAACTTGATGGTAACAATCTTTTATAAGATTTCATAGCGTATTTTCCATCATGTAACCACCAATATACATTTGGAAGAGAGTTCTGTAATAATTCTACAGCGTGATATGCTGCAATTGTATTAACAAAAACCTTATCAAAATTACGTGCAAACCGTTCAAACATCCAATGTTTCTTTACAGGAGCTTCATCAATCATGACTGGGACACCCATCTTCAAAAACTCGTTCTTCAATGGCCCATCCTTATATGATAAAACAATTGCAAAATCGCCTTTATCTAACGTAATTCTCACAGCCTCCTTTAATACTATAGGAGCACCAGTTCTAGATAATTCATGTGTGATAAATAAAACATCTTTACCCTTTCCGTCTGTATTTTTAATTGCATCCGGAAAAGTAATATTAAATTGATATAAAAAATCGAAATAGAACATTTGCTTTTGTGAATTAGTAAAGAAAGCATCTGTCTCCAAATATTTACCCCACTTTTTCAAACAATAGATGTCAGCTTTATCCGCTTTATCTTTTTCATGCCAAGTATGATTTCCCAAATGGATTAATCTTGCATATGGATTGTATACATTAAAATATCCATTCTCTAAAATTTTAAAGCTCAAATCAACATCTGAATGACCATTTGGAGTGTTTTGCTCATCAAATCCTCCTACCTCTTTAAATACCTTCTTGGTCATTGCACAACAAGCTCCACTTAGAACAGAAACATCTCGGAGTATGAAATGGTTAAATACCGCATATGCAAAGTTATCTGCCATGTATCCATTAAACGATGTACCAATTAACCCCGGAGTACCTGTAATCATTCCAGCATACTGAATTTTCCCGTCTGGACCTGTCAACATAGGTGAGACACTTCCCACATCTGGCAACTCCAACAAATCTAACAACCGTTCAATCCAATCTCTGGAAACCGGGTTAACATCGTCATTATAAAAAATCACAACTTCACCCTTTGCAAATTCTGCTCCTTTATTACATTTTCTAGAAAAATTAAATGATTCATTGAACCTACATGGCCTTAAAATACCTTCTAAATATGCAAATTCTTTCTTTATATCCTCTAAAATCTCAGACTTTGTTACTGGAATAATTTCTATGTTCTCGTATGATGTACGTTCCATTAATCCATGAATACATTCTCTCAAATTTTCATAATTATCCGTGGGTATAATGATACTTACAAGAAATGATACTTTTTTAATAACCCTTCCATAATTCCCTCTAGGCATCGTCTGCATCACTACATTCATGTTATGCCTATTGAACCATTCCTTCAAAGCATGCATGTTACTTACTCTTGCAAAATCTTTTGCACCTGTTGCAGCTGATGTTTCAATTGCTCTCCAGTAATACAAAATTCTCTCGATATGTTCAATATTATTTGTGTGTTCTGATATACGTAATGCCAAATCATAATCCTGTGAAAAATCAAACTCACTTCTAAATCCTCCAACAGCTTGTACAACGCTTGTACGATATACTGTTAAATGGCCTGTATACATATGATTCATTAGTAAACGCGGCGACCAATTAGGTTTTAAGTAGAAATCAAAAAATGGGGTAGAAGATTTTGAATTATACTTACATTCATCAGTATAAATAAAGTCTGCTTCTGGCTTGTCATTAAGCCTCTGTACAATCCAATATAAAGCATCTTTAGGTAATTCATCGTCTTGGTCAAGAAGCGCAATAAATTCGCCTTCCGCCGCATTCAATGCAGCATTGGAAGCCGCTGAGATTCCTCTATTATATTGATTCTCAATTAATTTGATCCTTGACTCATTTTTAGCCATCTCTTTAATATAATATACTCCATCTCGGGACGTTGAACCGTCATCTGAAATGCATAATTCCCAATTACCATATATTTGTTCTTGCAACGATTCCACAACGCGAGGAAGCCACTCCATTGGAGGATTATACATAGGAACAAGAACAGAAATTAATGGCTTATATGAGAACTCTATTAACTTATTCTTTAATTCTACCTCGGAAAACTCATTTTGTTGGTCTGCTAAAATATGGGCACCTATTTTATTAAAGTCTATATACGAAAGGATATCCTCAGAATTTATTTTTCTGTCTTTTTCTATAAAGAAACTTTTCAAATCAGGCTTTCCAATCTTATCAAGTAATTCAGAAATTGAGTATGTTATTATACTATAACCATTATTTTCGAGTTCTTCTCCTATTTCCCTCTTAATATTTTGATTTTTAATTGATATAAGCCAAATAACGTCCTTGTATTTTTCTTTAATTTCCTTTAACGAAAATACAATCTTACCTTCTTTCATTGTTCCTATGATTGATTGACTATTATCACAAAAACCTTCAACAGGCACACCAAACCGTTCTAAATTCATCACATACTTTTTGCCAATTTTTCCCGCTCCAAACAAGAAAATGGGTTTCTTTTCTAACTCATTATCCCTTAACAAAAAAGAAAACAGCAATTCTTCTAAAGAAGAAATAACTTTTTTAGCTCCATTGCTTTTTAATTGCTTGGCGATATCCGTTTTCATTTTTTCATCTTTTACAGATACAACCCATATAAACTCCTCATTAAAAGCCAATAACTCTTCTAATGAAAAAACCTTCTTACCTTCTATTCGTTTTCCAAATATTTTCTTATTATTATCTGCAAATCCTACAATGTCTATTCCTATATCTTTAAGGCTGTTGAACATGCGTTGTCCTACGACTCCCGCTCCAAATAAAACAATCCTATAATCATGTAACTCTCTTTTAGCTACCATCTTTAAATATGTAAACAACATCTCGTCCTTTTCTGTCATCACTTTTATCTCCTTTTTATCTCAACCTTGCTGGCCCCTAAGTCATCTCTATTGAAATAACCATCTAGCTCTTTACAACTTTCATTTGTATACTTCATATCCTTTAATGTAAAAAACTGTTCAACATAGAAACTTCCTATAGGCACATCCTTAATATAATAATACTGCATAAACTCAATAAAATAATTCATAATGATATCCTGAGCTCTTTTAACCCTTTCTTTCTCCAGGATTGTTCGCGGTTCACTCTCAAATATTGGCTTTCCATTCTCATCAAATCCAAAAACCGAGGGCTCCAAAGACGTCATGATTGGCTCCAAAAAAACATATTGTTCCTGTAAGTACTCATTCTTAATCATATAATTATATGAATTAGTATCATCTATTTGACTATTTAGATACATAGGTTGAATGGGAAGCTCTCTTTTTTCTCCATCAAAAACATCATACCAAAAAAAGGCTGTGCCTATCAACTCAAATGGCATTATTTTTCTCAGAAATAGTAGTGTTGTTCCAGAAGTCCCCAAATCAAAAAAAGCATACTTTCCATTCTCTTTTAATTTTAATTTTTTTACATATGACAAATAATTTTTTCTCTGCTTTCGAGACTTTTCATAAATCAACTTTTTGTGTAGCAACGCATATTCAATTAAATTTCGAGCTCCAGTTTTTTGGTATTCTATAATCTCATCATCCTCTACTTGAAGCTTTTTTTTAAGAACAGTTTCCGGAGAATCCTTATATGGTAAAGCAAAAATTCTTGAAATAATCTCTTCAGAATCAATAGCTGCATTACCAGCCGCTTTCCTCGATGTATAAAAGTAAATATTCGGTGGAAAGGTATCTTCTATATCGTTTGTTTTTAACCATTCATACATTTTGTTAAAGAAATACCCGTCTCTTGCTGCAAACAATACTCCATCAAACTTTTCTCTTTTAAGTATATTAACAAGCCACAAAACATAATTTACTATTAATGGCGAAATAAACAAATAAACAAAATCATCAAAATTTACCACTTTCCTTCTACCGTCAGTATTACATAATTCAAACGGATTGGAAAATGATCTAGTTAAAAACATCCCCAACATAGTACGTTCATTTATATTAGTTGGATAAAATCTCATTTCTGCATAGCTGGATTCTGAGAGTAATTCTAATGCACTTGGAATTTCTATAACATTTTCATTTATTTTCAAACCGGAAAACTCTTGCTTTCTTCCAAAATAAACAAATGTTTTATCTCCCAAATTTCTTTTTATAATATTTATTAACCCTGTACCTATTGAACATCCATATTCATTAGAAAGATAAATCTGCCTATATCCTGATATTTCAAATTCATCTAATACAGCCATCCAAAAACTCTTTGGTAAAATACTGTCTTCTACTAAATATATTTCTTTTTTTTGTGAAATGGCATATTTATAGAGTTCTATCATTTTAGTGCGTTTTGTTAAAACATCTTTTTGAATTGCCAATTCTATATTTATTAATTGTTCAATGTCAAATTTTTCTATCTCAAATTTATTAAAAATAGCACCATATAATTCATAAATACTTTCTTTTTTTTCTTTTGTTTGGAGTTCCTTACGAATTTTAAATATAATCGGGTCAAATTTATTTAGCTTTTTTGCTCGTTCTTCTAATAATATAATAATATCATCTTCATTCATTACCTTTCTCATTATTAATACATCTAATATAGAAAATATAACAACATCGCTTATATCAATTTTTTCTCTACAGTATTTTTCATCAACAGATGCCACTACTTCATGTATATCCTCTCTTTGATTCTGTCTAAAGCGCACAAATAAATCTTCTCCACTTACATTATATATTCCAATTGAATTTCTTTCGCAAAATTTCTTTATTCTGTTGAAAATAAAAATTTGATTTTCTTCCTTAGCTGCAACAATTATTTTAGATACATCTTTCCTTATCACTTCCTCATATGTCAAAAATTTTTTTCCATACTGTTCCCCAGAGTCCTCATTCTTATCCAGTAATCCAACTATATTAAATTCAGGTAGTGATTCCAATATACTTCTTGCAATTGGCCCTTTACCATATAAAGCAAAATTATCATCCAAGCAATCACAGAATTGCTCTCTAAATTTTAAACTTCTGGGGCTTTCTATTCGAGAATAACACAAGCTTTCTAACAAATTTTTACCATTAAGTCCATATATAGGCATATGTAACTTTTTACACCAAAAATATATATCATTAAAAGCTTGTTGCATTCCATTTTCTTTATTTATTACAATAATTACATCTGCTTGAGAGGCCTCACGAAAAGTAATTCGCAAACTATCATCATCATGCAAACTAATTCTTCCTAATATATGATATTCTTCAAAATGTGTCATAATTAATGATGCCGTCTCATAATTACCATAGAGGACAATTTTTTTATTCTTCCAATGTCCAAAATGATACTCAAACAGATAAAGTATCGCTTGCTGTTCAGTCAACATACTCATCCTCGCTTCCAACTGAATTAAACTGTTTTCCACTATTTTTAAAACCTATAATAAGATATAGATGCCACGATATGCCACAAAAATCTTCCGACATAAAACCGTATATATTCCCTGATTTATAAAAAAAGGTATTTCCTCTATCCGCCTTCAAGTGTACACCATAAATAAATAATCCCCAAGAATACACTCTTAAATTAACAAATAACACTGAATATTTAAAACACCCTTCTACCATTAAGGGAAAAAATATAAGACATTTTCGAACTCTTTAAGAGAAGGTCTCACCTCATCAGTGTTTCCTCTCCCAAGTGCTACTACAATGCCTATGCCTTTATCTTTGATATCTGTAATCCTCAAAACTGGATAGCCTTGAATACTTATTTCTGCTGTTTCTTGGTCACTTGACACAATAAATCCGCAAAAATTGTTAATCAGATAATGATATCCATAGTAAAAACGTTTACCAAAATTACCAATTCCATAGATATACACGCTCTTTTGTCTACCTAAAAAACTCAATATATTTTCTCGCGAAATATTTAGCACAAAAGCCATTTTTTTTTCTATTTTGTCCGATGTGTGAAATAGCAGCTGCCTCTGATTACATTCAAAATCATAAAGCCTCTTCGCATTTTCCAATATCATATTGATGTCATATTTAGCATTAAAAAATAAAAATTGTAATAAATCCACAACATTATCCTCATGATATGTTGCATAATCAAAACACTTCTTCTTCATAATTGGAAAGCCATATTCCTTTACAGCATAATTAGGGCTAACATAAATATCTACGTTATTAGGCTGAGTATATACGCCTGATTTATAACCTTTATTTTTCAAAAAAGAAAACATGCCTCCCTCAAACTGAGCGATTAAATCTGTTACCCTCACCGAGTCCTTATCTACACACATCTCGAAAAATTCTAAAAGATCCTCTTTTCTTATCCTTTTTTTAAACACCAGAAAATAAGACTGAATATGTTCTGCAATAATGTTATCAATATAATTCAAGCCCCAAAAATCGCATACCTGATTTTCCATCTTTTTAAATATCTTCTCAAAAGGTATAAATGGTCCATAAAATGTATCATTACATAGTACAATCTCATCATATTGTTTTAGTTCTTCTAGTGACATATAGCAGGTTAAAATTTCTTTATATGCACCTCCATCAAATCCCATATTCCTACGAATAATAATCTGATTCGAATACTTTTGTAAAATTAATCTTCCATCAAAATTAACAGAACCATTTACCACAACTATTATATAAGCTGAACATGACCTCAAATCATTTAGTAAATACTCAATATAAGAATCAACAACTCCATTTTTATCATAGAAGCAAAATATGCAAAGTCTTTTCATCTCTTCCTCCCCAAAAGAGTCAAAATCAAAAATTGCTATATCACATTTGATACATTAAGTCAAAAAAAACAGTCTTTCTATACCCAGCAAATATAATGAATCTGCCACGCTTCTCTTTTGGTTCTCCCCAACAGCCACAATCACTCCAACTCCATCCCGCTGAACATCGATTTCTTTTATTTCATAAACCGGATGGTCCTTTTTTATTGCAAATCGCTTATGTCCTTCTGAAACCAAATATGCCTTATATTGAATATTGATTTCCTGTAATTTTTCGGCAACTCTCTCTCCCCAGATACCAGCCCCATAAATGTAAATCTCAGAACATGTACTGCAAAAATCATACAAGCCTATATAATTCAAATCTAAATATGATTTTATTTTTAACCCGCTTTTATATTCTTGAAACAACATCTTTTTCGCTAAAACCTGCATATTAGATAGATGTATTTCCGCCATCGCACTGCTTAATGTTTCATAAGTAAATTTCCCACATTTTTGAACCATACCTGTAAGGTTTGCCATACCATCTCTTTCTTCTCTAATCTGTCCCTCCCATACATCGGGAAACAGGCTTCTGGCACACCAAAAGGCATTAACATTAGCTGTACCATCTCCTTCATCCTCACGCCATGTTCCCAAGTACTTGTTATGGTACATCAATGGCAAAATCATTGCCCCCAGCCAAACATCCCTCTCAAATTCTTGTGCAACATTCTCGACAAATATCTGGTTATATAACAAACCATCAAAAATATAATGCTGCACTGTACGTCCAATCACTAAATCCTTCTCACCAATGCAATTATAGACTGCATCATCCATATAAAAAATACAGCTACAGTTTTCATTAATCGTTAAATTAGAAATCAAATATTGTGCAGAAATTCCGGCATTATGTATTTTTACATTATTTATCGGTTTGCATCTGGAATGTAAGATTGCTTTAATATCCTCATTTTCAGGAAAAACAATCCGTTCCTGCTGTTCTACCAAAGCCTCTATCAGCAGCGTGATCTGCTCTAACAAATCATCGTGATAGCGGTTGTGCAAGAAGTCAAGCAAAAACAATAAGCCGCATAAAATCGCAAAGGCACAAATGACAAAAAGCATAAGGGCAGAAGTGTTTTCCATAAAAAACACAGAG
>ERZ780150.2197-NODE-2197-length-10426-cov-13.437373_pt1 | contig 10426 bp, 9 predicted proteins | sample MGYA00511019_ERZ780150 | MGnify/ENA primary metagenome ERZ780150 (study PRJEB29588, sample SAMEA2151633) | human gut metagenome | biome: human gut; feature: human-associated habitat; material: faeces | place: Denmark | collected 2008/2010 ...
ATACTTACTCCCGCTCGGATTTCTTATTAAATAAGAATAACGAAATTTACTGTCTGGAAGCAAACACACTTCCCGGCATGACACCGACAAGCCTTCTTCCACAGGAAGCAGGCGTTCTGGGAATCAACTTTAATCAGTTATGTGAGAAGCTGATTGAGATTTCCTTAAAAAAATATGAGAAATAATGATGAATGACATATCGCCACCAGTTTTGCAGAACCGGTGGCAGTTTGTTCTATAATAACAGGAGCATGATATGAAAAATATGACCTTAGAGCATATCGCAGCAGTCTGCGGCGGTACTTACATAGGAAATGAAGCGGATAAAACGCGTGAGATCCAAGGAGCAGTGATCGACAGCCGCCTTGTGGAAAAAGATTACTTATTTATCCCGGTACGTGGAGAAAAGGTGGACGGACACAGTTTCATCCCATCAGTTTTTGAAAAAGGAGCACTGGCAGTGCTCTCTGAAGAGAAGTTGGAGGATCCGGCAGGTCCATGCATTCTCGTGGAAAACACCTTAGATGCGATGAAGAAGATCGCAGCAGATTACCGCAGAGGTCTGGATATTAAAGTAGTCGGAATCACAGGAAGCGTTGGAAAAACGAGCACTAAAGAGATGATCGCATCTGTTCTGGCACAGAAATATAACGTGTTAAAAACAGAGGGAAACTTGAATAACGAGATCGGACTTCCGCTCACGATTTTTAAAATCCGGGAGGAACATCAGGTGGCTGTGCTTGAGATGGGAATTTCCGAGTTTGGTGAGATGGACCGGTTATCCACAATGGCAAACCCGGACATATGCGTGATCACGAACATCGGACTCTGCCATCTGGAAAATCTCATCACAAGAGATGGAATCTTAAAGGCAAAGACAGAGAGTTTTGCGCATCTGACACCGGATGGAATTGCGGTATTAAACGGAGATGACGACAAGCTCTGCGATAAGAAAGTTGTCAATGGAAAACCGGCAGTGTTCTATGGTATCGAAAAGGCTGCCAAAGTGGCAGAAACCGAAGAAGGACAAAAGACGCTTGCCGAGAAAACGGTTTACGCAACGAATGTAGAGGCAGTTGACCTGACCGGAACAAAAGCAGCGATCCATTATCCGTCGAAAGAGACAGGCGGGGAAGTGACGATGGAAGTCACGATTCCAATCGCCGGAGAACACAATGTATACAATGCGCTGGCAGCGGTGAGCGTGGCAAGAGAATTAGGACTGACCTGTGACGAGATGAAGCGCGGGATTGAATCAGTGCAGACGATCGGCGGCAGAAGTAATCTGATCCACAAAAATGGCATTACGATCATCGACGACTGCTACAATGCAAATCCGGTTTCCATGAAAGCATCCATCGATGTATTGTCCAACGCACCGGGCAGAAAAATCGCGGTACTCGGAGATATGGGCGAGCTTGGCGCAGAGGAAAAACAGCTTCACTATATGGTTGGAGAACATTTTGCAGGAAAAGGAATTGACGCACTTTACTGTGTGGGAACACTCTCGCAGGAGATCGCTAAAGCAGTGCGTACATGCAGCAGCAAGACGGAAGTCCATCATTATGAGGACAAAGCAGACCTGATCAAAGACCTTGTCAAAGAGGTACAGAGCGGTGATACAGTGCTTGTGAAAGCGTCACATTTTATGGGATTCCCGGAGATTGTGAAGGAATTGACGAAGTGAGCTGTTTTGAGAATGTTGTAATAGGATTGTAGAAGTAGAATTTAATATATTATGTATATATAAAAAGTCCATTATCGCTTTAAATTGATAGTGGACTTTTTATTGTTATAATTTAATGTATATTAGTGGTCATGTATAGACAAAATTTGGTATGTACAGGAGTAACCTTAAATATTTTGTAAATAGCTAGCTAAGCTGAAGTATGCATTTGCTTTTGTGTAGTTGGCTGCTAATTCTGCATATTGTGCACAGAGCACGCTATTATTTTCGATATTTTCTAGAGAAGAGAGCATATTACAGTTTTGTTGTTTAATAGATTCATTTTGTGACTCAAGAATACGATTTGAAAAAATGATTTGCTCATTTTGCTCGATAATATAATCCAATTTAGATATTATGCGTTGAATACCATTTTCCATATGTTCATGCACAAATGTATCTTGGAGGGATTCCTGAGAAGAAGACATATAGTCATATATGTAATATACTGAGGCTAAATTGCGATAGGGATTAGGTAACAAATTCATATTATAGTAATCGTTTAATAAGTTAGATACAGTAACGTATTGTCCTTTCATATATTTTTCATAATCATCTTTTTTTATTAATATTTCATTTATTAGTTGTTGATTTTTTTCTAAACGAATATCTTCATTTTTATTATGCTCGATACATGCAGGGAGAAGTTGTTCATATTCTTTTAATTCATCTTTGGCTGATTTGATTTTATTTGCTCCGAGATGAATTAGAAAGATGGATATAGCAGTCATGCTTAGAAATAAGAATGAAGCAAATCCGGGTGAACTTTCATACATTGATAGATAGTGAAATCCTATTTTATTGGAATCTATGCGATAGGGATGTCCACTTTTTTCAATTAATGTCATATATACACATAATAATTCCAATCCTATTCCAAGTAATATTAGAAAAGGTCCATTAGTATGTTTAGAAGGCTTTTCTGGTAAGGTTGCATAATCAGTTTGGCAAAGAGAATCTATTTTTTTTGAAAAGCTGCTATTGTATTCATTAATTCGTTGTTGGATTTTTATTTGTGCAAATTCTAAGTCGCGAATATTTTTTAAATATAATAATAACGCATTTCTTTCCATAGACTGTGTCCTCCATAAATTTATCTTTTGTTAATGATAGTACAAATATTTACTAAAATCAATAGTAAATATTTGTACTATGCTAGAATCCTAGACAAATAAAGCGTCTGATGGGATGAAAAGTGGATTATATAATTAGAATTAGAAATTTAAGAGAAGATGCAGATAAAACACAGCAAGAAATTGCTGAATATTTGGGAACGTCACAAACAATGTATGCTAGATATGAACGAGGTGCAAATGAAATGCCAATTAGACATTTGATTAAGTTGTCAGATTACTATCAAGTATCTTTAGATTATCTTTGTGGACGGACAGATGAAAAACGAATGTATAAAAAGAAATAAGTAGAATAAAAAAACGAAGGATATTAGAGCCACATCCTAGAATGTGATTCTTTTCATAAAATAACCAACCTATATATTTAGGTTGGTTATTTTATATTAAAGAAATATAGTTTAAATCATAACTTTATTTTTCTCTAACATCTCAGCAATCACATCCTGACAGTAAGCTCCGATTTTTTTCTTCTGTTCCTTATCCAGCTCGTTCGGATAAATTGGTTTTCCGTATTCTACAATTACATGTGCTTTTTTGACACGAGGTATATGAGCCTCCAACACATCTGCGGAGTTCGTGATCGCCATCGGGATAATCGGACAACCACTCTTTTCCGCAATCTTGAAACTTCCCTCTTTGAATGGGAGCATCAGATCGTCCGTTTTATTTCTTGTGCCTTCCGGGAAGATACACATGGAAATTCCATTCTTTACATTGTCGATTCCGGCAAGGATCGTTTTTAACGCTTCTTTTACATTCTCACGGTCGATAAACAGACAGTGCAGACGCCGCATCCAGGTGCGCAGCAACGGCACTTTTTCCATATCCTTTTTCGCAATGTAGCCGGTGAGACGCGGGCAGCGTGCATAGGTGATGATAATATCGAAATAGCTTCTGTGGTTTCCGATGTATAAGACCGCCTGATCTTTCGGGACATTTTCTTCACCGATGACGGTCACTTTCGTTCCACAGATAAATAAAATCACACGGAATGCCCACTGCACCATGCGAAGCTGGCCTAAGTCGGCAGCCTGTTTGTTGAATTTTGCAATGATCCATTCCACGCCGAGAACCGGGATTCCGATGATGAGGTAGAGAATTGCAAAGAGTAATGCAAGGATTAATCTTATCATAAGGAAAATTCCTTTCTACTTAATAAAATGTTTTATAGATAATTACGAAACTCCTCCTATTCTTCTTTTAATTGTTCAAAATCAACAAAAACATTCAAGACACGCTCTCACTATGTGTCACTCGCAACGATTCCCCAATGTCTTTCATGTCTTTTGTTGATTTTTCACAATATGATTTAGGTTTTCAGGAGTTTCGTAATTGTCTATAAAATTAAAAAAATACGATGATACATATTACACTGAAATATCAGCCTCATCTCATTATAAGGGTTGGGGAAGAGAAAAACAACTCATAAATTAGGAATATAGAAAGGTATGCTGGCATATAATGGTATAAGAGGTTACTGGAATGAGGTACGGGTGAACAGTAACTATAAGAGCAAAAATGCTGTGCCGGGTGGCACGGAACTGGAGGCGGGTATGCAGACGAAAAGGGAAAAAAGCAGGTATGGTTTTTGGAAACCGGGATTTCTTTTTACGACGCTTTTTTTTGCAGCACTTCTTTTTGCCGGATGCAGTGTGGAACAGACGAACCGGACAAAAATCAGTGATCTTGATTACACGATCGCCGCAGAGGCAGACATACCGGAAGAACTGCAAAATGATATTGAGGAGAAAAAGGCTGCAGATTTTAAAATGACGTACAAAGACAGCGAATTTTTATACATAGTAAGAGGCTACGGAGAACAGGAGACCGGAGGGTATAGTATCTGTATCCGCAATCTGTATCTGACATCGAATGCGATCATTTTTGATACGGAACTGATTGGTCCGCGCAAGGGGGAAACCATCAGTAAGAGCCCAAGTTATCCATATATTGTGGTGAAAGTGGAGCTGCGGGATGAGAATGTAGTGTTTGAGTAGATTTGTATGAAAAAACATTCAAAAATAGAGAAAAATTGCAAATATTCATGAATTTTGTGCAAAACACGCAAATCCGTTTGACAAAATTTTATTACAGTGCTAAAGTAAAGCGTGAAATAAGGAGGTAGAAAAATGCAACAGGCAGACATCAGTAAGGTACGTGCATCCGTACACCAGCAGTGTGGCAGTAAAGTTATGATCCAGCTTGATCGTGGGCGTAATAAGGTTGATATCCAGCAGGGCGTGATCCAGCATGCATATCCAAGTGTTTTCACGATATTGGTAAATGATGAGCGTGATGACAATCAACCTCAGTTATTATCCTTTAGTTACAATGATATTATTACAAAAGATATTCGCATGAAACTCTGCTAAGAAAGTGTGCAGATGGCTATTTTGTGAGCAAATAGTGATAAAAGCGTGTATAAAATTCCCTCTATTCGAATACAATGAAAAAAAGGATTTCGGATCGGGGGAATTTTTTTGCAGTTAAATAAAATAAAATTACATAGTTGCACGACATTTGCCAGTGCACAGAGCCAGATTACATTAGATGACGATTACAACGTGCCGGACTACCGGCCGGATATTGTAAAAGTGTTAAAGGAAAAAGGAGAACTTCAGTTTGATGAGGTGAAGGCGGCAGCAGGCGCAGCGTGGTTAAAGGGACGCCTTGTTTTTAAAGTGTTGTACCGCAGCGACCAGGAAAATGGAAAAATAAGCTGTCTGAAAGGAGAGATACCGTTTCAGGAAAAACTCAACATGGACGGTGTACAGGAATATGATGTGATACAGGCATCCGGAGAGATTGAGGATCTCACGATCGGAGTCATCCATTCCAGAAAAATCAGCGTGCGGGCAGTCATTTTGTTAAAGACAGAAGAACCGCAGGAAAAAGAGGATGAACTCTGTGTTGGGATAGAGGCGGATGACGGATGTGAAAAACGTTATCGGAACACAAATATCTTACAGCTTTTATGTATGAAGCGCGATCAGTGCCGCCAGAAAAGCGAGATCACACTGCCGTCAAGCAAACCCAATGTGCAGGAAATTTTATGGAAAAGCTTAGAAATCCGCAATCTGGATACAAAAATGGGGCAGGACGGTGTAAAACTGAGTGGCGAAGTGCTCATCTCCGTTTTGTATCAGGAGGAAGAGGAAACAGACCGCGTGCAGTGGTATGAGACGGTGATTCCATTGGACTGCGGTGTGGAATGTGACGCAGGAACGGAGGCAGATATTATTTATAAAGTGAAGGCAAGAACGGCTTCCATGGAACTTGAGGTAAAGCCGGACTACGACGGTGAGGAGCGCGTTCTGGTCCTGGAACTTGTGATGAATCTGGATATCCGGGTGTGGAAAGAACAGGAGATTTCCATGTTAGAGGACGTTTATTCTCTGAAACAGGAGATCATTCCGGTCTGCACAGGCGTGACTTTACATCATATTTCTGTGAAAAATGACAGCCAGTGCCGCCTGACCGAGCAGATGGAGTTAGCGGAAAGTCAGGAGAAGATTTTACAGATTTGTTCCTGTGAGGGAACGGTCCATTTAGAGAGCGCGGAATTGACCGAACAGGGCGTGCGTGCAGAGGGGATTCTGGTCACAGAACTGCTTTATATCACGACCGACGATCAGATGCCAATCGGTTCTGCCAGAGAGATTTATCCATTTGAACAGCTCATTGAAATCCCACAGCAGACGGCGCGGACAGAGCGCAATAAGCTGGAAGAGTTGGAGGCTTTGGAGCGGAAAAATAAACTGCAGACAGAGCTTGATTGCAGGATCAGCCAGTTGTCCGCGGTCATGCTCGATCAGGATCATGTGGAAATAAAAGCGGTGATCGGATTAGATTTGCTTGCATTTGAGCAGGAACAGATAGATAATATTACTGATATGCGTGAGGAGCCTCTGGATATGGAGCAGTTACAGAAGCGTCCGGGACTGGTCGGTTACATTGCAAAAGATGGGGATTCGCTTTGGAGTATCGCAAAGGAGAATCACACAACGGTGGAAGATATTCTGCGGGATAATCACCGGACGGATGAGGATCTGCGCAGAGGAGAAAAAATTTTGATTGTAAAGAAAGTAGAACTGAACAGTTACGAATCGTAATTGTGAAGTACTGAAAAATCACAAAAAGACAATGAAAAGCAGATTAAGAAGAATTGAGATAACATGATAGAGGTAACACAGATTCGAAAAAGTTATGGAAAAAAGAAAGTACTGTCCGATATCACCTTTCAGGTAAAGCCGGGGGAGTGCGTTGCGATCGCAGGGAAAAACGGCTGCGGCAAATCTACCTTAATGCAGATCATGGCGGGCATTTTAAAGCCGGATGGCGGTGAACTATGCTATTTTGGGAAAAAAGCAGCCTACAAAAGCAGTACATTTCGCCGGTTTTGCGGTTATGTGCCGCAGGATAATCCGTTGATGGAAGAACTGACGGTGCAGGATAATCTGAAACTCTGGGGCGGCAGCCACAACGCCAGCACAAAAGAGCTGGTCGCACAGTTTCAACTGGAGGATTTGTTGCAAACAGAGGTAAGCAAACTTTCCGGTGGTATGAAACGGCGTTTGAGCATTGCAAGTGCACTCGTGGAGAGCCCGTCATTTTTACTGATGGATGAACCGACGACAGCTCTTGACCTTTATTATAAAGAGAGCATTCACCAGTGGATGAAAACCTATCAGCAGAAAAATGGAATCATCCTTATGACGACGCATGATGAGAGCGAGATACGCAATGCGGACAGATGCCTTTTTATGGATGAGGGCAGAGTGCAGGAATTAGATGCAGAAGATATTTTGCAAAAGTTTGCAGGCATGTCAGAATGACAATCAAGTACAAATACTAAGGAAACAGAGAAAAACAAGGGAGGATTCGTTATGAACGGACAATTTGAAACACAAAATCCGGTGGAGAATACTGTGACACCGGCAAACCAGATGGAAACACCAACACCGGAAGCACTAAAAAAGAAAGGAAACAAAATCGCCATCATTGCGGGCGTGGTGGCAGCAGTGGTTGTCGCGGGCGGCGTTGGCGTATTTGCAGCGGTCAAAACAGGAGCTTTTTTAAGCCCGTCAAAAAAGGTATTGCTTGCAGGTGCAAAGACTGTGAGTGACATGGGAAGTTTGGGAGAGACATTAAAAGACTGTGTTTCCCTGTATTCGGATGAGTATACACTCAAAATGGATCTTTCCATGAACGAGGGCGATATTTCCATGGAGGGACGCAGTTCGAAGGAGCAGAAGCAGATAAAAGGAAATCTCAATATTTCCGGTGCACCATCGATTGATTTTTTAGCAGACATTGGTGCGGACAGTGTGCAGGTGGAAGTCCCGACGATCAGTGACCACCTGTTTACCTATGATTACAGAAATGAAAAGAGTGGATATCTGCTGGAAATGGTAGACCAGGATACGCTCGATGCAGTGGATGCGACGCTTAAGGCTGCTTATGATAATCAGAATTCAGATGAGTTCCGCAAGAAAATGTTAAAAGTTTACGCGGATGAATACAATACGCTAGAATTTTCCAAAGTGGACGCAAAAGACTTTACCATCGACGGAACAGAGCGCAGTTGTAAGGGATATCAGACGGTTGTGACCAAAGAAAATGTGAATCATGTGATCGATGGACTTGAGACACTTTACGGGGAAGATTATCAGGAGCTGATGGATGCACTTGATCTGACCGCAGCAGATTTTGTCGCGTCTATGAGAGAGGCAGTGGAAGAGTTTGACGACAGCACGACACTTGTATTCTACTTATACAAAGGTCAGTATGCAGCGATTGATATTATACCGGAAAATGATGTTTCCTTTGAAGTCCAGTTCCTCGGCGGTGACACGAGAATGCAGAACATGATCCTCCTTGCAGATGATGAGAAAGTGGTCGAGGTTCAGGGAAGTAACGAGGGTAGTGTCGAGACAATCACGATGATCGCCGAGGAAAACGATACCGTAAAGTTCACGTATGACAGTGACAGCGGAGATATCACAATGGAAGCAAAATATGATGAGGAATCTTATGATTTTGCAGGAAATCTTGCAGTCGATAAGAACAGGATGGTCATTACCATTGATGATCTCGGAAATGATTCTGAAGATGTGAGCGGAAGTATCACATGGGAAAAAGGTGCCCAGTTTGAGGAAGTTTCCGGCGATGTCTTTGACCTTGGAAATGCAACTGAAGAGGAATGGCAGGATCTTCTTCATGAAATCTTTGCAGCAATGTTAGGTGGATTTTAATTCATGAGATTTTTTCTTCGATATCTGTCACTTGAGGGTAAAAAAAGCCTGATAGCGGCGAGAAAAAGCATGGTAAAGTTTATAGTGATGTTATTACTGATCGCAGGCGGAGTGCTTGCGGTCAGTCTCGTTATGAAGGATGCAGGTGTGTTCCAGACGGCGGAGATTGGCGTTGTGATCCCTGAGGATGAGGCACAGACGAAGATGGTGGCGCAGTTTATCTCTGCGATGGACAGCGTGAAAAGTGTCTGCCACTTTCAGTACCTGAATCAGGATAAAGCGATGGCATCGCTGGAAAAAGGCACATTAGATGCGGTGCTCTCACTGCCGGAACAGTTTTACGAGGATGTGGATTCCGGGAAAAATACACCGGCAACCATTTATTTCCCGGAAAATGCTCCGTTAAACACGAAAGTGTTCGGTGAACTTGTGACAGACGGTGTCTCTCTGCTACGGACGGCGGAGGCTGGTGTCTATGCTGCCTACGATACCGCGCAGATTTATCAGGCGGAAATCTCAAGGGATCAGATTGGGGATGTGATCTCCGAACTTTATATTTATGAGGCGTTTGACCGCACTTCGGTTTTCCAGAAAAATGTGTATTCTTCGCTTGGAAAAGCAGACCTCCATCAATACTATTTTTCTGCGGCTGTTCTGCTCCTCTTTCTGATGATGGGGGTCAATTATGGTTATCTGTATCAGAAGCAGAGCCGTGCTGTGGAGGATAAAATCAGAATTTACGGTATCGGCGAAGGAAAAAATGCATTGATCAAAGTGTTTCTGATGACCATTCCGCTGTGGCTTGTGGGAATTCTGGTGTATGCCGCAGGCTGTCTGGTATCAGGGAAGCTGCATCTGGCTTTTCTGTGGTTTGACCGGGAAGTGCTGTCCGGAACACTGCTCCTTGCAGCGGTGATTGCAGCATATTTTCACCTGATCTATACGATTTCGGGAGAGAGTACTAAAGGCACGATCGTGCTGATTGCGGTCAATGTTTTCCAGATCATGGCTTCCGGTGTTGTGATCCCTGCCGCATATCTGCCCGGAATTTTCGGGAAAATCGGATCCTTTCTTCCGCTGACCTTTTGGGACAGCTATTATCTGAAATTATTGTTTTTCGGAATCAAAGGGCAGGAGACAAGGCAGTTGATCCTCATGTTTGCTGTGTTTTTTGCAGTCAGCGTGCTATGGGCAAAAGCGGCAGGAAATTTTGGAAAAGCAGAACGGATGGAACATAAAAAAGGCGGGCGCCTGACCATCGGAGGGGTTGGAAGATCAGCATTTTTTCATTGGTATTTTTTACAGTTGAAAGC
>ERZ780150.2215-NODE-2215-length-10372-cov-3.669187_pt1 | contig 10372 bp, 10 predicted proteins | sample MGYA00511019_ERZ780150 | MGnify/ENA primary metagenome ERZ780150 (study PRJEB29588, sample SAMEA2151633) | human gut metagenome | biome: human gut; feature: human-associated habitat; material: faeces | place: Denmark | collected 2008/2010 ...
CGCATAGACCTCATGGAAAATGGAAAGCGCCGAACGGTCCAGGGCGGGAATATGAAGGCCGGCCTGCCCCATCAGGCAGAAAAGCCCCGTTGTTTTCAGGGATACCGTCTTACCGCCGGTATTGGGGCCGGTGATGATGAGCAGGTCATAATCCCTTCCCAGGCGGATATCGATGGGCACCGTGGTTTTTTTATCCAGGAGGGGATGTCTTGCCCCCCTGATATTGATAATGTGTTCGTTGTTAAAGACAGGCTCCGTGGCATTCTGCTCCAGGGCAAGGGATGCCTTGGCAAAAACAAAATCCAGACGCGTAAGGATTTTCTGGTTTTCCGCAATATCCTCTGCGTGGTCGGCAACCTGGGCGCTGAGAGCGGCCAGAACCTTTTCTATTTCTTCCTGTTCTTTGATTTCCAGCTCGCGCATCTGGTTGTTCAGGTTAACCACCGCGGCAGGCTCAATGAAAAGCGTGCTTCCGGTGGAGGACTGATCGTGGATCATGCCCGGCACCTGGCTCCGGTATTCGGCCTTGACCGGGATACAGTAGCGACCGTTTCTGGAAGTAATCAGGGCATCCTGCAGGTAGGAATGCAGGGAGCCGTTTACCATGCCGGACAGCTGGGAATGGATGCGGTCCGTGGTAACCGCCATGCTGCGGCGCACATGCTTCAGGCCGGGGCTGGCGTCGTCGCTGATTTCCTCTTCGGAAAGGATGCAGCGGTAGATTTCGTTGGAAACGGGGGTCAGCGGCTCAATCCCCTGAAAAAGAGGAGTAAGGGAATCCTCCTCCATGTCCTCCCTTTCCTGCCGCCCGTAGGCCTTAACCCGTCCTGCATTCTCCAGAAGCCCTGCAATGCGCAGAAGCTCCGGCGCGGAAAGCGTAGCTCCGATTTCCAGGGATTTCAGGCTCATGCCCAGCTCCCGGTTGTTACCGAAGGAGATGCTGCCTTTTTTGAAAAGACGGGTGAGGGCGTCTCCTGTTTCCCTCTGGGCGGCACGGATGTCGTCCAGCTCCGTCATAGGTGTCAGCTCGCGGCAAAGCTTGCGTCCCGGGTCAGAGGTCGCATGCTCGGTGAGGCGGGCGATAATTTTGTTATATTCAAGCGTTTTTAATACTTTTGCGTTCATTTTCTGGTAATATTACTCCTTTTTCATGAAAGAGGGCAGCGGCGGGTCATCGCTGCCGATAGTAGGTATGCATTGGCAATGGTGCCTTGTGGGAACCGGTATGGCGCAGCCCTGCTGTCTGCGGCATTTAACGGGTTACCGACATTATAGCATGGCGGGGGGAGAGATCCAATAGCGGAAAAGTGCAGAATGAAGGAAAAAGAATTGTCTTTTGTGTCCGTGAAACTGCATTTTAGATTCAGATATGGCGAAAGGAATTTATTTTAGTGTGAAAATGCAGAAATAAGTAAATGTGAGGGGGTTGGGAAACTGTGCATGAAAGTGGTCCGAGCCAATGGGAATGTAAAACGGAGGAGGGTTTCGGATGTTGTTAACAAAAATATATCCTTGGGTTTATTAAAAGGAATGGTGCGTTTTCTATTAAGAAAGCTAATTGAAGGACAAAATTGGTCTTTTTAGGGTAAATGTAACAATAATAATATTTATCTTTTATAATGATATAAAAGCATGAAAATATAGGGGGGACATAATGGATGATATAAAAATATCTAATAGTATTTACCTATCAGCAGCCACTTTAGAAATAATAATAATACTTCTATTAAAAGCTAATTCCTCAATCGCATATTATCATGGAGTAGTCTGGTGTCTGCCTATAGCGTTAATTTCAATACCAGTTTACAGGTGTATAAAGAAATATTTATTATACAGCAGGTATAGAAATTTATTATAAAACTACGGATTGAAAAGATTAATGAACAAGAGGTGCCGCGGTTTTTTATGAAGTTATTTTTTATTATGATGGAGAAACTAATGAGAATAAAAAAGATAATAGTATCCGTATTCACTGTAATGTTATTGGGAGCAGCAATGTCTATTCCTGTATCCGCAGCAAAAACGCCGCCATGTCCTAATTTTGGGTACGTAGATATTCTTGTAAATGATGAGTTAGGGATAATTATTGAAACAAGGACAGCCGCTGTTGACGGAAGGCCTGTGGGCACAGCATTTGAAGCAGAAATCTGTTATTCGCAGGCGTTTATAAATACTCCGACAATACCGGAACAGGAAACATTAAGGACGTTCACTCATAGCATATATGATCAAAATCATCAGAAGATTGCAGCAGTGTGTTCCATATTGCGCAGCGTTAATTCTCAGGCGGATTCATGGGCACAGATTCTGGATATTTCGGCTAGTGCTGACAAATCCGCAGAGGCAGATTATCAGATTACCTTTGATATTTCAAAAAAAGGGGCGGACGGGTATTTATACATCTATTTTGATGGAGCACCTGCCGGTACAATGCATTATAAAATCTTCACGGAGGGAACAAAGGAAAATCCCTGATAATTAATTTCCATACGCCAGTGACAGAGGCTGCCGCTTAACGATTAAAAAATTGTTAAGACGGCGGCCTTTTTCCGCAACAGTGCAGACAGTCCTGAACTGTTGCCTTTTTTTTGCTTTTTGCGACCAAAAAGCTGCATTTTAGGGTCAGATGTAACAAATATGATGCATTTTACTGATAAAATGTAGAAAACTATAATCGCGAAAGCGCCGGACAGCTGTGAAAAGGAGCGGTACGGCGCAGATACAGGCCGCAAAAGAGGGGGATGGGAATTTGATAAGGATAGCCCTGGTTGATGATAATACTAATTTTCATATTATATGCAGCAGATATGTGAGAGAGTTTTTCCATGCAAATAACAGGCTGCATGAACTGCGGCTTTACAGCAGCCCGGAAATGGTGATATATGATTTAAAAGAGGGAAGGGATTCTGATGTTTATTTTCTGGATGTGGAAATGCCGGGAATGAACGGCTTTGAACTGGCGGAGAAAATACGGGAGCATTCCCCGGAGGCCTGCCTTATTTTCCTGACCTCCCATACGGAGCTGGCAATGGAGGGCTATGAGGTCAGGGCGTTTGCCTACCTGCCCAAGAGCCTGGCCGGGGAAAAAATCAGGCCTACTTTGCAGCGTTTCCTGGATGAATATAAAAAGAAGAAAAAGAAAGCCTATCTGATAGAGACGCCCTCCAGATTCGAACGTGTGGAGTATGATGAGATTATTTATCTGTACAGAGAGAAAAAGTATGCTGTCCTCGTACTGCAGGACAGGCAGGTGCATGTGAGAAAACCGCTTCGGGTAGTTTGTGAGGAACTGGATTCGGAAAACTTTATGTTTATTGAAAGGGGATTTGTTGTTAATATAGAACATATCCTCAGGCTGGCGGATCGGGATCTTACCATGAGAAACGGTGATGTGCTGCCTGTGGGGAGGACCTATTTGAAAACGGTGAAGAGGATGCTTCTTCATTTTTGGAAGGACAGGATATAAGGGCTATGATAGGTATGAGGCTTGTGCAGTGGCTGCTTACTGCCGCTGAAATGTGCGGTGTGTTTTATATTTTTCTTATGTTTTTTGAGAGACGCAGCGAGAAAATGTGGAACAGCGTGCTGCTTGGCATAATGATAGTGGTATTGTCGGGACTGACGGTATGGCAGCGGGAGGATACCGCCATGTATTCCCGTTATTTTATGCTTGCATGTATCCTGGCAGTAACGGTTGCGGCGCTGGCTTTTTTCAGGACGGGATTCTGGAAGGGGTTACTGGCGACGGCACTGTATTTTGAGACGGTTTATTTCCTGGATGTATTATCCGGTTACCTGGGGCAGCTGGCGACAGGGGATGAGGATTTTGTCGCCGTTATCCAGAAGGTCCTGAACCCGGAGAGACTGTTTGTGATGACGGTGAGCAGGCTGCTGGTGCTGGGGGCTGTGCTGGCAGCCGTCCATTATAAAGGGATTGTCAGGAATATATTTGTGCGGTACAAGCTGGTGGTCGCTGTGTTTGTTTTGTTGGAGCATATCGGACTGCTTTATTGCGATCAGGTTTTCTATTCTTCTGTAGTGAAAAAGAGGCGGATTGATATTTATTTTGTATTTTTCCCTTTGCTGATTTTGTTTGTTCTTATTCTGACGATTGTTTTTATTCTGTATATGGAAAAGAAGAATGAACTGGAGAATTTCAGTATCCGGAACGAGATGGCGGAGAAAAGCTATCAAGAAATGATCATGCTTTATCAGCAGAGGGATCGGATTTATCATGACATGAAAAACCACATTGCTGTGCTTTCGGCACTGATGGAAGACGCTGATCCGGAGCCGGCAAGGCAGTATATCAGCAAGATTCAGAAACCGATCAGGGAGCTGGAGCAGAAAAGATATACGGCCAGCCGTATTGTGAATATTATTATGAATGACAAGGTGAGAAGGGCGGAAGCGGCAGGCATCAGCCTGCATGTGAAGGCGCTTGAGGTGGGGCGGAATGCTGTGGAGGATATGGACTGGTGCACGATTCTGGCTAATCTGCTGGACAATGCCATTGAGGCGTGCGAAAAGGTCCCGGAGGAAGAGCGGAGGATAGATTTCTACCTGGTTCAGAAGGACAGTATAATTATCCTTAAGATATCCAATCCCTACAGCCGCGGTATTCAGGCGGAGGGGGACAGGCTGCGGAGCCGGAAAAGAAATAAAGCGCTGCATGGGATTGGGCTGGAGAGCGTCAGAAATTCGGTGGAGAAGTATAATGGGACGTTTGAATTCTCTTATGAAGGGGAGGTGTTCAGGGTTAGTGTGATGTTGTTTGTGTGATAAAAAAGGATAAAGCAGGTAAAAATATAAGAATACCTCCGGTTTGCTGTGAATGATAGCAGATGGGAGGTGTTTTTATGGTAAAAGGGAAGGCTGTACTTTTGAGAGACAGAACTGGTCTTTTTGAGGCCAAAAGAACAAAAAATGGAGGTTCCTTTTATAATAAAAATGTAAAAAGCAGATACATTTGATTACGGATCGGTGGGGGAAGGAATATGAGCAAGAGGACAGGATTGGTATTAAGCGGCTGGTGTGCCGTGGCAGTGATTTCTGTAATTTTTTGTGGATGTGGCAGGAAAATGGAGGAGTATGCTTTTTGGGAAACGCAGGCCGTATCAGAGACAGGGGAAGAAGCAGAGTATATTCAGTTAAATGTTCCCAATATAGACATCAACATTAATTTTGAAAACAATCATGTATATAATCAGGGTATTGTTTATACGGAGCCATTTTCCTACGTATGCATGGACGGCGGAATTTACAGGATAAATGAATTAACCGCTGAAAAGAAAAAAGTATTCAGCGGGAATGCTGTGCCTAAACTGGTTTACAAAGATTATATTTATATTTTTAATTATTCCGGTGAAGGCGGAGAAAAAAATCAGGCAGGGGTCCTGAGGATTAATATTGAAGATGATTCCCTGGAACAGGTTCTGGAGTTCAGTGAAAAGGATGCTTATTTATACAGGAATATGTATGTATTCCAGGATGTATTATATTTAACGGGGATAGAGAATAAGGCATATCAAATGGATGCAGATGGACTCATTGAAAAGGATATAACGGATACCTCGGAAATATATCAGTTGGAACAATTGTTGACGGAAAATGGAGATAATTATAAGTGTATTATTGATTTTGTCAATAATTATATAAATTATCCCAATCTGTTTTTCATGAAATCAAAGGACCGCAAGGGGGCTGTTCAGGAGATTTACAGCATTCATAAAAAAAGCGGGCAGGCAGGTGTAATTTTAGAAGCAGCGCAGTATCCGATGTTAACCTACAAAGGACTTGTCTTTTATGACAGTGAGAATAAAAATAATATCTATCTGCTTGATTGGAATAACGAAAGACATCTGATATATGACTCGGCGGAGAATAATGGAAGGTTTATTAATATAGGTAATTTTGATGATGATTATGTGTATGGATTTTATAAGGATAAAAGCAATAATTCTCAGGTTTGTGTCAGGCTCCCATGGGAGGGCGGATTTGAAAAATTATTCAGTGTAAGCGGTGTTAAATCGCCTTCTGAAGTAGGGCTGAAAATATCTCCCGGGTGGTTATATTATTATGATGGACAGGCTGGCGGGGATGTGTGGTTGATGAAGTAAGACTGTTAATCCGGCAGCAGTCCAGAGCGGCCTGCGCATTTACTGCTGGGGGAACGCTTTGCACTGGCAGTATGAAAGGAGCTTAAGAGTCCCTCAACTTCATCACCTGAGACGAGTCAGGACAATTGTACAGGTGGAAACTTGGTCAAAGATATTTATGGAAAAATGTAAATGTTAGGGGAGGTACTCAGATGAATTTAATAAGATATTGTATTCTGGGAGGTCTTGGAGGTTTTTTGCTAAATGTATTGAGAATTTTACAAAATTCAGAAAGTGGAGGGAAATAAAAAGGTAGGATAGGTTATGTATTGTCAGGGAACGGATGGTGTGATTGTTTACCATTTGCTTCCTGATTTTTTATTGATTTGATTGACGAAAATTGTCTTATTACTTTTTGCAAGTATTTATAAAAGCGAGGAAAAAACCTTGATTTACAAAATTTTCCCATACTTGCTTGTATCTTCTCATATCACCGCGAATATTGGCTTTGTAAAGTTGGGCACCATTTTAGCACCATAAATAAGCAAAAAGAATGCACACAAAGCGTTGCTTTTGCACTCCAAAAGACAGTTTAGGACAATCTTGATTTTACGCTCTTATGTTACGCATTAGAGGCTCAATAGCTCTTGCAAGAATGGTGTTACAGACACTAAAATTGATAGAGCAAGTTTATACCTTTTCCCTCAAAAATGCCTTTTAACTGCATAACATTTTAAAGCAAGTTGCTATCTTTTTCAATTGTTCTTTCCCTTCCGTTCCTTTGTAAAAAGTTCCATAGCTAGCATAGGAAAGGGGTACCCTTTCCAAAAATAACTTGTTTCTGTTTGCGACATTAAAAGTGATTTTACTCGTTGGGAATATCCCCCACTTGGCAAATTAAGTTTTTTCATGAATTAAACTAATTAGACTCCCAACTCTATAGTAAATATTTCCTCGACTGGAAATGTAACTTTTACCAATCCTATTGATACGAATTTACCAATCATTTTTTTAAAGTCATGAAGTAATATATCACTTGCCTGAAAAAAAGCCTCATCACTATCCTCTTGAGTAAGTGCAATAGTACAATGTGGCACCCACATATCCGGACAATACCATTCCCAACCCTTTGCATCAAAACCGCTTAAAGTCTCATGCAATTCTCGTTGGAACTGATACATGCTGCTGTTCATTACAGGTGATACAAAAATAGTTTTGGTATCATTAAACATTCCTATGGAACCTATATATGCAGGTGTGGCCTTATGATTTTCAGCAAAAACCTTTAATTTTTCTATACATTCAGTTTCCCCCACATCATTAAAACATGCTAATGTAAGATGTGGTCTAGTTTTCCACTCTAAAAACTTTGTACTAATTCCTTCATCAGCAATCTTTTTTGCTAATTCAAAGAGCTTATTTTCTGTTTCTTTGTCATAATACAATTCTATCGCATATTGCATTCCTCGCACCCCCCAATTTATTAATTTGTTGCTTAAATTATAGCACTCATATACGAATTTTTCTATTATTTCTCTATTTACATGAATGGTATTTTCTTATATTCGTCCATATCGTTTTATATCGCCAAAGGAAATCCGGGCACCATTTTGGCACCAAAGTGTCAAAAATTACTGCTATTTTGAATTCTTTAATCTGTGAATAAGTCAGTATTTATAAAACTATTCTCAGTCCAATGCTTTTCAATAGTAAAAATTCAAACACTATTTTTTATGTAAAAATACCTTGAAAAGCATGTAGATTTTCATTTTGCGGTCATAATAAGGTACTTGAGGACATAAAGCCTCATTCCAAAGCCCTGCATGATATAATAATCCTTGTCCATGCGCATATGGTTTTCAGGGTTAGCTTCAGAAAACCAGGCACTAAATTCCACCGTATCCTTATATCCGATTTACATATACTGAGGACTTTTATGATAAAAATAGCAATCATTGACGATGATAAAAGCTTTATTAATCTGTTGAGAAAAAAAGTGGAGGATTATTGTGAGGAAAGCAAGCTCCCTTGCCAGATTGCTGCCTTTTCTAATCCGCAATTATTTTATTATGAATTAGCTGATGAAGAGCATTATGACATCTGTTTTATGGATATAGAAATGCCCGGAATAAATGGTATTCAACTTGCTGAAAGATTAAGGGAATACGATAAAAATACTTTTCTGGTTTTTGTAACATCTTATTTTGAATTCGCAGCACATGGATATTCCTTGAAAGCATTTGATTTTATCCAGAAGAGTCTTCTGGATGAAAAACTTTCATTAGTACTGAACGGGATTATGCTTGAAATAAAAAGAACTGAAAACAGATTTTACTGTATTGAAACGGATATGCGTTTACAGCGAATCGAATATAGAGAAATTATCTATCTTTATAAAAGCAATAAAAATACAGTCATTGTATCTATAAAGGATGAAATCCAGGTAAGGAAACCGCTGCAAACGGTTTTTCAGGAATTGAATTCAGAAGAGTTTATATGGGTGGAGAGAGGATATATTATTAACCTGGAACACATAATGGGAATGAATGGCAGGGATATCAGGCTGCGGGATGGTACAGTTATAAGGGCGGGGAAAGCTCGCGCAAGATCGATAAAGGAAGCAATTCACGACTATTGGAGGAATTGGATGTGATATGGCTGCAGGGAATACAAGGGGTTTTATGTATTTTTGAAATATAGTTTTGATTTTCAAATAATTCAATAGATTTTAAGGACACACTACAAGCAAGAGCATTTCCCATAAAGGTTGGACCGTGCATAAGTGCGTGACTTGGATTGTTGTCATAGAAACCATTATAGACCTTTGTATTTGCAACTGTAACAGCATGACCTATGTAACCTCCGGTTAAAGCTTTTCCTAACACAAGTATATCTGGGGTTACTAAATCGGCAACAAAGCGATTTCCTGTTCTTCCAAAGCCTGTTGCAACTTCATCAAAAATTAATAGTACACCATATTTATTACAAAGTTCTCTTGCACGAACTAAGAAAGAAATATCATACATACGCATACCACCGGCACCTTGAAGTAAAGGTTCAACAATGAAACAGTTTAATTTTTCGTGATTTTCTTCAAAGGCTTTTTCGAGAGCATTTATTTCTGTGGGAATATGAATTACATTTTTGCTTTTACCATAGGCTTTTAGAACAAAATGATAATCTTCATCATCGCCTACTTCCATAGTCTTAAAAGTATCACCGTGATATGCGTGCTCAAGAGCAAGCACCATAGTTCTGTTTTCATCACCTTTATTCATAAAATACTGCAATGCCATTTTAAGGGCGACTTCAACAGCTACACTTCCGGAATCAGAGAAAAAACAATAGTTTAAATCAGCAGGTAACCAATCTGCTAGTTTTTTGGATAATTTTTCTACAGGTTCGTGAGTTAATCCACCAAGCATTATGTGTGAAAAATTTTCAGCTTGTGTTGTAATGGCTTTTGTTAATTCAGGGTGTTTATAGCCGTGTATTACACTCCACCAAGAGGATACAGAGTCTATGAGTTTGTTATTTTCGGTGCAGAGATATACTCCATCAGCATTTACTATTTTGTAAGGTTGTTTCATTGTTTTCATTTGTTCATAGGGATACCAAATCATTGAATACTCCTCCTATTCGTATAGCTTTTCTAATTCTTCAAATGTAATATTTATGTCAGTATCTCCATCTTTGACACAGGCAATAACCTTTGAACCTGTTATGTATTCACACATTTTAATATTATCTTCGTGTAGAATGTTTCCTGGAATATAGTGGTTAAATATTATTCCCTTTAGAGGAATATTATGATTTTTCATATATTCAGCAGTAAGACCTACACCATTAATAGTGCCAAGACCGGCATCGGCAACCATTATACAGCCAAGATTACAAGCCTTAATAACATCTGGTAACATTATTTTATATTCTTCAAATGTAATAGGACAGAGTATGCCTCCTGAACCTTCCATTGTTATATAATCATATTTGCTACACAAATCGTCATATCCCTTAAGTACAATATCCATTTTTACAGGATTACCTTCTATTTTTGATGCAAGATGTGGAGAAAGGGCGTTTTCATATATATATGGACACATACTGTCTATAGGTTGTTCTGTACCGGAGATGTATTTTACATAGGAAGCATCTCCGGCAATTAGAGAACCATCATAACAGCGAATATTTCCACTCATTGCAGCTTTGTAATAGGCAGATTTATTTCCTTTTTGTCTAAGTTTTTTTACTATAAGTGCAGATACGTAGGTTTT
>ERZ780150.2221-NODE-2221-length-10353-cov-2.706545_pt1 | contig 10353 bp, 7 predicted proteins | sample MGYA00511019_ERZ780150 | MGnify/ENA primary metagenome ERZ780150 (study PRJEB29588, sample SAMEA2151633) | human gut metagenome | biome: human gut; feature: human-associated habitat; material: faeces | place: Denmark | collected 2008/2010 ...
TCCTCTTCGCGCTTGTGCGCATCCATAGCGGAGCGTTTTTATATCATAGAAAAGTCCGAAGGACTTTCCTATGATATAAAAAATAGAGCCATATGCAGAACATACGGCTCTATTTTTTTATCATGAATCTTTTTAAACAAGTTCAAGTAATACTTCCATAGCAGCATCGCCTTTACGCTGGCCAATCTTAACGATTCTTGTATAACCACCTTTACGGTCTACATACTTTGGAGCAATCTCGTCAAATAACTTATTTGTCAAATCAACTTTCTTTGCGTCCTTCTTCTTTCCTGTACTGTTTTCAGTAATCGTATAAAGAACCTTGTTCATCTGACGTCTGGCGTGAAGTTTTGAAGGCTGATCTTTCTTAACCGTTTTCTTTACAAATTCTGGTGGAACGTTCTTGGCATTGGTTTTCACAACGTATGTGGTGTTGCCAATAACGACTTCCTCCATACTCATTTCGCTGTTTGGCTTACAAATTTCCATTGACAGCTCCTTTCACGCTTATAATTTGCTTACATAAACCAATGCCGTTACCATTGGCTTATGTAAGCAGACTACAATCTAAAACAGGTCGGACACTCCGTTTTCTGCGTACAGTCCGACCCATTTTTCTGACTATATTTCTCAAAGCAAACTGCGAGTAGTTACGCATTCGCACATAGGACTCTCACCTCTGCCCATTCCTGTGGGCGAATAACCCTGCGGGTTACTCTGCCGTCACCGGAAGTATCATTATATTGCAGGCTGCAAATGCGCTCGTTCCTTTAAGGACGCCCTATGCGTTTAGGGCGCCTGCGAACCGTCGGCAGGTGATATGGTATCTTTTATTCTCGCGCAAAAAAGTAGGTGGTCACGGATAATGAGATACCAAATCAGATCGAAAGCAGGAATGTCTTGGCGCTTGTCTGTCAGAAACAGCACAGCACTGCAACTTATGTGTCTGCTTTGCTATTCAGTTTTCACTGAGCTTTCACAAGCATTCATGCCTGTACTTTAATAATATCATAAATCCGCTCTGAGAAATCCCGATTATCAGGAATGGGGTTTCGTATTACAGTAATTTTATAACATTTCAAAGTTTTATTTTGTTTCGCGGGTGCTTTACAGATAAAATTTCCTTCTGCTTTGCCATGGCAACATGAGTGTAGATCTGTGTTGTAGTAATGGAGCTATGCCCGAGTATTCTTTGAATATAACGGATATCCACGTCCTCTTCAAGCAGTAAGGTTGCAAATGAATGCCTAAACATATGCGGAGTAATGTGGCGTTCGTACCCAATGGACGTAACGTAGCGGTTTATCATTGCCCGTACTGACTGCTCAGACAGACGATGTTTCAGCTTATTAACAAAGAAAAATCCCGCGCAGGAAATATCGTCTTGAAAAACGGCAAAATAGTTGCTGAGCGCTTTCAGAACATCGGGGTTTTCAATCTGGATTATTCGTTCTTTTGAGCCTTTGCCGAAAATTTTCAGTGTATGGTTTTCCAGGTCTATTGCATCGGGGGTAAGGGTGCATATTTCTGATACCCTAGCTCCAGTAGCAAAAAGAGTTTCAAGCACGGCAATATCGCGGAGTGCGCAGTTTCTGGAATATTCAGTCCGGCAGAACTTCAGCGAGCCGTACGCCGAAGCTAGAATTGCACTGATTATATTGAACGGGATAGTTTTAGGAAGCATTATAGGTTCGCGAAACGACGTGTCGATTTTATCGAATGGATTCATGTCTATGATGTCCTGCACCATAAGGTAATGTGTGAACGCTTTCAGCGCAGCAATCTTCCGTTTTGCAGTTTTGGGTTTGAACTGCTTATGAAGCTGGGTTATGTATTTCTGGATATGCTCACGGTCATATTTGTTCTGAGTAAACTCAGCAAATTGCTGAAGGTCTATCTGGTACGCTTTGGTTGTTTTGGGACTGAGAGTTTTCTGATCAATACAGTATTCGAGATATGTGCTGATAGCTTCTTGTAGAATCATGGTTTTTTCTCCTTTTGTTTTTATATCAACATTATACCCTTTCATAAATTGTTTGTCGAATTGCACATATTCAAAATGTCAATTTGTGCATAACGACGTATTTTGGGTGTTAATATTGAAATTACATTGGGTTAGGAGTATAATGATTGTATAAGGTTATAGGCAGATAATATTAAATTATCGAATATTAAGCATAAGGAGTAGCTACAATGTTAAACAGTGATATATTTAATTTTGAATTTGTTGATCGCAAATCGGAACGTGATTCAGTTGATAATTTTTTAACTGATTGCCAAAACTCTGAAAATGTTTTATGGCTTTCTGGAAAACAAGGAATAGGAAAAAGTTTTTTCTTAACAGAATATGTTAAGAAAAAAAATCCTAATGTAACTGTGTACATAGAAGGTTCACTGATTGATATGCCACAGGGAAATTACGCCAAAAAAATAGTATCAGAGCTTAATTCAATCAGCGGTATGGGTTTTTGGGGTTTTATAAAGAATAATTATAAATCAATAATTAAAATTGGAAAGGGTGTTGTAAATACGGTATTAAGTATTGCTGATTTAGAGGATTTTGGAATCTTTGATTTAACGTCAGCTATAACAGATCTTTTGGTTTCAAAAGTAGATGAAAAAGATAGTATGGTTACTGCTTTTATTAAATACACAAATAGCATAGAAAAAAAGCTTGGAAAAGTTATTATAATATTAGATAACTTTACAGAGTGTGATTCTTTTTCGCTTGACATTATTTTAGAGATGATACATAAGCTGTCACCCCAAAATACTATAAAGTTCATTTTATGTACAACAGACGAAAGAATAGAGAAAAGACCTGATATTATATCTGCCATTGTAGAAAAAATACCACATATCATGTTGAAAATGCTTCCATTTCAACAGACATGTCTGTTTTCCAGAATGATTGAGCGCTCTTTTGATTTGGATGATACTCAGCGTGCCCTTCTTTCTCTAGCATTTAAAATTTGTAAGGGTATACCACAAAATTTCAAGGCAATATTAATCAATCTTTACACATCACAGGGTATTGTGCTGAATAATGAAAAAGCACAAATAATCACTGATTTGTTTAGCGAAATATTATATAAAGAAAATATTACTTTTAATATAGACGAACTTTGCAAGTCTAGTCCTAATGCCGGAAGATTATTACAGCTCATTGCTTGTTTTGGGGCACCTATTCGCAAAGATATACTTATAAATTTACTTTCTTTTATTATGGATATGAATAACTATAATATTTTTGCATACGAAATTATTAATCTTATAAATCAATTAGTATCAAATCATATTCTGCGGTTAGAATATGAAAATAATATGGAAATTGTTAAGTTCAGACATGATTCTTTAAATGTCTCCGTAATAAATTATTTCAAAAAGGACAAAATTATACCTTTAATGCAGCATAAAATTTATGAGTTCTTAATGACCGAAGTTGATAATGACACCAAAAAAACAGATAAATATTGGAGCCAGTATTATCAACCTGTTTGGGCATATCATGCCTTTTGCATAAAAGCAAATGAATGGATGAAAATAAACTATGAGTATGCATTCAAATTGTTGGGGGAAGGACTATATCTAGATGCAAAATCAATATTTGACAGATTGGAAAATGTATTGCCTCAACTATCTTGTGAACAATTAATGAACATAGGATATACTTATTTCCATTGCGGTGAATATAAATCGACGGTAGGTGTATTGTCCATTGTATTAGAAAATTGTGACGCAAAACAAAAATCATCTAAAGATGAATATATCATGTCATTAATATATCTAGCTAGGGCTAAATCGTGTTTGTTGGAATATTCAGACGCTTTGAAATATATTGAAATAGCGGAAAAAGAGAGCGCTAAGGAAAGTGTTAATTATATTTCAGTCATGGCTGCTAAACAAAGCATTTTATTTTTGACCCCCAATGGTTTTATAAAAGCAAAAAAAATATTTGACGATATTGTCCAAACAGAAAAAATTACAAAAGAATTATCATTGGTTTATCAATCTGCAATGGATTATTATGAAGGTGAAACATCAGTAATGTATCTAAATAAAGGTCTAACCATTGCTCAGAAATTTAATGATATTCGAACATGCGGAAAAATATACAATAATATAGGATTTGAAAAATTAAGATGCGGCGAATATCTAGAGGCGGAAAATTGTTTTAAAAGCAGTATTTCAACTTTAAGCCAATGTCAACCCCACGAGCAGGCATATCCTTATAATAATTTGGCTATCCTGAACATGATTAATGGGGAATATGAAAACGCCCTCGATAATATTTCCGAATCACTTTTTTGGAATAAGTCCGAATACTTATCGTTAGTTTTGAAGGTGAATCGAATGCTATGCTATTTTTATACTGGGAATTTGCTTTGGAAAGAGCTATTCGATAAGCTTTATGAATATATCAAAGAAGAAAAATTTGTAGATGATAAGATATATAAAAAGATTTGCGTTAATTTGGCGTTAATATGCCAAAAGAATAGTGAACCTTTCAAAGGAATTGAGATACTAGAACTATGTAAAATACATATGCAGAATGAATGGGAAAACGGCAAGTACAGATACAATAAGTTGTACTCTGAATTAACATGCAATTCTTTTATTCCAAACAGTGGAACCTTACAGAACAGAAAATATTACTGTGATATAGAATTTGAGCCTTGGCTTGTCAATTTTAGTCATGACTAAATAGCCGCTTCTCAGCAGTATCAATTATTTTGCTTATCACACTGCCAAATGATATTTTCCTCTCATTGCAGATTAATCCGATCTCAGATGTCTGGCTTATTACTGGATTGCCATTAATTTCAATAAATGTAAGCTGCCCATTTTTGCTAAGGCGGAAATCAACTCGTGCAAAATCATGCATATCTAGTAATTCAAAAGCCAATTGTGCAGTTAAGCAAACGTCCTTAATTTGTTTTTGGGTTAAGAAATCATAAGCAAGATGTTCTTTTCGAGTATGTTCTGATTTTTCTTTTATGCCGAAAACAAAGTGATCAAAATATGTAATCCCATTATATTCAGAAACAATGACCTCACTCATAAGGTAGTTGCCTTTGTTCCCAATCAAAAAACACGTTACTTCATATCCGGGTATATATTGCTCTACAAGAGCGGATTTGTATTTGTTGATTGCTAATGGCAGTCTGCACTTTAATTCAGCTTCGTTGTTACATATGCTGTCTTGTGTGATTCCCAATGATGAACCTTCTCCATTTGGTTTAATTACTACAGGATATATTACGTCAGAAGGAATCGTATCAGGGTTATAAAGCAAAACATCATTTGCAATGCGTATCTTTTTGGATACTACTTTTTTAGCGTAATACTTATTATTTGCCATTAATAAAGCCATTGGGTCTGAACCAGCATACTTTGCATTGAGCATCTCCAACAAGACTGCTGACTGTGCTTTCCGGCTTTGTTGAGTCAGACCATCTGAAAGATTTAAAAACAATGTTTTGGGAAATGTTATCTTCTTGGAATATGCGTCCATTAATTTTTCGACACCTCCAAAATAGTCTGCATTGTAGCCTTCACTTTTTAAAGAGCTTACTATTTGATCTATACTGTTTTTACTTGGATGATCGTTATAAACTCGCGATGATAATACTTCGTTTAAAAACTGTTCCCTTGTATTCGCCACAACGTAGTATTTTTCAAATTCCATTTAATTACCCCTCCTAAAAACAACGAATGAATATCCTTCACATTGATTAATTATTTTGCCACATTTATAATCTTCCTGCATTTGATATAGGCCGCTTAGATACGATTCCTCTGTTAGCAAACGAAAAACCGATATAGTTTTTTCCATAACACAGGACATGAAACTTTCGGATATTTGAGCATTGCATTCTTCTTCAACAGAAACTGTTTTGATATAATCCCACTTGTTAGCAGTCCCTTCAGAAATAATGTCATTGATGGAATGGAAACGCTTATAGTCGATATTGAGTATTTCAGGAAAATATCTATTCCAATACTTCTCCTTCAACTGACTATAGGATTCTGTACAAATACACAGTAGGGTACCAGGCTTTGATATTTTAAATAAATTGAGAAATAATATTCTCAAATTGTCAATATGGTGTATTACATCAGTGCAATAGATACTGTCAAATTGGATATTTATAGGCATGGCTTCATGATTACCTTCTACAATTGTAGCTGAAGGATTCTTTTGTGCTGCAATTTTTCTCATAACCGATGATGGTTCAACACCATATGGAATAATATTATAATCTGTTGTTAGTTTCAAGAGATAATTGCCGGTACCGCAGCCAAAATCTAAGATCTTTTCATTAGCTTTTGGTTTTATAATTGCAATCAATGTTGAGTATACCAGTGGTATAACATTTCTTGTTTCTTCATAGTGATTTGCTTGTTCATCATAATTAACTGTCATGTTTTTTTACCTTTCGTGAAAGAGTTCGACTATCAACCGCTGATAATTTAATATTATCTGCTGTTATAAAAAAGCCATATACTTATGAAAACATAGCCCTCTGTGAGTGTTTTACCGTACTCACAGAGGGCTTTATTGTTTCACGCAATATTAATCTCCCCATATATCTATATAGCAAAAAAGTTAATTTCCGCCATCTCGCATCGACTTGAGTCATTAAATTGGAGTTTAATAAGCAAAAAGTATCAGAATCTAATCAATTTCCTTTCTTTCCTTATGTGTTTAATGAATCTAACGTAGCTACTGAGAAATGCGCACAAACTCTGCTACTTTTGCAACTTTAATCAGCATCTTAAAATGTTTCGTTTCATCAAGAGCTTCTAAATGTACTTTGCTTTCTTCTGGTAAGATTTCTCATGTTAAAATTGCTATTAATCTTTAAACACCAAGTTGCTTATCACCATACAATATTATTTATAAGTTATTTTTTTAAAAAGATTTCACCAAATAGAATATTCTATGATTTAATATATAATGAAATACAAAATAAAGGGCAATTTGGAGATAAGACAAAATGCTTCTTACATAATAACAACTTTCTTTCGCAAATTATTCCCTTTTGCGAAAGGGCAAATCGGCTGAAAAACGCAATTCTAAAGCCAAAATTCACTCATTACTATTACAAACAGCAAATTTGAACCGTAAAATGGGCAGAACTGAAAAGAAAAATCCACCTTACAGCCGTATTTACCGTCAAAAATGTTGTCAGAACCGGGGGTTATACAATGGCTAGACGCGGTGAGAATATCTACAAAAGAAAAGACGGTCGCTGGGAAGGACGCTATAAAAGCGGAGTTAGGGCTGACGGAACAGCAAGATACTCCTCAATATACGGGAAAACCTATGCCGAGGTCAAGGGCAAATTATCGGAGAAACGTTCTAAAACCGATGTTTCGTCTATTCCGAAGAATCTGACGGTTAACAATCTTTTTTCGTTGTGGTTTGCGGACATTCGGCTAAAAGTAAAAGAATCCACTTATATGAACTACCAGATGAAATATGAAAAACACATCAGCTCATCGCTCGGAAAAACACCTTATGAAAAGCTGACGGTCGAAAAACTTAATGACTTTGTGCATTCAAAGCTGGCAAGCGGACTTTCTGCCAAATATACCGCTGATATTGCAGCAGTAATCAAATCAGCGTGCCGCTTTGCCAGAAAACGTTTTGGTTATGAGGATAAATCAGAATTTATGGTAATACCCAAAGGTAAGACAAAAGAAAAAGAGCTGCTCGACAAAACGGAGCAGACTCGGCTTAACAATTATCTCATTTCTAACCCGACATCATCAAATGTCGGCATTTTACTATCTGCGGCAACTGGTATCCGTATAGGTGAGCTTTGTGCGCTGAAATGGGAAAACATCAACCTTGAAAAAAGAATTCTGACCGTCAGGAACACGGTTCAGAGAATTAAGAATATTGACGGAAATACAGCCACAAAGCTGGTGGTGACTTCGCCCAAGAGCAGCTCGTCTATTCGGAAAATCCCGCTGCCGGAGTTCATTATACCTTATTTGAGTAATCATAGAACAGGTAACAGCTGTTATCTTCTTTCGGGAACGCAAGGAATTGTAGAGCCAAGAGTAATGCAGTACCGATTTAAGCGGATCCTTGCTGAACTTCACCTGTCGGACGTATCTTTTCATTCGCTGCGTCACCTGTTCGCCACGAACTGCATAGCAATAGGAGTTGACGTAAAGTCGCTGTCTGAAATATTAGGACACAGCAACGTACAAATCACGCTTAATCGCTATGTTCATTCATCAATGGAGCAAAAAGTCGAGTATATGAAGTCGGTTTCGGATCTGTTCTCGGTGGCTTAAAAGATTATTTGCCGTCATTTTTCTCGTCAGGAAAACAAAAAATTCCGCTTGATTATGCGGAATACGGTCTTATTATCGCAAAAGGGAATAATTTGCGAAAGGGCTGTGTATATAGCATTTTCATGCTTGCAGGCGATTATTCTCATTATTTGATAGGGACATAACCATTTACCATACCGTCGATGACGGCTTTCCCATCAGGCGGAAGATTTCTGTACAGATCCAGCAGCTTTTGTTCAGAAATGTGAAGATTAACGCCGGAGCCGCCGACTGTCCTGTCCGAAAAGCGCAGTATGTAATCTATGGATACGCTATAAAAGTTGGCAAATACCCTCAACACATCGCAGGGAATATTCTCGCCGTTCTCATAGGCTGATATCCTCGAAAGAGAAAGGTTAAGCCTATAAGCTACCGCTGTCTGCGTCAGGTTGCGGCTCTTACGCAATTCATAAAGCCTGTTAGCCCTCTCTTTCAAAACATCACCCCCTATGGTTATATTATAGCAGGGTTTAACAGGCTAAGTTCCCGTTTTTCGGGAAATGGATTTTCGTTATTCGGGAATTTTATGTAAGAAAAATGCGGCAGCTTTTTAACTGCCGCATTGAGTAGGTAGTTAAAAAGGCATATCAAATAGTGTAAACACTTGTCATTAATCTGAAGTCATTTTCACGCCACAATTATCAAGTGTGATTAACACTTTTAAAGCCATTGGTCTCACCTCCATTTATAATTATTTAGCAGTTTTAATCCCTCTACTATATACATTATTTTATAACTTATTTAAGGGACAATAAACTATAAAAGATATTATAATTTGTCACTATTCGATAACTTACAGTTTCTTTTTTTATAAATAATAACAATTCATATTAGTTGTATATCTGGTGATTTGAAAAGTTAAAAAACCAATAGTCCTCCGCAATTAATGCAGAGGGCTATCGGTTTTGGGTTCACGAATGTAAAATTGTTAATTTAAAGTGATAATATTGGACCATGCACCAAAGTAAGTTTTTCCGTTCACCTTCTTATATGGACGCACCTTGAACTGTTCGGTGTCGCCGGTAGTGTATCTCACACTGCGACTGAGTTTTCCGGAACTTACAGTTGTCAGCTTTTTAAAATTGCCTCCGTTCTCAGAATAGTATATCTGATAGCCGTCAGCGCCTGCGGACTTTTTCCAACTGAGCGTTGCACGATTCCAGCCGCCGGAGGTCTTGCCGGTCTTGGAGGTCAGTGTTGTTTTCGGCGGAACTATCTTGAATTTAAGTGTTTTTGTGCCCCTGTATTCTCCAATGCCGGTGATGGTTATGGCGGCTGTGCCTATGTTCTTATTGTTATTGTAGGTCACTGTGTAGTCCGTACCGTTCACAAGCTTTTTCTTGCCGTCCTTGACAATGACGGCAGGTTTCAGAACTTTTCCAGTGTATGCCTTGCTGGATATCTTACCAAATTTCAGTTCCGCAATATCCGGTTTTAGAAATTTTGTGGTGTACTTTTCATAGCTTCCGTCAATGTACTTTACCTGGTTTTTGATATGATAAAAGATCCTTAGTTCATCAGCGTCCCTGGCGGTTTCAGCCAGATCGTCAGAATTCTCATAAGAAGCAGCAATTATGCGGTTTCCATTATCGTCGGTATATTGTTTGACAATTGGCTCATAATCATAGCCAGTATCTTCAACAAGCGCATAAACAGAGCAGCTGTCTTCGTCCCCTGTCAGATCATACAAATACGCAGCAACTGAATATGCTGACATAGGGAGTTCAACATCTTCGTCCCGCTCAGGTGATAAGTCGCCAAAACATACAGTCATTTTCAAATTTATTCTGCTGTCATTATCGGTCTTTACCTGTTTAAATAGTTCTATTTTTTCTGCTGGAATTGAGAAAATAATGCTTGTGTAACCATCAATTATATCCGTACTTATTTCTACTGAGGGTTCGGTGAAATCAATGTCCGCAAACACTGATTCTATGGAGTTAGTTTCCACGATATCCGCCGCCGCTGAATAGATGGTTGTTGTGCTGGCGACTATGGCTG
>ERZ780150.2242-NODE-2242-length-10241-cov-15.743471_pt1 | contig 10241 bp, 8 predicted proteins | sample MGYA00511019_ERZ780150 | MGnify/ENA primary metagenome ERZ780150 (study PRJEB29588, sample SAMEA2151633) | human gut metagenome | biome: human gut; feature: human-associated habitat; material: faeces | place: Denmark | collected 2008/2010 ...
CTCTGGCCGCTGCCCGGCTTCTTCCGGCGGCATGGCTTCCTGAAGCTGCTGTTTTGGTTTATCTTTTGCTGCCGGCCATGGCGGTGGCTGTATCTTACGGGGCGGCGCTGATACTGAACCGGTGGTTCCCTGTTGTCTGGAGGCTTTTGTCCGGAGGACGAAGCCTGGAAGGTTAGGAAGATGGAAGAACGGGAAACCGGGAGAGGCAGCAGAACAGAGAGCGGCGGGAGAAGACAAATAAGAAAGAAAATAGAAAAGGGAATGGCAGGAAAGGAAAGACAGAAATGATACTGGAAAGAGAAGACTGGGAAGAGGCTGGCTGCTGCTTCCGCCCGGATACGGCGGTCAGTGAGATTCATCCGGGAGAGGGCCACTATCGGATCATGGAGGCCATCGATGAATATGACAGGCTCATTGCCATGGATGCGGCAGGAGAAGCGGCAGCTCACCTGGAACGATGTCTGGCGCAGTTTGAAGAACAGGGTGACTGGGGCGCACAGATCACAATCCTGAATGAGATGATGGGCTTTTACAGAAATCAGGGAAACCGGGAGCTGGGGCTTGCGGCGGTGGAGAAAGGGCTGGCACTGGTGCGGGAGCACCGGCTGGCGGATACGGTCAGCGGAGGGACGACTTACCTGAATGCGGCCACTACCATGAAGGCGTTTGGACGGGCCAGAGAATCTCTTCCTTATTATGAACAGGCCATGTACGCCTATGAAAACAGCCTGGATCCGGCGGATTACCGGTTTGGCGGCCTGTTTAACAACATGGCCCTGGCCTATGAGGACCTGGAAGAATATAAGAAGGCGCAGGCTTATTATGGAAAGGCTATGGACATTATGGAGCAGCTGAGGCCGGGAAGCATTCTGGAAATTGGAGTAACCTGGGTAAATCTGGCAGTGCTTTATGAAAAATGGAGCCATGAGGAAGAAATTGACGGGTGCCTTCAGAAGGCCATGGAATGTTTTCATTCGGATGAAGTGATTCGGGATGGCTATTACGCGTTCAACTGCAGAAAATGTGCGGATACTTTCGGCCATTTTGGATATTTCAGAATGAAACGTGAGCTGTCGGAGGCGGCGGAGACGATTTACGGGGAGATTCGCCGGCAGCAGGAGAAGCTGGAAGAGGTTTTGCGGTGGTTGCAGATCAGATCGGCAAGCTGGCAGCAGACAGTGCAAAATCTGCTGTAAATACAAGAGATCTGATCGATAAGACCTTAGTGGAAATCGAAAAGGGCAATACGATTACAAGAACAACAGCAGAATCATTCAATCAGATCATTACAGATATGGAGTCCTTTGCAGAGCTTGCAGAGAACACCATGGAGAAAGCCAACTCCCAGGCAGAGTCCTTGGAGCAGATCGGCAAGGGAATTGAACAGCTGTCAGGCGTAGTACAGGGCAATGCAGCATCCTCCGAAGAGAATACTGCGATCAGTGTTAATCTGGCAGAGGGAGCAGCCAAGATGCATGACCGCGTGAATATCTTTAAGCTATTCTAGTATAACAGTTTTAAATAAACTACCCCATATCACTTGCCTATTTTCCCGATAGCACAGGCTAAAAATCCTCAGCGTAGCCCGCTACGCCTACGTTTTTTATCCTGCACTCTCAGAAAAATATTCTACGTGAATGGTGTAGTTATTTAGAAACCGTTATCCTAGAAAAATGGCAGGAATAGAGTGAAGCTGTCGGAAGGAAGGTTCTTGTTGTGATTAATGATATATTTAAAGTGTTTGGAGAGCAGACAGCAGAAATCTTATTTCAGATCATTACAGAATGTATGGATGATTACCTGTATATATTTGATCTGCAGAATAATATCTTTGAGATTTCACAGTCAGCTGTGAAACGGTTTAATATGTCGAAAAATGTTCTGACAGATGCTGCAAATGAAGTTATGAAGGTAGTATATGAGGAAGACCGCAGGATGCTTGCAAAGCATCTTGCGGATATATGCGAAGGAAGAGAAAATGTACATAATCTTCATTACAGGTGGCTTGATAAAGAAGGTATGCCGGTCTGGATTAACTGCCGTGGTATCGTGATCATTGATCAGCAGGGAAAGGCAGAGTATCTGGTCGGGTGTCTGAATGAGACCGGCAACAGGAGAAGAGCCGATAATGTCACAGGACTGCTTGGCGGTCCGGAATTCCTTGCTTACCTGCGTGCACAAAAAGAACCCATTACCAAGGGATTTTTTATGCATGTAGGAATTGATGATTTTGGAGCGATCAATAGCTCCAGGGGAGCTGATTATGGTAATTATATCCTGAGAAGCGTAGCCGGCTGTATGAAGGAATGCCTTTCAGACAAGCAGAGAATTTACCATCTGGTAGCGGATCAGTATGTGATCGTGGATCTGGAAGCTTCCTCCGCAGAAGACGCTGTGGCACTGAAAGAAAAGATTACAGATAAACTTCGTAATTTCATAGTAGCCGAAAATTATGAAGCTATATTTTCTATTTCTATTGGTGTTATAGATGCAGCAACATTTTGTGAGGGAACCGAAGAATGCCGCAAAAAGTTTGAATTTGCCTTGAAACAGGCAAAAAGCATGGGTAAAAATGGATTCTATATTTTTGACCAGGATGACTATGAGGTCTTTTTACGAAAAGGAAGAATCATAGCAACACTTCGTAATGCTATTGTAAACCATTATGATGGCTTTGAAGTATACTACCAGCCGATCGTGGACTGTCAGTCCGAACAGATCATTGGAGCAGAGGCACTGATGCGTTTTTCCATGATAACGGAAGAAGGGCGGGAGTTTGTTTCACCGATGGAGTTTATCCCATTATTGGAAGAGACCGGATTGATCATTCCCGCTGGAAGATATATTTTGAACGAAGCTGCAGCAATGTGCTGTGAAATGCAGAAATATATTCCTGACTTCCGGATGAATGTAAATGTATCCTATGTTCAGATCCTGCAAGGCAATGTGGAGCGGGATATTCTGGATGCAATTCAAAAATATTCATTACAGACGGAATGCTTATGTGTTGAAATGACAGAAAGCGGATTTATGGATATGACACCTTCGTTCTGTAAATTCCGTAAAACTCTGGACAAGAACGGGATTCCCTTTGTGATCGATGATTTTGGAACAGGATATTCGAATCTTCATTGTATTCGTGATATGAATCCAAGTTACGTGAAAATGGATAGGGATTTTACTGCCAAGGCGATGAACAGTGACAGGGATTATGAATTATATAAAAATATCATCCCCATGGTACATTGTATTAACGTCAGGATATGCGCAGAAGGTATCGAGGAAAAAGAATGGCTTCTGAAAATGAAAGAAATGAAGGTTGATTATCTGCAGGGATATTATTTTGGAAGACCATGCGGAAAAGAACAGTTTCTGCAGCAATATGCCAGTGGCATCAACGTTAAATAAAGAGAGTAGGGCAGACTCAGCTATGTGGGGCTGCCTTATTTTATGGTCTTATCAGAAGGATGGATCCATAACGGCTTCTTTCAGTTTTTCCAGGTCATTGGCATCAGGGCGAGACAATGCACAGTCAAAATTCTGGATCAATACATCAAGATTTGCCGGATGATCAGGAGCTTCCTTCATTTTCAGGTAGCGTTCCCGGACAGACTGCGGCATTCTGCCCTGACACATATACTCTCCGACGATAACATTGCTTGCGTCAATGAACTGCTTAACCTGACTCAGGATTTTCCGAAAATAGATATCACTGCCACCAAAGCCTGCAGTTCCAAACAGAAAAATCTGTTTATTCTTTAACTGCGATAATAGCTGTAATGTCTTGGTATCTGCATTTCCCTTGTCTGTCCAAAATCCGATATAGAGCAGTTCGGAGGAAGGGATCACAGTATCGGCCGCACCGAAATACTCACATTTATCCTGTGGTAATGCCTCGTGGATCGCATCAGCCAGCACCTTGGTATTACCTGTTAAGCTGCTATAAATGATGGAATATTTTTTATTCTTCATATCATGTTGTCTCCTTTCATAGGATCATGAAATTATCATATCGCATTTCTATTTTAGTTCGGAAAGCATGATTTGTCGAATGAATTTTCCATAAACATTTTACGGGGTAAAATAGATAGTTACTTTTTTCAGCGGCTTGTGATAAACTTGTTGATAAGTGGGTGAAAGATCATGGACAGAACCCCGATAAGGGAATAAAAGCGGGGGCTGCCCCGGTATCATTTAATGAGGTAGAAAAGTTGACAGAAGAGAAATATACGATCCGAAAGTATAAAAGAATTTTATTTTATGTAGTGATATGTGTGCTGCTTGCGGCATTCCTTTTGGGACAATATATTTACCCAAGTGAAAGGGAACCGGTCACGGAGGAAAGCATTACTTATACCGGAACCTTTTACCGGGTGCTGGCAGACGGAACCAAAGAGGAAATCCCGGTTCCGGGCAAATGTGATGTGCCTGCCGGAGAGCCTCTGGTCATCCGGTCAGTGCTCCCACAGGATTATCATGAAAATACGATCGCCATCAGGTCCTCTCTGGAGAATGTGCGCATTTACATCGGTGGGGAACTGAGGGCGGTGTATGATACGGAGAATACCAGACCTTTTGGGAAAAATTCTGCCAGTGGGTATGTGTTCTGCGAGACATCCGGCGAGGATGCGGGACAGGAAGTGCGGATTGAACTGCAGTCCTTTACCGACAAGTATTCCGGTGTCGTCAACACGGTATATTGTGGGGATAAATCAGATATCTGGGCATATATGTTCCACTGCTATTTTATGGTAACTCTGATCGCCTGCGCCATGCTGTTTGCCGGACTGGTCGTGCTGATCATCAGTCTGGTGCTTGATATTATATATAAGACGAGATTTGATCTGGAGTACCTGGGATGGTGCATGCTCCTGGGAGCAGTGTGGATGCTGGGAGAATCGAAGCTGCGCCAGCTGTTTGTTTCCAATGCTTCTATTCTGTCGAATATGTGCTTCTTCGTTGTGATGCTCTGCCCGGTTCCGATCATGTTCTATATTGACAGTGTGCAGCAGGGAAGGTACCGGAAGGTCTATCATGTGGCAGAGTGTATCACCTGTGTGAATTTTGTACTATGCACGGCCTTACAGCTACTGAATATCGCAGATTTTATCTCGACAATGTTCTTGTCCCACCTGGTGATCGCAGGAACGTTCCTGACGATATTTATCACCATTTGCCGGGATCTCATCAAGGGAACGGCGAAACATTACAAGCTTCCGCTGATCGGACTGGTAGCTGCCATGATCGCAGTCATGCTGGAAGTGACAGCGGTGTATCGAGTGGTGTCATTGTCCGGGATCTTTATCGCAACCGGACTGGTGGTGCTGCTGGTCGTTACTCTGATCCAGACGATGGACCGCATCCGCGAGCTGGAGCTGGCCAGACAGAGAGAGGCCAGGGAAAGCCTGGATTATCTGACTGGTCTTCCCATGCGTCATAAGGGTGAAAAGCTGATCCTTGAGAAAATGCAGGAGCATGATGGCTGTCTGGGATTTGTCGATATGGATAATCTGAAGAAGATCAACGATGTCTATGGACATAAGGCAGGAGACCGTGCTCTCAGGCTGGTAGGAGCAATGCTCACAGAGTGCATGGAGAACGCAGTGGTCTGCCGGCTGGGAGGAGATGAATTCCTGTTCTATCTGCCGGCGGCATCAGAAGCAGAGATGAGCATGCGGATAAGAAAGCTGTTTGACAGCTTTGGTGCGGCAAAAAATGTCACGGCGGAGACTTCACCGGCATCCTTGTCCTGCGGTCTGTGCATGTGCAGACAGGGAGGAAACTTTGAAGAATATTATATAAAAGCGGACAAAGCATTGTATTATGTCAAACAGAACGGCAAGAATAATTACCGGTTCTATGAGGAGCTGGAGGAACAGCAGCTCACGAAGCGATCAGTAAATAATGAGGGGATACTTATAAAAGATTCTTAGGGTAGTAGGAGCTGATATGGCGTATCAATATGAGAAGGTAAATCACGAACTGCTGGTTCCACAGATCGAAGACCAGCTGATGATGTATATGAAGCAGGAGAACATAGCCATCGGAGAAAAGCTGCCCAGTGAGTACAAGCTGGCAGAATTGTTCGGCGTGGGGCGCAGCACGATCCGTGAGGCTGTGAAGAGCTTGGTGACTAAGGGTGTCCTGGAGGTGAAGCGAGGCTCTGGCACCTATGTCAGAAGCACGGAGATGGTGGCGGAGGATCCCTTGGGGCTGGCGCAGTTCGAGGATAAGTATCGTCTGGCTATGGAACTGTTCGAGGTCAGGATTCTGCTGGAGCCGGAGGTCGCCGCTGTGGCAAGCAGGAATGCCACGGAAGAGGAGAAGCAGCATATCAAAGAGCTGTGTGATGAGACCGAACGGATCTATCTGGAGGGGAAGAACCACATCCCCAAGGATATGGAATTTCATGAGGCTATAGCAAAATGCAGCGGCAACCGCGTGTTTGAGGTACTTGTCCCCATTATATACACTGCGGTGACGACTTTTGCCAATCTGACCAACAGACAGCTCATGAAGGAGACCATAGAGACCCACAGAGCCATCACCGATGCCATCCTCCGGGGAGACAGCATGGGGGCAAAGTGTGCTATGATCATGCATCTGACCTACAATCGTCAGAAACTCCTGGAACTGATCGAACAAAGAGAAAAGTCATCAGACAAGTTAATGCCATAAAATGACAAGTATTGATAAAATTATACGAAAAACCAGCCTGGGTAACACCATCAGGCTGTTTTTTTTATGCGATATGTGGAAAAAAGATGTAGATTTGAAACAACTTGAAGAAGGCACCAAAGACATTTATACTTAAGATACAAAGAAAGATGTCAGACATATAGAGAGAACAAACGGTTACAGAAAAATAGGAGGTATGAAAATGACAGAGTTTGTTGCTTCGCCGGAAAGATTGATTATTGGAGCACTGTTAGGCTTCGCAGTATTACTTTTTTTAATCATTAAGCTTAAGATCCAGCCGTTCATCGCGATCATGTCTTCCGCACTGATCATAGGCCTGGTGTCCGGAATGCCCTTTTCCATGATCACGGACACTCTGGCTGAGGGTGTCGGCAATACCCTGCAGACCATTGCCATACTGATCGGTCTGGGCTCCATGTTCGGAGCGATCCTGCAGGTATCCGGTGGCGTGGAGGTCATTGCGGATACGCTGCTCAAGGTATTCGGAGAGAAGAAAGCGCCCTGGGCATTAGGCATTACGGGACTGATCGTGGGAATGCCGGTATTCTTCGAATCCGGTCTGCTGATCCTGATCCCTGTGGCATTCGGAATTGCCCGCAAGACGAACAAATCCGTATTTAATTATTCCATCCCCCTGCTGGCAGGCTTGGCGATCGGACATGCTTTTGTGCCTCCCACACCGGGACCGGTGCTGGTAGCGGAAATGCTGGGAGTAGAGCTCAGCTATGTCATCATACTGGGCATCGTCATCGGTATTCCGGCGATGATCCTGGCAGGACCGGTGTTCGCCGGATTTATCGGTAAAAAAATCCATTGCACGGTGCCCTCTTCCTATCTGGAAAATGAAAAAGAAGCAGAGCAGAAAAATACCGGTAAAAAACCGAATTTCTGGCTGATCGTATGTATCATCCTGCTTCCGCTGTTTTTGATCATCCTGAATACATTGTCCTCCGTGATCCCGTTCATGAAGCCGGCACAGCCGGTTCTGGAATTCCTGGGTACTCCGGTCATCGCACTTTTACTGTCAACGATCTGCGCCATGCTGTTTTTGGGACTGCCCGGTGGCTTCAGCATCAAAGAGATCACGAACATTATGACGAATTCCCTGCACTCCTGCGGTAATATCATCCTGCTGATCGCCGGCGGCGGAATGCTGAGATTTATCCTGCAGAACTCCGGGATCGGAGAATTGTTCGGTAATTTCGTGGGCAGCCTGCCTCTGCCGATGGTACTGGTAGCATTCCTGGTGGCAGCAGTGGTCAGAATCTCTGTGGGCTCGGCAACAGTGTCCATGACCATGGCAGCGGGGATCATTGCTTCCATGCCCATGGTATCCGGGTTCTCACAGTTACAGCTTGCCACGATCACCATTGCCATTGCGGCAGGCGGCACAGCCTTCAGTCATGTGAACGATTCCGGCTTCTGGCTGTCCAAATCTTTGTTTGAGGTGGATGAGAAGACCAATCTCAAGACCTGGACTGCCATGGAGACCATTGTGGGTATCGTGGGAGTGATCGGAGCTACTATCGTATGGTTTGTAGTGTCTTAAAGAAAAGGAGAGATGATTATGCTTAGAAGTGAAGAAGTGAGAAAACTGGCACCGGAGATGGATCCGCTGCGTATGGGAATGGGCTGGAAGGTAAGTGATCTGTCCAAGCCGCAGGTCATGGTGGAAAGCTCCTACGGAGACAGCCATCCCGGCTCCGCCCATCTGAATATATTCGTGGAAGAAGCGGTAAATGCTGTGGATGAAAATGGCGGTAAGGCAGCCAGATATTTTGCTACTGATATGTGTGACGGTATCGCCCAGGGCCACGATGGGATCAATTACTCCCTGGCACACCGCGACGCCATTACGAATCTGGTGGAGGCACAGGCCAATGCCACAGTATTCGATGGAGGCGTATTCATAGCCAGCTGTGATAAATCCATGCCGGCCATGCTGATGAGTATCGGACGCCTGAAGGATATGAGTGCGATCGTTGTGACCGGAGGAGTCATGGAGGCACATGAGCTGCCGAAGAAATATGTGGTGGACGATCCTGCCTGCAGGATCAATGAGCTCCTTACTCTGGAACAGATTGGTAAATTCGATGCCTGGGAGAAGACGGGAGTCATCCCCAATGAACAGCTGGATTATTATAAGCAGCATGCCTGCCCCAGCTGCGGAGCGTGCTCCTTTATGGGCACGGCGTCCACCATGCAGATCATGGCGGAGGCTCTGGGACTGATGCTTCCGGGCACCGCACTGATGCCCTCCACGGCACCGGAATTACGTCAGGCAGCCTACGATGCGGGAAAACAGCTGATGGAGCTGATCGCAAAAGGGATCAAAGCCTCTGATATCGTAACGAAGGAAAGCTTTGAAAATGCGATCATGGTGCATGCAGCCATTTCCGGCTCTACCAATGCCACCATGCACATCCCCGCCATTGCCCATGAATTCGGTTTTGAGATTGATGCAGATACCTTTGACCGCCTGCACAGGGGCGCTCATTACCTGTTGAATATCCGTCCTTCCGGAGACTGGCCCGCACAGTATTTTTACTATGCCGGCGGTGTTCCCCGCGTCATGGAAGAGATCAAGAGCATGCTGCATCTGGATGTCATGACGGTGACGGGCAGGACATTGGGTGAGAACCTGGAGGAGCTGAAAAAGAACGGCTTCTATGAGCATTGTGATGAACTGCTCCGCAAAAAGTCGAAATTATTCGGAAGAACTATCGATAGAGAGGATATTATCCACTCCTTCGAGAACGCCAAAGGTACGGAGGGCAGTATCGCTATCCTGAAGGGCAACCTGGCACCGGAGGGGTGTGTGATCAAGCATACAGCATGCCCGAAAAATATGTTCAAGGCAGTGCTGACGGCAAAGCCCTATGACAGTGAAGAAGCATGCATCAGTGCAGTGCTGCACGGAGAAGTGAAGCCGGGAGATGCAATATTTATCCGCTATGAGGGCCCCAGAGGCAGCGGAATGCCCGAGATGTTCTATACCGGAGAGGCTATCTGTGCAGATCCGAAGCTGGCCTCCAGCGTGGCACTGATCACAGACGGAAGATTCTCCGGAGCCTCCAGAGGACCGGTCATCGGGCATGTATCGCCGGAGGCGGCAGCAGGAGGTCCCATTGCATTCGTGGAAGAAGGAGATCTGATCGAACTGGATGTGGAGAACAGAAAGATCGCCATCGTGGGAATCCGGGGCGAGAGGAAGACTCCGGAGGAAATAGACGCAGTCCTGGCAGAACGGAAAGCCGGCTGGAAGGGCTTTGAGAGTAAATATCAGCATGGACTGTTAAAACTGTACGCACAGCATGCCGTAAGCTCCATGAAGGGTGCTTACATGGAATAATATGATGCCAGGGTCAAAAGGTCTAAGCCCCTATGAACGGAACAATCCATAGGCATCAAAGTCGGGGGCTTTTGACCCCGACATCATAATTTTAATTCATATCAGAAAACCCAGGCACATCAGCTCAGCTGGTGTGCTCAGACTGTAGACAAAGCTCCTTCCTGTGAGGGAGCTTTTCTTGTGTCATGAC
>ERZ780150.2251-NODE-2251-length-10221-cov-2.363663_pt1 | contig 10221 bp, 8 predicted proteins | sample MGYA00511019_ERZ780150 | MGnify/ENA primary metagenome ERZ780150 (study PRJEB29588, sample SAMEA2151633) | human gut metagenome | biome: human gut; feature: human-associated habitat; material: faeces | place: Denmark | collected 2008/2010 ...
CCGCCATGCCTGCCGTCTCTGTTCTTAAAATCCGCTTTCCCAATGTTATTTCTTTTGCGCCGTATTCTTTCGCCAGTTCCACTTCCTCTCTGGTAAAACCTCCCTCGGAGCCAACCATGATACCTACACGCATTCCCGGCCGGATTTGAGAAATGACCTGACGGGTTCTTTCCATATTTTCTGCTTCCTCATAAGGAATTAACAGCATGTCCATTTCTTTCGCCAGCTCCAGTGCCTGCCCATATGTGACAGGTTCACTTACTTTCGGAATAATGCCCCGTTTCGACTGTTTCGCCGCACTTTCGGCAATGGCATTCCATCGTTTGGTTTTACTGACTGCCTTTTTTTCGTCCAGTTTTACCACACAGCGTTTGGTGGACATAGGCACAATCTCATAAGCGCCCAACTCAATCATTTTCTGAATGACCATCTCCATTTTGTCTCCCTTAGGCAACGCCTGAAACAGCGTTACCTGTATGGGAAGTTCTCTGGTCTGTCCGTTGATGTCCCTGATGTCCGCCACCACGTTCTCATCGCCCATCCGGCAGATGGAACAGACATACTCCCTGTCACTGCCGTCACTAATCAGTATGGTGTCACCAATCTTCATACGAAGAACATTTTTAATATGATTGACATCTTTCCCTGTTATCGTAACCGATGCCTGACCAATCTGCTCAGGTTTTACAAAAAATCTATACATTCTTTTTCTCCGCCACCACACTGCGCCAGTCTCCCTGTTTTACCACATCCAAAAGCGTCAGTCGGTCATTTTTCTCTACCGCTTCTTTTACCACTGTATTAAGAGTTGTTCATCCTCTTTCATGTATATGATTCCCGATGAAATAAAAATACCGCCCGGCTTTAAAAACCGGTCCACCATTCCTGCAATCGGAATGATTACGTCTGCTAAAATGTTTGCCACCACAATGTCATACCGTTTCTGCTCGAACTTTATCTGCAATTCTTTCTCTTCCAGCACATTTCCGGCAATCACTTCCACATCATCCATTGCCATCCGGTTTACCGCAAAATTCTCGCCTACCGCCTGAATTGCCGCCGGGTCAATATCAGTCATATCCACTTCTGCTGCGCCAAGTTTTTTTGCCACAATAGAAAGAATACCACTGCCGCATCCCAAATCTAACACCCTGTCTCCTTTTTTCACATAGCGAATCAACTGTTTCATACACAACTGGGTGGTGTCATGTTTTCCGGTGCCAAATGCCGTACCCGGATCAATCTCTATCATCTCCATATCTTTGTGAGAATCATCCATTGTTTCCCATGTAGGTTTAATAAAAAAATTCTCCACGGTAAATGACTTAAAATACTGCTTCCAGTTATTTACCCAGTCCACATCCTCTGTCTGAGACTCTTCGATCGTACACGCACCCACGTTCAAATAGGATGCCATATCCTGTAATTCTGCACGCACATCAGCAAGTACCTTCTCTTTATCTTCATCCTCCTCCAGATAAAAACTCAGGTATGCCACACCGTCCTCTGTCTCCGGCAGGATATCAACGAACATCTGCTCTTTATCCGACTGTGTCAGCGGAACTTTATCTTCAATCTCGACCCCCTGGATTCCCAGATCCATAAGCATACTGCTGACAATATCCTCCGCCTCTGTTGTTGTTGTCAGACGAAATTTATTCCATTTCATGTTTGTTCCTCCGTTTACTTTTGCTTTTTACACTATATTACGTTTCCTTTATTTCTGCAAGAAAATCTTCTCTCACTTCATATCGAAATGGTTACTGCTCACCTTGACCCAACATGTACATCTCATCCCCGCAGGAAATCCGTCCGCCGTGGATGACCCTTGCAAATACACCTTCCCTTGGCATGATACAGTCTCCCATCTTCTGAAAAATCTCACATCCGTGATGACATTCCTTTCCAATCTGTGTCATCTCTAAAATAACTTCATTGCACTGAAACCTGGTTCCCACCGGAAGATTTTTAAAGTCAAATCCCTCTACCACCAGATTTTCTCCAAATGCACCATCTGCAACCTCTGCTCCTCTTGCCCGAAACGCCTCGATCTTTTCATAGGAAAGAAGACTGATCTGACGATGCCACTTTCCCGCATGGGCATCCTCTTTGATTCCAAAATCTTCTATAAATTCCGCACTTTTCACGTTCGTCTTCTGCGTTCCCTTTGCCGGGCTCGTACACACTGCTCTTACAATTCCCATTTCAACCTATCCTCCGATTTTTGACATCTCGCGCTGTTCGAGACTTTCGTCCGCTTTTTCTGTTTCAAACTGATGGCAGCGCGGCTTTTCATAAATCAACTGCTCGAATACCTGCTTCAGTTCTTCATCATCCGTCTGCCCTCTTAAAAGGGATCTCATATCCACTCCCTGTGCGAACTGCAGACAGGGCTTCACAAAACCTTCAGCCGTCATCCGAATCCGGTTGCAGTCTTTGCAGAACTTATGGGAGATCGCACTGATAAATCCAATCTTTCCCTGAAACCCAGGAAACTCCCAGTATACTGCCGGACCATTTCCACGCACTGCCCCTGAATCCGGCTTTGCTGCACCATATATGTTTTCCAGGTTCTTCTGTATCACTTCCTGCATACTTCCCTGATAAGCTTTTCCAAGACCAATCGGCATCATTTCAATAAAACGCACATCCAGCGGATACTCTTTTGCCAATGCTGCAAGCTTTCCCCACTGAGACTCATTACATTCATTCAGCGCCACGCAGTTTATTTTCACACGCATCCCCTGCTCCAGTGCCGCCCGAATGCCTTCCGTTACCTGCAACAAACAGTCCTTTCCTGTCAATTCCTGGTACTGCGCTCTGTCCATCGTATCGAGACTGATGTTAACCGCAGAAATTCCAGCCTTTTTGAGTGCAGGCAATTTGTCTTTTAACAGGATTCCGTTTGTCGTCAGCGTCACCTGCTCGATTCCCGGAATCCGGCAGATCATCTCTGCAAGATCTTCAATCCCCTTTCGCACCAGCGGTTCGCCGCCTGTCAGCTTGATCCTGGAAATCCCAAGTTCTGCCCCGATCCGGCACACCCTTGCGATCTCATCAAACGTAAGGATCTCATCGTGAGAAATCTGCTGAACGCCATCTTTTGGCATGCAATACACGCAGCGCAGATTACATCGGTCTGTGACAGACACTCTCATATAATTTATGTTTCTTTCAAACTGATCCCGCATTCTCCTGTCACTCCTTTTAAAATTTCCAGTCCATGTGACAGTGTAGGCAAAATATACTCCAGATTTTCTTTCACCGCTTTCGGACTGCCCGGAAGGTTAATGATCAGTGTCTGATTTCGAATCACCGATGCCCCGCGGCTCAACATCGCTCTGGGGGTAATAGCCAGTGACGCATACCGCATTGCTTCTGCAATCCCCGGCGCATTTCTGGTAGCTACATTCAGCGTTGCTTCCGGTGTACAGTCTCTTTGCGAAAACCCGGTTCCTCCTGTCGTGAGGATCAGATCCATCTCTTTCTCATCACTCAACTCTTTTAATACCGTCTCAATCTGCGCCTGCTCATCCGGAAGTAACCTGTATTCCGCCACTTCATATCCGGCTTCTTTCAACATCATCTGTACCAGCTCTCCGCTTTTATCTTCCCGTTCGTTTCGAAATCCCCTGTCGCTCAATGTCACAACTGCTGCCTTCATCTTCCCTCTTCTCCTCTGTCTTCCATTCTCGGATTTACGATTTCTCCGCTCTTTCCTCCGGTCTTTTTAAAATAAGTAACCTGAATAATAACAGACAACACTTCAACAAGATAAATCAGCCCGACAATGGCGATAAAAATCGGCATCTGCATCATAAATGCGCTGGAGGCCACAAAACCTCCCAGCGCCAGGGAGCCTGTATCTCCCATGAATACCTTGGCCGGATAAACATTAAACAGAAGGAATCCCAGAAGGCTTCCTACCACTGCCCCGGTAATGGGACTGATGCCGCTTTCCTCTCCCAGGGCCACCACCGTAAAGAAGGTTGCCACCAGAATCGTCACACTGGTACAAAGTCCATCCAGTCCATCGGTAAAATTCACTCCGTTGTCCGTCCCCAGCACAATGAAAAACAGGGCGGGCACAAACAGGTAGCCCAGATCCAGATAATAACCGTCCTCAAAGCCTCCGGTAAACGGTACCAGCATTGCCGTTCCCACATCGTCGGAGGTCAGAAGGTAGCAGGCAAAAATCCCTGTAATCACAATCTGTCCCAAAAGCTTCTGCTTCGGATTCAGTCCTTCCGAACGCTTCATGACGATTTTAATATAGTCATCCAGGAATCCGATAATTCCAAAGCCGACGGTCACAAACAGAATCGGGATAATTCTGGGATAATCTCTCAAATAAAACAGGGAGGTAATCACAATACTGGTTAAAATAATCAGTCCTCCCATAGTGGGAGTCCCCTGCTTTTTCAAATGAGCCTGCGGCCCGTCATCCCGAACCTGCTGGCCGAATTTCAGTTTATGAAGGAAAGGAATCACCACCGGGCAAAGAGCCGCGCTGATTGCGAAGGCGATAATAATCGCCAGGATTGTTTCATTAACCATGCTGCACCTCAATCTCTTATGTATCCCTGTCAGGATCTGCAGAGGGCATTCAACCTTTGGCCCTCCCGGCAGAAAACGCATCCGCTTCCGCCAAGTTCAGCGTCAGCATTCAGATCGGAAGGGGTCCGAACACCGGCGCCGCATGTAAAAATAGTATACGTCCTTTTCACAGAATAATCAATCGGAACCTTCTGCAATTTGAATTTCCAGATAAGGCAGAATATTCTTAAAAATATCTCCAATCACGGGAGCCGCAATGGTTCCTCCGTAATACACGCCCTGCGGGTCATGTATAATGCAAAGCCCCAGGATCTGTGGATCTTCCGCAGGCATAAAACCAAGAAAGGAAGAAATATACCGGTTGGCACTTCTTGGCAAAGTCTGGGAAGTAGCCGTCTTGCCCCCTACTGTGCATCCCTCGATCCGGGCATTTCTTCCGGAACCTTCTGACACTACTTTCTCCAGAATTCCTCTTACTGTCTCTGATGTTTTTTCCGAAATAATCCCCGTTTCCACCGGATATTCCAGCTTTCTTCCGCTGGTGCCATCTGAGCTCAGAACGGATACCCCAAAATGAGGTGTGATCCGCCTCCCCCCATTGATCAGAGAACTGACTGTGGTCGCCAGCTGAATTGGCGTAATCTGAAAAGATTGGCCAAAAGCAACTGTTGCCAGCTCCACATTCCCCATGTTTTCCATTTTATGCATGATCGTTCCAGCCTCTCCCGGCAGATCTACACCTGTCTTCTTCAAAAGTCCAAACTCCTTGAAATAATGATAATAGTTTTCCACCCCAAGTCTCAGACCCACTTCAATAAAAACCGGATTGCAGGAATTCTGGGCACCTTCCACAAAGCTCTGAGAACCGTGTCCTGTTCTCCTTGCACAGTGAATCCGCCTGTCATCCACCAGCTTATACCCGGGACAGAAAAATCTGTCATTTACGGAAACCACGCCAGCCTCCAGACCAGCAGACATGGTAATGATCTTAAAGGTAGAACCGGGCTCATATGTATCGTTCAGGCAGGGATTTCTCCACATCTGGTTCAGAAGATCCTGTTTTTCCTGTTCATTCAGTCCTGAAGTGTCCACGTCCGTATTCAATGTAAAAGGATCGTTCAGGTCAAATTCCGGCACATTAACACATACATAAATTTCTCCGTTCTGCGGATTCATAAGAAGTATGGAAACACGCGCAGCCTGTTTTTCTTCCATTACTTTCAGGGCCGCCTGCTGCGCATACTGCTGCAGATCCACATCCAGACTGATTTTCAGGTTTTCCCCTGCCACCGGATTTTCCCTGCTTTCTCCGATCTGGTCGATTTCCACTCCTCTGGCATCTGTTGTGGTCAGGATTTTTCCCGCCTGTCCCTTTAAAATTTCCTCATATTTCACTTCCAGGCCAATTATCCCCTGATTGTCACCGCCTGTAAATCCCAGAACCTTGGAAGCCAGAGATCCGTAAGGATAATACCGCTTATAATCCTCATCCACTTTCACACCATCCAGTTCATACCCACGTATCACATCTCCCACAGATTTTTCCACATTTGTCTTAATTCGTTCAATTGAAGATATTTTTTCAACTTTTTTACGCACTGTGTCAGTATCTATTTCCAACTCTTTTGACAAGACCTCAATAACCTTCTGTGGTTCCTTAATCTGACTGTGAATAACGGAAATAGTACATACAGTTTTATTATCTGCCAGAATCCTCCCTTTTGCATCCAGTATCTGTCCTCTTGCAGCCTTAATGACTCGTTCTCTTTCATGAAGTTCTTCTGCTTTCTGGTAATAGTAATCCGACCGAACCCCCATCAGGTAAACAAGCCTTCCCACAAGTCCCAGAAGCATAAGTGCACATACAAGAAAAACCATCCATATTTTTTTCCTGTGAAAGGTCATAGTTTTTTTCATAAAAAAATCCCCATCTGAAATCATCATAACTAATATATGATAATTTCAGATGGAGGTATGTGTTGTATTATGGTGAACAGTCTGTTTTTTTATTTCCTGCCAATACTATGCCACCTATGGACAGTATTTCTAATCCAGTCCGGCTTCCTCGTTAGTCAGGCCTTCACTCTCCATATTGTTATCCTCAATGGGATCCGTGTTATCTTCCGGAGGTCCCGGAACATTGGTATCAGAAACAGCCTCCGGCAGAGTTTCCCCGGCTGAACCAGTGTAGGAATCGCTGATTCCATCAAGGTTAGCAGATTTTATATACTCTCCGTTTGCATTGATCTGATAACTTCCGTCACTATTCAGCAGGTAACCATTTTCGTCAATCCGATTGCCATCCCAGTCAATGAGGTTGCCCTCTTCATCCACCAGATTTCCATTTTCATCAATCTGACTGTCAGATATAGTATTTACATGACCATTAAATTTCTCCCAAAGCTCTGTCTCCGGAACAGTTCCGTCTGTAGACTGATCGGGCTGAATATTCATGTATGGCAGAAGCTCGGAAAGAATTGCCTGTGCCACATACTGTGGATAAATACTGCTGGCCTGATCTTCTACATTTGGCTCGTCAATTACCACATAGATCAGAACCTGCGGGTCATCAACCGGGGCAAATCCTATAAAGGAAACCACGTATTTACCATTTCCACGGGGGAATTTCTCCGCAGTTCCTGTTTTACCGCCTGAGCTGTAACCCTGTACCTTTGACGTCATACTGGTACCCTGCTCTACACTGGCCTGCATATAGCTTCTGATATCAGCGGAAATGCTGGAAGAAATAGTCTGCTTCTGAAGAAGCGGGCTGATTGTCTTCACAGTTGCACCGCTGGCGTCTTTGACTTTTGTCACAAGATGTGGCTGATAATAGTAGCCGCCATTGATAACCGAACACATTGCATTGATTTCCTGGATCATAGTACAGCTGAATCCCTGACCAAATGCAGAACACGCAAGCTCTGTCTCATGCATGGTATCAACAGTATGCATAATACCATATCCCTCATTTGGAAGATCGATTCCTGTCCTGCTTCCGAAATTGAAAGTACTCTGTGCTTTCAGGAAATTCTCAACGCCCATCTTTGCACCAATCTGCATCATGGCATCGTTACAGGAGTTTGCGATTACTTCCGCAAGGGTTTCCATTCCGTGTCCGTAAATATTTGCACATTTGATGGTGGTCATATTTCCTGGCACACCAAAATTCTGGTAACCATCACAATAGAAGGTATCACTGGTGGATATTTTTCCCTGTTCCAGAGCAGCTGCCATAACAATGGGCTTCACAACAGAACCAGGTTCGTAAATGTCGGTTACACAAAAGTTATTCCACATGGCGCTTAGAGCATCCATGGTCTCACTGTCATTCATAGCAGCAATCTCATCTGCTGAATATAAGGAAGACAGATTACGTGGATCATTAAGATCATATCGGTCGCCCCCATCCATGGCAAGGATTTCACCACTTGAAGGGTCTTCCACGATCACTCCTATATTTTTGGCGCCAGTAGATTTCTTAAAGGCATTTACCCATTTTTCCACAATCTGCTGTGTTCCAAGATCAAGGCTAAGCTCCAGACTGTTTCCGTCAGAAGCTTCGATAATGGTTTGCTCCACATTAGAATCATCACTGAAATATCCGTACTGTCGGCCATCAATTCCTGTCAGGCTGCTATTGTAGTAGCCCTCAATTCCATAGTCCGCAGTATCTCGGGAAAAAGTAAATCCCAACGTATCACAGGCCAGCTCATTATATGGATAGACTCTCAGGTAATCTTCTTCAAACCATACACCCTGGATATTGTTTTTCTCCTGAATTTCTTCCCTGGTCATTTCCGTATCATCTGGTATGCTGCAGTAATCCTCGAATGCTTTCTTATCATCCATGGAGACCTGCTTTTTCACGATCTGATACTGACTCTCCCTGGTCTTATCAGAAGTAAGCCTGGTACGGAGTTCTCCTTCATCAAGGCCAAATATGGTAACCAGAGCATTCACCGTAGGATCCAGATAATCCTCATCTGAATTTACAGCTTTACAGTCCAGTACAACATTATACACCTTGTTGCTCGTTGCCAGAATGTTGCCATTTCGATCATAGATTGTCCCTCGTTTCGCTGGCATTGTGCGATTCTGGTATTTTTGCTGAGCCTGACTCAGCACCTGTTTCTTATACTTGTCACCACTTTGAAAATTAATATAAGTGATAACTCCCAATAAAACGATTAAAGCTCCCAATACGCAAAAGAGCAGTATTGACAGCTTTTTTTTCATACTGTGATTTATTTTTTTTATAGGTTTTCTTTTTGTTTTTCTTCTCAGAGTAGTCAATCAAACACCTGCCTTCATTCCCATTACTTCCCGGTCACGTCCTGATACTGTCTTACGTAGCTGCCGCCTTCAGTCGCATAGGTTTCTGTCTGCTGGTTGCTTGGATATTTCATGCCCAGACGTCCGATGGCGATTTTCCGGATTCTTTCAAGGTCAACACTTGAAGTCACCTGGCTCTCATATGCATCGTTGTCTTCTTTCAGCTCGGCCAGTTGGGATTCAAGAGTGGCCAGCTGGCTTCTTTTACTGGTGCATTCTGTTTTCAATTTCAGATAATTAATACTGCAAAACACAATAAGGATACCAAGTGCAGCCAGAAATATGGCAAAATTACGGTTCATATTATTGGCTTTCGCACGGTTTCTCCTGGCTGCCTTACTAAGCGGCTTGTTCCCCCGGACCTGCTGCTCTGGTGTGGTCAGCTCTGGTTTTGCCTTATTTTTACGAACAGAATGCTCTGGCTGACGGTACTCTCTCCGCTCAGGAACTTCCTGGACTTTTCGGACAGTGTTGCCATCAACATACACATTTTGTGGACGTCTTTTACCTGACACAGTATTCGTATGTCTGCCTGTCTCCGCCATTTTTTACCCTTCTTTAAATCCTTCGCTCAAAAATTCTTAGTTTTGCGCTCTTAGAACGCGGATTTGTTTCCATTTCCTCATCACTGGGAAGAATCGGCTTCCTGGGGATCACTTTTCCTTTGGGCTTCTTCCCGCACACACATACCGGAAAATCCGGTGGACAGGTACACGGGTTCTCATTTTTTCGAAAAATTGTTTTTACAATTCTGTCTTCCAGTGAATGGAACGTAATAATGCAAAGCCTTCCGCCATCATCCAGAAGATCAATCATCCCATCAAGTGAATCACGAAGAACATCCAGTTCCTTATTCAGCTCAATTCTGATTGCCTGGAACGTACGCTTAGCCGGATGGCCTCCTGCTGCCTGTATCTTCATAGGTATGGATTCCCGGATGATCTGTGTAAGCTGGCCCGTTGTCATAATGGGGCTCTGCTGTCTTGCTGCTACTATATGTTTCGCGATATTTTTCGCAAATTTATCTTCACCGTAATCGCGGATAATGCGATACAGTTCTCTTTCTTCATAACCGTTAACAATGTCACTGGCAGTCTGTGTCTGTCTCTGATCCATGCGCATGTCAAGAGGTGCATCTACCCGATAGGTAAATCCACGTTCCTCATTGTCCAGCTGATAGGAGGATACTCCCAAATCCAGAACAATACCATCAACCTTGTGAATTCCCCTTGCGGCAAGCTCCTGTACCATGTAACAATAATTGCTGCGAATGATTGTCACCTGGTCAAAGGCGGCAAGCCGTTCACTCGCAGCAATTATCGCATCCTG
>ERZ780150.2252-NODE-2252-length-10219-cov-3.928867_pt1 | contig 10219 bp, 9 predicted proteins | sample MGYA00511019_ERZ780150 | MGnify/ENA primary metagenome ERZ780150 (study PRJEB29588, sample SAMEA2151633) | human gut metagenome | biome: human gut; feature: human-associated habitat; material: faeces | place: Denmark | collected 2008/2010 ...
AGCACGTCGGCCATGAGTGTACCCTGCGCGCCCTGTCGGCTGGAAGAGCCGACCTCTTCGTTGTCGAACATGACCCAGATGTCTCCGCGGCCTTCCTCTTCGCCGCGGCCCTGCAGGAAGCCCCACAGAGTGGTGTAGGCGCACTCGAGGTCGTCGATGCGGCCGGACATGAAATACTCGCCGTTCAGGCCCATGCGGACAGCCTTCTCACGGGTGGCGAGGACAAGGTCAGCGTCGAGGATGTCCTCGGCCTTCACGCCGGCCTCCGCGGCCAGGACCTCTTTCAGGTTTCCGCCCTTGCCGCCGAAGATGGGCTGCAGATCGACCTGCGGGTTATACTTCATGCCGTTGTTCAGGTCGCGGCTAAAGTGGATGCAGAGGTTGGGGATGCAGGCCAGCGCACGGTCGGGGCAGACCAGACGACTCTCGATGCCGCTCTCGGTACGCACCAGCAGACGGCCTGCCACGGTCAGCGGACGGTCGAGCCAGGAGGGCATGATCATGCCGCCGTAGCCTTCCGTATTCAGCTTTACATAATGGCCTTCCACATCCATTTCCGGCGTTTCCTTCACCTTAAAGCAGGGCGAATCGCTGTGGGACGCTGCGATTCGCAGGCCTTTCATTTTACCTGCGGGAATGCGGAAGGCGATCAGCGCGGAATCATTCCGCGTGGCATAATATCTTCCTCCCGCCCTGATACCGGCCGCCGTTTCACAGACAATTTTCTTATAACCGGCTTCCTCCAGCATCCTGGCCGCATTTTGTACCGCATGGAAGGCGGTGGGGCTGTTGTCGATAAAACGGAACAGGCCTTCCGTAATTTCTTCTGTAGTGAAGCTTGAGTTTTCCATTTTTTAATCCTCGCTTTCTTACATTTAAAGCATACAAATATTTTTCGTATCTGTCCGGCCGGGCAGCGCATTTACTATTTTCCGTAATAATCCAGACTTTACCGAACGGTTACATTTTACCAAATCTATGGCTCAATGGCCAGAGCCAAATCCTCCTGAACCCTCACTCCCTGTATTTTTCCGCCTGCAGCCGGAACATATATGCATATCTGCCGCCCGCAGCAGTCAGTTCCTCGTGCGTTCCGCATTCAACCAGCTTTCCGCTGTCAAACATATAAATACGATCTGCATGTCTCGTTGTTGAAAGGCGATGGGAACGAAATGGTCTGCCCACATTTATTCCATTCAGCGCAAAGCGCAACATAAATGTATCCGAAACGAATTCAACACATGCTTCCACAGCCGTAATCACCACAGAGGAACTTAAAAACCATGGTGATGCCTTATGAATCAGCTTCAGAAAAAACAAATTGTTATCAATGATCTTTCTCAGGGAAAACTTCCCTGTTTCCATTTTGTGTACTTTATTCTTCTGCATACTATCCCATTCCCCAAAAGGATTTTATCATAGTTCCTGAGCGGATTGTATTTATATTTTTATAGTTGATAACTGTTTCTATTATCTTTTTTAATAACTAAAAGAAATAGCATCCCTACCCGCGCAGCATATAACGCAGAGTCTGGATGCTATTCTTTACAGTTTTTCAGGGGAAAAAACAGGACCTATATCTGGCTGCACATTTATAATATGAATTATTCAGCTACAAACATACGGTCCCATCAAACACTATGAAGGCTTATTTTACGGAATCAGAGCCATTTTTTCTTTCCAGTTCTTCTATTCGTTTTAAAGCCTTCTCAAGTGCGGCAGCCTGAGCCGTAATCATCTCCAGCAGTTTGTTATTTTCTTCATCATGTTTTTTCTGTTCTTCCTCGTGTCTTTTCTGTTCCTCTTCGTATCTCTTTATCTCTTCCTCATGTTTCTTCTTCTCTTCCTCGTGCCTCTTCTTCTCTTCTTCCAAGGCAGCGGACTGTGCATCTATTGTTGCCTGCATCTCGTCAATCATATACTGCACTGTGTTCCGATCCATCTCTCTTAGTTCTTCCGAAAACATTCCCATCACCTTCTCCATATTCCGGCAGACTTCATATACGTCCCCATACATCTGTCTGAACATCGGATATTTATTTATCAGCTCGATTATCCGTTCCGGATCCTGCGTGCTGTAGAACATCAGCCATGCCTCCAGTTCGTTTTCTATACTTTTATTTTCCATGTTTTTTTGGAATATGTCAAGCGTAATAAAGATAAAATTCTGTAACAGATCCAATTCCAGCCCTGTATCAAAGCTCCAGTCCGATTTATGCAGATATTCCTTTTCCATAGAATGAAATTCCACAGGGCTTTTCTCAAAAAGCACTATGACATATACGTTTTTGATGTCTTTATAACTGAACTTCCCCTTTTCCCTGTTCCTCTTATCCCGTGCCCTTTTATACTGCCTCAGCAGCAGATCAGCAGCATAGCAGGCGCTGCGTTCTCCCGGAAAGGCGTAGCCCAGCTTCTGAATCTCCACATCCGCCAGGCTTCCGTCCTCGAATTCCACCAGGATATCCGTGACTAATAAGGTATTTTCGTCCGCAATCCTGCCTCCTTCATTGGGAAGCACCTGACGGATTACTACCTTTTTCCCCAGCAGCAGCGACAGAAAATGGTTCAACCTGCCGGGCGTATATTCAGGACTCATGATTTCCTTGAAAAAGGAATCATAGAGGATCTTTACGCCCTTCATACCCGTGCAGAAATCCAAAAATTCTTCCTGCCGTTCAGGCGTCCAGCTCCGGAACAGCGCCTGCAGCCCGCTGCTTTCACCAATTTCTTTCAACACCTCCTTTCTTTCCCTGATAAGCGGAAAATAATTCCTGAGCCTGTTTTCCATAAATATTCCTCCTGTATTAAGTTTTTTGCCATTTACGGATTAATGCTTCGAAAAGGAAGCGCCGAAATGAAAGAACGGCCGGACGGCCGGATACTACAGCAGCATAGATACTGCTGTGTGATGGAATAATAATAACATACTATTTTAATATTATCAACACAAAACTAAACGTTTTTTTAAAAGCTTTTCTGAAGTTTTAAAAAACTGAGAGAAAACAGCCCCTGTGTCAGAAATTTTTTCTTTCCCCCACAAAGCTTCAGTTTTCCCCCCACCACCAGGATTCCTGATTTCCTATGCCCTTTCCTGCAAAAACTGCTGCCCCACATACCATCCGGAACTCTTTAAGAGCTTTCCGTCTGATATCCGGGGCAGCAGTGTCCTCCTAAGGTTGTTTATCCAATTTTCCGCAGATCACATCTTCTGTTCTTTCCATAAAGAATAACGGTTATCAGTAAAACAAGCACCGTCACCCCTCCCAGGAAAAGGTCGGCCGGAACCCCTGCCAGCGCAAAGCGCAGTCCGATGGGAACCAGGGCCAGCAGCATTCCTCCCAGAACGGATACAAAAGTGGAAGCGCTCTGCTTTACTACCGTAGTTTCATTGTCCCAGTTGAATACCGGCATTTTCAGGTTAATGGTAATTCCCAGAACCGAAGAAAAACACGCATAGGCCAGCGGAACCAGGAATACCCAGACAGGCCTCAGGCCCCCGGTCTGGCCGGAAACCGTCAGAATCGTTCCTGCCAGCAGAATGGAAGGCACGGCAAAAGTCAGATTCACCAGCATTTTACCATCCAAAATCAAACCGGAGGGAATGGGCAGCGACCTGAGAATCCACCACTGCTTTCCTTCTATGGAAATAGAGCTTGAGGTAGTGCCCCCCATCATCACCATCAGTGACAAAAGAAAGGGGAGCATGCTTCCCAGGCTGACAGGCAGGGTGCCTCCCACCCCTTCCAGCTGCAGATAGCTTTCCAGCTTATCCATCCCCGCCGCAAGCCCAATCGCTGCCGCTACCATAAGTATATATCCAACCATCGTATTCATTACATATATATTAGAGGCAAAATAACGCTTTATCTCTTTTTTGTACAAAGCGCCCAGCACGGAACGCTGCTTCAGGCTCTGCAGCCTGTAATTCTTCTTTGCCTCATGCGTACGCAGCGCACTGCTTATCTGTACATACTTCCACTGCACCAATGCGATGAACAGGAGGAAAATCCCCATGGATATGGCCGCAAATCCGGCCAGCGCCGCCGGATTTGCGCCGGTAATCCCCGCTGTATACAGACCGGTCAGCGGATACATGCCGTTTACCTGCTCTACTGCACCGCGTATCATACCCGCCATATCCTGAAGCTCCATATTTTCCGCCCGTGAGGAAAAAAGCATGGTTACCGCCAGGATTCCCAGGGTAAAAGTCATGGACAGTAAAATAATCACCAAATTTTTACGCCGCACGCGGGAACCAATGGCAATGATTAAAGTTCCAATCAGAGACGCCACTGTCAGGGGAACCAATGGGACAAAAAAGAGGCTGATAAACATCCGCACATAAACAACAGGGGAAGGCGCCGCCGTCAGGCCATATACCGCGCCTGCCGGCGCTATGGTAAGCGCTGACAAAAGCAGGGAGCTCAGATACATATGAAGCAAGCGGCTCATAATTATCGCCGACGGCTTCAACGGAAGGGCCGTCAGCATCTCATAATCCCCGGCAGCAAACAGCACCGGTCCCGCTTTGAACAGGGTAAAGATGAAAATAGCCATGCTCGACACCGCAACCACAAAGCCGGGAACGCTGTCCTGTGCCCCGGAAACACACAGAACCCACGCTGCCCCCGCGACATAGAAGGCAAGCAGCCCCCCGCAGAATATGAAAATGCACAGCATGAAAACCAGCTTTCGTTTTTTCCCCGCGTCCCTGCAATGCATGACTTCATTGATTCCGAAGTCCTTCAGCAGCTGAATCCTTAACAGACGGATACTCGTGCTAATCATGTCTGACCACCTCCATAAATACTTCCTCCAGTGATTTACCCTGTGTCAGCCCGGCAGTTTCGCCGGCAGCCACCAGCACGCCTTCCTTGATGATGGCGATTTTATTACACAGCTTTTCCGCCACATCCAGCACATGCGTGGAAAAGAAAATAGCGCTTCCCTCCTCACAAAGGGCATGCATATTCTGCTTGAGCACCACGGAGGCGGAAGGGTCCAGCCCCACAAAGGGTTCATCCAGCACCAGAAGCCGGGGCTTATGAATCAGTGCGGAGATGATGGCCAGCTTCTGCTTCATGCCGTGGGAATAAGAAGAAATCAGATCGCCCAGGCTTTCCGTGATTCCGAACTGCTCCGCATATTCCCCGATCCGCTCCGTCCTTACCGCAGAAGGAATCTGAAAAATATCCGCAATAAAATCCAGATACTGAATACCGGTCAGATGTTCATACAGGTCCGGATTATCCGGTATATAAGCCAGAAGGGATTTGCATACAAGCGGCTCCTCCTTTACGGAATGCCCGTCAATGCGGATTTCCCCTTCCTCAAAATCCAGGATTCCCACTACAGCCTTAATGGTCGTGGTTTTCCCCGCGCCGTTGTGGCCTATGAAACCGTAAATATCCCCGGGCAGGATTTCCAGGTTCAGGTTGGATACGGCTTTTTTCCCGCCTTTATAGGTTTTTGAAAAATTGATGATCTCTAACATAATATTCTCCTATTCTTCCTGACAGTTCAGTTAACCGGAGCGCCACTACTCTTCCTCGCTTGGAGAAGAGATCAGCGTAAACCGCCTGATTTTCCGGCCTTCCTCCGGTTTGTTGTAAATATAATCATTGAATACCGCCCCTATTTTAGCGGTCATCTCCATAAATTCCTCATCGGTAAGAAGCAGGGTGGAGGTGGACAGGCTCAGCAAATCCTTCCTCGGGTCGTTCTCCTCCTGTGCAAAATAGCGGGAAAAGGAAGCGGCCAGAGAAAAGAGCGCCGCCTGAATCATCTGCGCCGCACCTTCCCGGCTGTACTCCCCTACCGGATTTTTTACCAGCGCATAAGTTTTTTCCACCGTTCCCCGTACCTTACGCTCCCGCACGACCTCAATCCCACCTGCTTCATACAGTATTTTGATATGCCGGTACAGGCTGGCCGGCGGAATATCATTCAGCTCTTCCCTGATGGAGGATACCGTGCCTTCCTCATGAAGAATCAGATACTGAACGATGCGCTGCCTTACGGGATTCATAATTATTTTCGTAAAATCCTGCTGGTTCATTGGCTCATATCCTTTCTGCTGCAGTATCAATTATTATCATAAATGGTATTATTATCATATATGAGATTGTTTTGTTATCCTGATAGTATCACTTTCGCATCACTGTGTCAAGCAATTAATACAATGATACAATCAACAAAACAGAACCCTTCCTATGGAAAAAGTACGGCCTTCCATTCCCCGGTACGCCATGGTAAAATAACAATAAAACAACTCTGAACAACACAATAATTTTCAGCACGGAGGGCTGTCTGCATGAATGACTGTATGATATGTGAAAGAATTGACTGGATTAAAGCAGGGAAAAACCCATATTTTGTAAGAGAACTTAACACAGGCTATGTGGTTATCGGCGACTATCAGCGGATAAAAGGATATACGCTCTTTCTGTGCAAAGAACACGCAACGGAGCTGCATTTCCTGGAACAAGCCTTCCGAATAGAATTTCTCCGGGAAATGTCCCTTGTGGCAGAGGCGGTTTATAATGCATTCCAGCCGGATAAATTAAATTATGAGCTTCTCGGAGCCGGAACCGGACGTCACATGCATTGGCATATTTTTCCCAGAAGATCCGGAGACACCCCCACAGGAGGACCTGTCTGGAGCCTGGGCGCACAATTGTCAGAAGATAAATATCTTCCAGCCAAAGAAGAACTGGAAGCATTAAAATCACAGCTTAACAAAGAGCTTGATAAACTTTTATAGAAACTGCCCGCAGCCGCTGCGGCAGAAGGAGGTCGCCTGATGAAGAAAAAAATATGGGAAGCTGCAGTTTCCCTCCTGCTCATCCTCTCCTTCGCCCTGAACACCGCCCTTCTGTTTCTATGTATGGATTTGAAAAAACAGAACGAACTGCTACGCACTGATGTCTCCTCCATCCCCCGGCAGATTGACAACAGCGTCCAGCTCGCTGTCAGCCAGATTCAGGCGCTCCAGGAGGAGGAACAGAAAATCACCTCCTATTCCTCCATTGAATTCGGTGAGCTTGAGAACGGGAAGGCTGCTGTCCATGTCAGCGCAGCGTTCCGGGAAACCACAGCGGACACCACTGTGCGCATCAGCTGGTCAGACGGAAATGACGGCGGGACAGTCCCGGCCAGTTTGTCGCAGCAGGGCTTTTTTACCGCGGATTTATCCATTCCCGTTACCAGCCGCAGCGCCGCCATCAGCCTGATTTGTACCCGCGACGGTGTGGACACCACAGAAATCCTGGACGAAAGCCTTTCCGTTTATTCCCACTATCTGATCGATTGGCAGGCCTATGGCTCTCTTAACTGGTCCCGCACAAGCGGAACCCAGACGGCAACGCTAAGCGCCAATGTGCAGGTCAGCTGTGATGCCCCTGGAAATAACCACGGCGTGAAGGCCATGCTGTCTCTTTACCAAAATGATGTACTGCTCACCTCGGATACCCTGTTTGAGAATGCACAAGGCGTGTCCGGTGACGCCGCTTATCTCACCACCGATGCCACACTGAAAGATGGTGACAGCTTCAGCCTGCAGCTTGTTATCACCGACAGCCTGGGTTATACCTATACCCGGACGCTGGACCGGCTGATTGTGGAAAACGGAGGCACACAGCTGACCTCCGACCCTTCCCTGGACAGAAATGCCGGAATGCAGGTGAGCGCGCCCAGCTCAGGGACCTGAATTCAGACATAAATCCACCGCTGAAGGCGACTTGGGATAGATTCCGGCAGTAACTGCGAAGCAACTGCCAGTTACAAATAATCTATGGAAAACAGACATTGCAAAGCACCGCTGACGGCAAGGCCGATCGGCGGCGCTTTTTTTACATAAATTCCATTTCCCGCGGCTGGCTGCGGTTTATCCCCGCCTGGATTTCTGCCGTTTGTGCCGGCACGCATACCATTCGTGCTGATGCTGACATTTGGCCTGTACCTGCGGTATACTTTGACAAGAGGAGGAGATACATCGTGAAAAAGAAGAAAGAACCCCTGAAATACCATATTTTTCAAAACATCACATTTTTGCTGAAATGTATCCGCAGGGAGCATCCGCTGCTGCTTATCTTCATCATAATGCAGGTAATTCTGTCGGTGATTTCACCGGTATTTGGCATCTATATCCCGAAAATCACGCTGGACCTGGTGATGGGCAGCGCGGATACGGCACAGATTTTTCTGGTGCTGGGAGGTTTCGGCATTGTCATGGTCCTGTCGATGGCGTTGTCAGGAATGGCAAATGAAGGAAAGTACATCATGTACAATGATATGCGCCGCTATTACCAGATGGAGCTTTTCCTGCAGTCCTTAAGCTGCGATTACAAAAACGTGGAAAGCGAAGAAGGACAGACGAAGTATCAGCGGGCCATGTCAACACTGCGTAACGGCGACTGGTCGGGCACCTCCATTATGATCGTTTCCTCCATTGACATTGTGGTGAGCCTGTTGTGTTTTTTCATTTACTCCGGAATTATGTCTTCCCTCAGCCCCTATATGGTACTGCTTCTTATCGTGCTGTCGCTCATCAGCCTGTTTGGCACCAGGCAGGCGCAAAGCTATGAGTATAAACAGAAAGATTTAACGGCGGCATATGAAAAAAAGCTGTCCTATGTTATCCGTACGGGAAGCAATGCAGCGTTCGGAAAGGACATGCGGCTCTATCATGCAGGAGGCTGGTTTCAGGAGCTGCGCGGCAGCCTGATAGAGGAAAGTGCAAAGCTGGCGGGCAAAATCCAGGACAGATATTTCGCTTCCGGCGTTGTGAACGCTTTCGTCCTTTTCCTGCGGGACGGCATCGCCTACTCCTATTTGATATACGCCGTTTCCGCAGGACAGATTACGATACCGGAGTTTACCCTGTATTTTGGCGCTGTCACGGCTTTTTCCGGCTTTGTCAACGGCATAGTTAACAATCTCAACGAGCTGAACGGCGCTAATCTGCAGATGAATTCCATGCGCGCCTTTCTGGATAATACCAATGATCCGGAACCGGAAACGCCCCTGGCACTTTCAGATTTGAAAGAATATTCCATTGAATTTTGCGATGTCTGTTTTTCTTACGGAACGGATACCGGCTTCGTGCTGGATCACTTTAACCTTAAAATCAATGCCGGAGAAAAGATCGCCCTGGTAGGCGTCAACGGCGCTGGAAAAACCACGGTGGTAAAGCTGCTCTGCGGTTTTTACAAACCTGATTCCGGCACAATTTTAATCGGCGGCCAGGATATAAACAATTTCCGGAAAAAAGATCTGCTGAAGCTGTATGCCGCCGTTTTTCAGGACATCTATATCCCGCCCTTCACCGCCGCCGAAAATGTTTCCATGCAGGAGCTGAAAACAACAGACCGGAACCGTGTGAAGGAATGTCTTGTCAAAACAGGACTTTGGGAGCAGTTTTGCGGGCAGCCAACAGGCATTGACACCCCCATGACAAAGGAGATAACGGACGGCATCGTTTTATCAGGCGGCCAGCAGCAAAAGCTGCTCATGGCAAGGGCGCTTTACAAAGACGCGCCCATCCTGATTCTTGACGAACCCACCGCAGCCCTTGACCCTATCGCGGAAAGCCGGACCTACGAACAATTCCACGAAATTGCATCGGATAAAACTGCTGTCTATATCTCCCACCGGCTGGGCTCCACCCGCTTCTGTGACAAAATCACATTTTTAAGCAATGGAAAAATCACAGAGGAAGGCACACATGACGAACTCATGCAAAAGGGAGGCGCTTACAGCCAGATGTTTGCACTGCAGAGCCAGTACTATCAAAACAAGGAGGTGGCGGCGGCTTATGCTGAAGCATAATAAATTAAAGCCTGTGGGCATTGCGATCAGACTTATGTGGAACATGGATAAATGGCTGCTCATTCACAGCATAATCACGTCCGTAATTGAAGCGGCAACCCCTTTTGCCGGGATTCTCCTGTCCGCCTATATCCTGGACGGGCTGCAGGCCGGGGAAAACGGATTTTGATCGCCCGCTTTTTAAAGACAGATGATTCCGGCGAGGTGAAGGTATTTTCCTATATTCCGGGGATTACCCTGCTTCCTTGTGAGAAGAGCTTTGGCTTTTCCTGGAACATGACGCCCCAAATACGGCAGGAGGCTTTAGAGTATTACGGCGGCTTATTTTCCAGAGCCTGGGAACAGGCAGCATCAGGCTTTGATATGCTGGTGCTGGATGAGGTGATGG